>Ga0126325_10000510_pt1 | contig 10554 bp, 5 predicted proteins | sample InaspJWI14metaG_FD_94487 | JGI IMG/M metagenome (GOLD analysis project Ga0126325, IMG submission 94487) | Marine gutless worms symbiont microbial communities from Oahu, Hawaii - Inanidrilus sp. 1 OAHU.JWI-14 metaG | ecosystem: Host-associated > Annelida > Digestive system > Unclassified | place...
CATCTTTAACCGTGCAAAAAATATAACAAAACTATACAACGCTGAAATACGCAAAATTAACACAATAAATACCAGTAAAACACCTTGTTGGATAGAGACTGCAGCTAGACGAAATCAACAGACACAATCAAGATTTCAAAGGGCATTTTCATACTTTTTAACAAGAAAATGCCCAAAGAAAACCCGACGTTATCTGACGATGCTACACGATGCAAAACAGCGGTGTGTTGAGTTCACACTGATGCGATATGCGCTGGATACATTATGCCACGTAGCTTCCACATTCACGCTAAAAAGACAAATTATTACACAAAGCACAATATGCATAAAATTTTTAACAGACATACAGACACTAGACAGTGAAGGGAAACCCTATTTACAGACGTCTGCGATAAATGCAAACGGCGACAGGCTTGCCGCTATAGGCTTACATCTAAAACGCCAAAAAACTGACTTGTGCACAAAGTTACCTCATCAGACTGTATGTTATTCTATTACGTGGATCAGGCCTAGTTAACTTACGACCTTGACCGACGTTTTGACCGCGGCCTACTTTCTGTATACAGCTTCAGTCTGCTACTACCCTGCAGTTGTGCTTTATGCAACAGCATCGACTCCAATATAGGCCTAACTGGAAACAGCCTCTCACAATGCACAGTCGTTATTGTGAACTGTCGGTACTTGCCGGTAAAGACCGGTATATTAAATAACTATTAAAAAAACAAACCTCGAAAACAGCAAGCTCTGCGTTTGTTGCAAGGCGCGCGGTGGTTGGCAGCAGCAGTCTATCAACTGCATGGCCGGCGGCGGCTGCAACGCTGCCTCCCGCGATGGCTGGAGCTTACGTGCCCCGATCCCGACCAATCGCCGGCCTCGAAACCGACGTTTTGTCGGCAACGCCAATCAAATCACCACGTCACCGTCACGTGACCGTAATGATCGCTCATTCTACGTATAATTTATGGCCACACTCGAGAGCAGATACTTCGATACGTCGATCGACCACTGCATATGCCATTTGAAGTTGTGATAATTTTTTTCATAATAAAGTGCACGTGATTTAAGCCGATGCAAAGTTGACTGCTTGGTGAGGAAGATTACTTCTGTCCTAAATTGCATATATCAGTGAATAAAAATACTAAAATAGTAAAATTTTGGTACCCGGAATTCCCGGAAACCTCAGAAAATTTCATAACTAAAGGTTGCGTTACAATTTTAAAATACAATGTATAATGTAAATAGCTACTGTGCATTAAGAAATTAAAACAAGCCATTTTCATCAATACGTTGTCATGAGCATTCTCAGCTATATGAAATTCTGTTTTTTCACTAATGAAAAGACTGAAAAGTGTTTAAACACAGACGACAGTGATTTTTAAGTTTCTTTGGCACTGTTTGTGTAAAATTCAAGTTTCCGTACAGTATATACAGGGTGGACCAAAAAAGTGGGGCCACAGACTCATGACCGCAATTCTATCAACTATTAACCGATTTTAATAATTTTTTTTGGAAAATTCCATGGTAAATTCGTAGATAAATGGATCTTTAAAATCCCACAGCAACTTGCATATGTTGCTACACTACCTTGTGAAACACTGATGTCAGCAAAACAAGCCATTAAACATGCATTACAATGTAGTATAGCTACATATTTAAGGTGTAGTGGGGTTGTTTGTTAATAACCAAATTAAGGCTTACTGCCGAGTCTGTGAGTGAATTTTTTAAAAATCGGTGTGAATATTGGCAAGTTACAAGCACGAGCGTGGTAGTCTCGTGCACTTTGCACACCTGGCACACCCGAAGACGGTAGTGTAGTAACAATGCAAGGTGCGGTGGGATTTTTAATATCCTTTTATAAACTGCAAATTTTCCAAGAAATCTTCCAGTGAAAAAGTTTTTTTAATCGGTTAAGATTTGACAGAATTATGGTCATGAGTCTGTGGCCCACTTTTTGGCACATCCTGTATAACAACCGACTGTCGCTGTTTTCAAAGCCATCCGATTTCGGGGAAAAGAAAAAACTTCGATCGGGTGAACCCATTCTGCATTTGACAACGTAGCGTGATGACATTTTTAGACGTGACAGACAAATGAATAATCAGCTGTCAAGTTTTTGCAGATTTTTACACCATAAGTTATTTAAATCGGTTCATTTTTGACTCTTAAAGTTGTTCAAGAAACAACAGGCAAATTATTTTTATGCCAAGCGTAATTTTCCCGATTCTCAACACCGTATCTGAGTCACTAAACGACACGTTAGTGTCACTGAAGTCACTGTAGTTTCTAACGCCTCCCAGCTGTCGCAGATGGACCCGCGCGACGCGTCGATATCGTGCTGGTCTGCTGGATGTACAGGCGGACGCGATAAACTGGCGGACCTAGAAGTTAGTCGGTCGTGCGTCGACCGTCGCAAGTACTGTCAACTTAACCCTCGTTCACATCGAACGAACTGTGAACTGAAGTGGAGAGAACTTACTTGAAAATCCAGCTACACGAAGTAGCCAAAGCAATTCACGGGTCTTGCAAAGTCAAGCGTCGCGTCACATGACCACATCCACCTACTTTGTACTGATTGGCCACAGACACTGCAGTGAACTAGGTCGCATAGTTCTGAACAAGTGTATTCCAGGGACTGTTCACACACACTGGAATTCCAGTTCATGCGACGTGAACATTATCACTAAAGTTAGAACACAAGTGTTCCGAGTAATTTTGCAACTTCAGTTCGGTTCACATGATACGAATGAGGCTTTATGTTATTTTGTTAAACGACTTTAGGCATAGTTTTCACACTAAGCGTTCACCTGTATCAAATAATAATAATAATAATAATAATAATACCTCGGCACTCGACAATTTTCATGGCGCTGTCACGACGGTCAAAGCCGTTTCGAGAGTTCACCCAGTTCATCTGACAATACAGACTCAGCGCCAAGTGGCTGCCACCCTCAGACCAAGCAAATCGACTTGGGCTGTGAGTCCGCCGGTAGGCTGCTACCATCCACATCCACCATCGCCAATGTTATTATTATTCAGCCCGTAAGCTGATACTCATTTTAAAATCCCACAGAGGGTGGAAGGTTGAATCGACCTATGCACTGCAGTAAAGTGCGCAGCCCGTGCCCAAGGCTGTATATCGCAGCGGCTGTCGCGATTGCAGAACCGTCCGCGGTGTGATTCGAACCTGGGTCCTCTCACACCGCAGTCAGACGCGCTAACCACTAGACCACTGCGACCTGTGATCGAACTAAGCTGACATGGTGCGACGATCGATGTGCTGTGGCGAAATTTCAAATTTTGTAAGTTCAAAGTTCCGGACAAACTTCTGGAGAAAGTAACGTTATTTTGAGGTACCCAAATTAACACAGTGAAGAATACGTCGAAGGAAGGCTCTGCGATTAACCAGCTCGATCCTCTCAGCCATTTCACTACAATACCGGCTTGTGATTGACACACACATATACAGAGAGGCAGACAGACACAGGGCCATAGCTAGCACATAGTGTCGGACGGGTAAAAAGGTCCACGTTCATTTTTAATAATTCGGTCAAACCAGCTGATTTTAAAATAATTCACGGCCAGCAAAATTCAAAAGAAACTTCAAACAAATGTTCTCGAAATTGACCACCACACCCTACCAAGTAACTGTAACGCAGCAGTAGCAGAGGGACCGCGCGACGCATTGCTAGTCGGTATCTTGTCAAAGGCTGCACAATGTTTGACGAATCGCCTTTCAAAAAGGCTTGCTGCATTTGGTGAATGCTCCTGGAGGTCAATCAATCCATTTCAAGGTCAACAGTAATACGAGTAGCGCCATTCGATGAAACATAATCTGATTAGTGTGTAGTAACAACATGTCTATATTGCACATATTACCGGTACCACTTTTTCAAAGTACGTGACTGCCTGTGAGGCTGTCAGCTTAAAAAGTCCTTGAAATTACCTCAAAAGAACTGATAACCTTGAAATGGCTTAAATGACCTTCACACATTTGACATTACAAACCAGGCGTCTATTCCGATTCACGTGATTAATGTGCTATGTTTCGCCAGGTATGGGAGTTGCTAAGGTTTCAAAAACATTCAACAGCAATACTGACAATGGAGGTCACTCAAGGTCACTGGTATTTCTGTCATGAGATACATTGTAACTAACATATGATTTTCTATCAGTCTTCTATTCTAAGTAAAATGTGCAGCCTAGCACATTCCAGCTATTTTCCAAAATTTACTCCTGAACGCTTTCCCTTCCGGGCAGTCTAGGGCGCATGCAATGTAACTCGTACTCGTCAAGCTCAATCTGCATTTCAAATTTCAAGTGCCCATGTAAGATTCAGCTATGACTGAGACCACAAAAAAATTAACAGGAAGCTCAGGTACCGCAGAGGGACCGGACCGCGCGAGCACGCCATGCCAGTAAAATCTTGTCAACTGCTGCACAATTGGAGACCTACAAAATCTCGTTTAAAAGACATGAAATGATTAAGTGCACGACACTGAAGGCCAGTCAAGGTCATCGGAATAGCCGCTATTCGACAGACTGTACATCATTTCTATTAGCGGTCTGTAGCCACAGTCTATCTTATTGTACCGTTTCCTAGATAGGCGTAAGGCAGTGTACGTGACTGCCTGTGACCTTGAGAAGTCCTTCAGCTTCGATAATACACTTGAAGTCTACGCATCTTGTAGTTTCAAGTGTAGGCCTATTATGATAATACACTTGAAACTACAAGATGCGTAGACTTCAAGTAATCTCTTCAACGTATTCAATGTCAGTGGCATTGGTATCGTTTGACATAGCCCATACAATTTTCTATGAGTCTTCGGTTGTAACTATGCTGTATCGTGTATCGTTTCTGAGATATTATTTTCCAAAAACTTAAAAAGTCAAGTGACCCTAAAGACATCCTTCTGGGCCTGGGCCCTGGGGTAGTCTATCATGCTTGCGTTAGAATCGTCAACATCAATCTGCATGCTATATTTGAAATGCCTGTCGCACCTATTCCAAAGATATGACTGGGCCTCCAAACGGGCTACAAGGTTGTTTTGTCACCAGCAGCTATAGGACTTGCTATGAGCAACCTGTGCATCAACTTTGAATTCTCTAACTACGCTCATTTCGAAGATACAAAAGGCAATGCAAAATTATAAAATTGGGGGATTTTCAGTGGTTAAGAGTCACTAAGTCATCGCTAGTGGCCAATGTCACTGATCAGTGGTGCGCATACGACTTCCTATTCAACTTTAGTAGACACTATGCAGTCTATCTTACACCGTTTTCTAAGATACAGCGGGCCATGCAGTTCATCATAGCCAGCGTCCACTCCACCGCCGTGTACAGCACGGTGCGCGTGAGGCAGCGCGTCGCGCGGGTCCATCTGCGACAACTCATAGCTGTCTTTCTACGCACGAAACAACTCGGCAGTGACACGAAGCAGCGTAAACATCGATTTTATAGCCTCAGGACGCGAGCAAAATTTGGGGCTATCTATTAGTACCGGGGACGTAGGTTTAGGAATAAGTCGGCAGTCGGGCTTAGGGTTAGCTTAAGGTTTAGTGTTACTGTTAGTGTGCACGGTTAGGGTTAGGGTTGGGTTGAGTGTTAGGGTTACGGCTAGTTTAGGGTTTAGAGATAGGGTTAGGGTGTATAGGGGTTAGTTTTAGGGTCAGGGTTAGGGCTAGGGTCTCTGTTACTATTAGACAGCCAAATTTGGGGTCCAAAAAAAACTAAAAGTCGCAGGAGTAATATTTCACCTGTGGTTGCCGAGAAGCTGTGAGTACGTTATCGCTAACATGCACTGCACAGCGCGTTTGTCTCCGACTCTGAAGTCGCACCACGCTCGGAAGACGAAGCTATCGAAGAAAGTCGACTCGACTGATCATTGTGCGACTGCGACGGCTAGTTGCCTCTGCAGAGAGAGCGCTAGCGCCGCCGTGTGTGTCCGTCGCTATCTGCACGCATGCCTCACAAATTACCCGTCGACAGCGTGACCTGGCCACAGCGCCGCTGCGCCGCAGCCTGGAGTGGCCACCGCTGCCAAGTAGACCGGCGCGCGGTCGCCACTCATCGCACGCTCTTCCACGAAAGATTCTGAGTCACGCGCGGTCGCCCGCCGCTTGTTGACCACGCCGCCGCCGGTAGCTGCCATGGCACGGCCCTGTAGTACGGCGAACACGGCGGCCGCGCACTGCAGCGGCGGCAAAGCAGTGGCGTCCGCAGCCTCCGCCGCCGGCCACGCGGCCGTCCGGCGCCGCGAGGAGCCAGACAGTCGCTACTGGCACCACCCACGCACGGCCGGGGCAGTGGCGGAACCAGGCCGACAATCAATAACGAACGACTGTCAACGGACGCATTAAACGATTCGGCCGAAACTGTCACACCGGCTGACCTGGCAACGCCACGCCACGTAACAAAGACAGCCTTTCTTCTCGACTGAGCACACATTCAAGACGAATAAACACCCGCCGAACAATCAGACCGATTTAATAAGGCCAGTAACTATAAACAGCCGCTCAGTTTGACTGCACTGATTGACGAGGTCACAGCGATAGGAAATGATGACGCACGTACGAACAAGAAAGGACTCAAAAGAATTCGACCTCATCGTAGCGCCACACAGCGAATGCACATGACAATGCAACGCGGTTGCATAATAAGAGTTCGCTGAACAATTATGCAATCGACTGTTCACTGTTCATTGTGCTGGTATATTGAGATTCATTTAGCAGACTTGTTCTGCTGGGTGATTCTCATAACAGATCACATTCATCGATTATGAGAACTATAAAGGCTCTAATGCGACGGATATCACTTCACATAAATGGCATTGTCCACGTCAGAAACAGAAATCAACACTACAATATAGGCCTATGCTCGGCAATCAACTGGGAATAAGACGTGAAGAATGAAAAACGATATTCAATTCGGAATGGAACTGGGGACACATCTAGAAATAATTGAGCCTGCTCCGCTAAGGGAGTGATTTCAAGTGAGGATAGGAATGGGAACGGGAAGCAGAAGAGAATGGGAGTATTCCTGCTAACTTCCAATATCTACCTCTTTGCAAAATTTCACAAAAAAATCCGTCCAGAACTTCTTGAGCAATCCTATAAACTGAGAGTAGGATAAGATAATAGCATTTCCGGCTCGAACATCAATCATCAAAATATACTTAGCTGGAGACTAATGGCAGTAAACAAGTTGCTACGCAGCGAATGGACGCATCACCACGTACTGCATGCCCGATATGAGAACAAAGTCCAGTAAGCTAAAATATCGAGTGCAGTCAAGCTTGGGCATGTCCAAGTATCCCCCCCCCAAAAAAAATGCCCATTCCCGTAAGGGATCCGGGCCATCATCTTGGACCCCAAAAGTCCACGTCCCAAACGACATCTCGATTGGTTCATCCGTTTTTGCAGGGCTCACCAAAGTGTCCAACACAGACAGACACTAAACAGACCACGCTACGTCTGCAACAATACGCCGCACCTTAAGATACACATACAGCAGTGCAGCCTAATAGGGTCGAATAGAAGCGGTACAGTACTGTAGGGCGTAGGCGTATACATGACGCAGGTGGCTGCATTCATAAGGTCAGTGGCTGTTTCGCGGAGCAATAACCGAGACACTAGATTAGTCGTCGCCGGTGAAGTGGCAATGTTCGCGTGAGAATCAACTGCGGCCATAGGCGTTATAGGCTAAACTTCGGCAGGCAGCTACGCTCAAGCCCCTCCAGTAATTCTGCCGCTACGCTCATAAGGCTAATGAGCCCCCTCAGAATTTTTGCCCATTAAAGTTTTTCTATTGATCCCTTAAATGACATTTACATATTTCAGAAAATTCAGCTGTTTCGTACCTGACATTCTTCATGATGCCCCACTCTAGAGAGTCTAGACTCAAAACCCAATCCAGTCCCCTCCCATGCCCACCCAAGACGGCCTTTGGTTGTGCACGAGGTTGTTATCCAGTCCGTAATGCTCTCACTCGGGCTCTCCCAACATTTCTGCCAAGTTTACGCCTATGACTACGGCGATCATTCGGCGAACGAGCCGTGTCGGCCGCCGATGCTGGAGAGCTGCTCTGTAATGAATCATTCAACCAGCCGAAACGAACGACTCACTGCATACAGCCACGGCCGTGATACAGGCGCCGCCCGCCACTCCGCCAGTCATTCCAACTCCATCACTTGACGCCCTGCTGCCGCACCAGCCAACACGTCATCCCGCCGATGACGTCAGCCAGTCTGTGTCTGAGACGCGCAGCTCGGCCAAGGTCAAGGTCGGTCAACAACTGGGTCACTGGGCCACGTGCTTAGTAAACAGGCCACGTCACTCAACGCACGCACGCAACCTACTTTCATATTGCGTTCATTTACGCAACAAAGCAATCGTAAATATCAGACTCTGCCCCCGGTCCGATGCTGCCGCCCGTGGGCCAGCTCGAGTATTCGCCGCAGTGTCAAATCCGTGCTGCCCCCTACTGAGTCACTTTCAGTATACGCCTAGTTCGCGTTGCCTATTCCTGGCCATTGTGTGCAAACATGACGTCATCAATAAAACGGAAATAAAATGGCGCAACGCCGCCAGATGAGGACCGCGCCACGGCCATTTATGTGACTATGCATAAAAATTAGATGAAGACTGAACGTGTGGTTTTGGAGATATACTTGCCTACAGACAAACAGAAACAGAAACAGGCAGACATAATCACTGAAGTTCCTCGAAGTTCCAACTATTAATTAGTTATCAACTATTTACGTATGCATGTACGCATGTTTTAAATTTGTGTTGCCAACTGGCGTAATAAATCATAATAACCACCGAGCGCGTTAGCGAGGAAGGTAATAAATTCGGTCGTGTCCGTCCGTCCGCCCGTCGCTTTGAACCGCCTGACCTTTGACCTTGATTTTTGCACGAGTACGGGTCATGACCTCAGCTCGCAGGAGACTGGAAATCAGTCGTATGTCAAGATTAAGGTCAAGTGTTAAGGTTACTAAGGATGGTAACGCCGAACGCGGTCGGCCTGTCCTGGATCTATGATCGAGGGCAGTTGTTCAACTTTTTTAGCGATAAGGCCTACTTCCAATCTCACCGCGGAGTATTCTAAGAAACTAAGCTATAGCCACTGCCGGGCGTTCTGTAGGAAAGCTCTCCGCATTCAACAGCCGTGAGTCTGGAAACGCATGCATACGCAATAATTCTAGGCCACATCGCACGCCGCACAGATGCGGCCTAATGATGCAGATGTCTGACGTGGCGTGATCTGTGTCTGGATGAGCCCGGCATAAACTGCTCAACCGACCCTAAGCCGGTTTGGGGAGCAGACTTGTGCGCGTCCATGGGAACCATGGGGGTACAGATCCCCACGATTAGGACACTTTTGAGGGGGACATGTGCCATACGGCCTACACGCCTTAGACAATGGACTCGTCGAGACTTCGAGCCCGCTAGACACAACCAATAGCACGCACCACGGGCGGAGGGGTCATACAGCAGCGATGACGCTCAGCGCCACCAATACTGTGACGGCCATTTGTTTCTGCTTAGCGTTCATCAAAATACATACCGTACGGAATCGAGTCACACCTCATAAAACAATATATTAAGGTAGCCCGGCAACAATACTGTCATAGTTAATAACACTGCAAAAGAAGTCTATCGCAGAACTTGACCGCGGACTGCAGTCTGCATGGCATAGGCCTAGCAGTTGAAATCTCGTCAACCACTGCTAACTGTTTTAAAACGCACTTGAAAAGCTTGCTACAGGTAAATGACCTTGACGATCATTCAAGGTCATCAGAAATGAAGCGATTCGGGGCCAGTGACCGTGACCACACCCTATTTTGCGATAACGTATTCATGCATATATGCTAGTACTTGTCACTTGCCTGCCTGCTAAATCCGATGAATAAATGTTTCACTTTTCGGTATTTATTACACACTAACAATCGATACGAAAAAAATTGTGTAGTTTTAGCACAATGCACTGTATACTGTATCGTGCCTATCCTGTTGTTGATCGTTGCCTAAGTAAACAGTATATAATAGCACATGTGACGGGTGTGCCGCCTTACACACGCAGCTGTATAATGTCATATGGGCGATAATGGTGTGTGGGTTGTTGGACCAGTGGGCGTAATGTTGCGTGGGTCTATGCCACACTGCGGTTTAACGCCGCACAATCGTCTCCTAAATGACACGTGTTCACTCATTCACAGGCCCACGCCCCAAGATGCGGTATGCAAGAGTGATTAATTAACTGGGCCTGCCAATCCGCTTGGCTACATACACCAGACCAGAGTCACATGCTGCACTGATTTCAATATTTAACAGCCTACAGGAAACGAGAAAAATACTACCCACAGAGCCATGGTGAATAAACGAAAATTAGACATCAATTTTGCATAATTTCTGTTGAACCGCGAATCGATTTCAGAGAATGCTGTCGCCGCGACCCGACGCAGCGATCGATCACGTTATCAATCAATCGAATGATGCGATCGTGTTCTCGTTAAGGGATGATGGTGCACTGCACGGTGGAGGTGCAGTCATACTC
>Ga0126325_10000511_pt1 | contig 10550 bp, 5 predicted proteins | sample InaspJWI14metaG_FD_94487 | JGI IMG/M metagenome (GOLD analysis project Ga0126325, IMG submission 94487) | Marine gutless worms symbiont microbial communities from Oahu, Hawaii - Inanidrilus sp. 1 OAHU.JWI-14 metaG | ecosystem: Host-associated > Annelida > Digestive system > Unclassified | place...
ACCACTCGGCAACCTACTAGGACTAAATATACTGGAACAAACATCGATTAATGAACATATTTCTATACAAAACGGTGTTTAATTGAGGCAAAGAGAACTGATGTCGTCTGGATCTAAGGGAACACCTGGAGTATGGAAGGCGAGAACTGGGAAGAAAGGGGTTGAGACAATGATGACTGAGCTGGATTAGCGTAAAGGGTTTGCGATCTGATCTATCGATGAGTTGTGAGATGAAGAACTTAGGATGACAGACTCCACGTCGTTTTGCCTTTCTGAAAAAAAACATCTAGCCTAGATTTGTCAGTTTCAGGTTGCAGGTCAGTTTAGTTTATCTTACCTGAGTACTGTTCACCTTGATTGGTTTCGCCACTGTTGTCGAACATCAGCAGCGAATGCTCGCGCATCCGAGCCTTAGCATTATCGACGGCGGGTATTATTTTGTTCACTATCGGCTGGCCGTGGATATTGGATATGAAAATAGTTTAATAATTATTGATGAACTGTTTTTTTTGAATACCGATAGCGAAGATATGCACACTTTTTGTTGCGAGTTTTAGAAAAACACATGCATGAAACGCGAGTTTTTAGTACGAACTCAGGAATTTCTCCGTTATTTTATTAATTTCAAAGTACTCGTCAATGGAACCAAGGCTCCACGCTAAACCCTAACAGTAGTAGCATGACAAGATTTCTCTTAAAGAAAAACAACATGTGCGAAATATGGAAACATCCCGCTGGGATTCAGTGGAGAAATATCATACGGCGAATATATTTTTCGCGACTGCGATTTTTCACCTCGTGAGTGGAACACTGAACCCTGCCTTTCCTGATCCCGTGCGCCTGCCCTGCCCCCGCCCAATACGTCTGCGTCGGAAGCACGTGACTGTTCAATATGTCGTTAGTTGTACGCGACATTGTCGTCTCCGTCGTGTCTTCCATTAGCCGACCTACAGTCGACGCCACTTCCGTTCATCCACCTCGCCGTCATCCAGCGTGGTGGTGTCCGGACATTGCCGCCCCCGCAGAGTTGCCCCCCGGCTACCTGTCCCCTCCGCAGAACGACCCCGGTCATCCGCCTTACAACTGCGGACATGTGCCCCACAACAGTAATAGATTATTTGCCTACAGGCATTTATATATACAATGCTATTCGCCATCAGCGACGTAAACAGTTAAGAAATATAGAGGAAAAGGAGAGAGAAAACAAACAAATCAGTTACTCGCAGCATTCTCAACACAATCGCAAAGACATAGGCCTGCATCTAACTGATGAACAGTTTACAAAGGCCGTTTCTAAACGCGAAACATTTCGGCATAAAATTGTGCAGTCTTTTGTCAGCAACGTGCTTAACAGACTAACTGCATACACTCGGCAATTGTTTCACGTGATTTTATGTTTTAGGGGCAAGTACCCGGAATTGTTGTAGTCCGAAGGGAAAGGAAACGAAAACGCTCCAGCTTTTCGCTGAGACACGTGCCCCCTCTGACATCCCTCGCAGATAGTATATACGATAAATGCAATACGAAATTTAAGAGAGAAGAGAAGGACCGTTGTCTCCGGGAGGCAGATTTCCGGGGCTGGGGGTTAATGTCCTACCTTGGTGTCCTGTCGACGTCGTTATTCGCTAGGTGGCCTGGTCAGTCGTCGAGTCACGTTCGCTATGGAGTGACTAAGATATCAAGATTACCAGCGCCGGGATTATCACATATCCTACAAGACAGCCAGCGTCTTTCAATAGTTCTTGGCGAAGAACTATTGAAAGACACTGTGTGTCTTGTAGGAGACGTGGTAATCCTCGCGGTGTCATGGGATAGCCACAACTCCTACAAGACAACCAATGTCTTTCTGTAGTTCTTCGCTATGGCGTGATCGAGATATCAAGATCAGCATTACCAGGATTACCGCATCTCCTACAAGACAGCCGGTGTCTTTCTGTAGTTGTTCGCTATAGAGTGAATGAGATATTAAGATTAGTGCCAGAACTACCGCATCTCCTACAAGACAACCAGTGTCTTTCGATAGTTCTTCGGTATGGAGTGACTGAGATATCAAGACCAGTGCCTGGATTACCGCATCTCCTATAAAACAACTTCAATAGTTCTTCGCTATGGAGTGACTGTGCGTGCACGGCGTTAATGGTGAGACGTCAGACACCGTCTTATGACGTCGCGCTCTTGGCTCAAGACGTCGCACGCAGTCTTACCGCAGTCTTAGCTCATGGTCTTGAGTCCTTGAGCTTAGTTCACAGCATATGAACTGAACTGATATGTACCCCGGTTCTAAACATGTGCGTTCCAATGAGAGTGTTACCAGCGCACGAACTGGATCCGAGCTCCAGTGTGGAATGCACGTGTTCAGAACTGTGCGACCTAGTTCGATCGCTGCGACCAATCAGTATGAAACAGGTCGATATGACGCGATGCTGGACTTTGCGCATGACCAACAGCTTCTTCGCCTACTTGATGTAACCGGGCCGACTAGTTTAAGTCATTTAACTTTATTTTAGTTTATACGATGTGAACGAGGCTTTATTTTTTCGCCTTGAGTCGATGTGAGTCGTCGTAGTTTGTTTTAAGCCCTGTTCGCATTAAACGAACCGAAATGACATGAACTGCATTGTAAACGTTGGAGTTCTTTGGGTTCTGTTTAGAACTGTGCGACCCAGATCGCTGCTATGTCTGTAGCCAATAAGTATGTCGATGTGACATTTGTTGTTATTTTCTGCTGTCGAATAAAACTGAAATAAAACTGAAAAATGCATTATAAACTTCCATTTCTTCATCGAATATGAAACAGTGAGCTTCCATCACGCACGTTGTTGCTGAAGAGTCGTCAAACGCCGTCGTCTTGTCATCGCGATCTCGTCTTATGACGTCGTGAATCGTTTTAAGCCTCGTTCACATCTTATCAACTCAGCCTTGTATCCCTCCCGGGTCGCTAAATCGAGCATTAGCTTTGCTGCGTTAAAGGCGGTAATGTCACATCTGCCGGGTGGCAGGTAACACTGTGTGATCCCCATAAGTCGTGTGAGTTCCGGTAGCGGTGTGGCAACTTTTCGAACGGCTATACCCGTGTTACTTTACTTTACTTAGGCCTGCTCAACCTAGGCAAGTATATTTGTGTAAGCGCAAAAATCCAAAGGCTATAATACGCTGCGATTTCTAGACGTCGCCTAAATGGTCCACGGCTGGTCATCTGTCGTAAAGCAGCCGACAAACTGTCACGTTCACATTACACGAAGTAGTAAGTACTCTAAATCAAATATTTTTTTTCCTGAATAGTGAATATGACTCGGTAGAGACGATGAGTGCAATTTTAAGCCGCAAGTGGGTCTTGGCTCTCTAGATATAGACTCCTTCCGTCTTTGACCGCGCCCGACTGTCCATCATTGCAGACGTGTCTCCTATCACTGGTGTAGTAGCATTGCTACTCGCTTCTTACATGGCACAGACAGACAGACAGACGGACGGACATGATGCAGATACTAGGCCTAACTGTCGGCGCAGTCGTGACTGAACTGTTGTGCAGACCTCTGACCATCCAGTTTTAGAGTTGCACATTGTTTTGATTTTAGCATTTATAACTTTTGTTATTTTTAGCGCTGTCCTTGTACGTGTAACGTTAGTAATGTAAGAGGACTACGAACTATGAAAGTATGAAGATTCGCACAGCGGTTGATTGAGTTAAGGTTTTAACTGTGTCCCATTCGACACAGTAGTAGGGCATTTCGGAGACGATCTTCCCAGCCAATCTGTTGGCCGAAGTCTCTTGGCTTGGTAGTGAGGAAGATTCGCACATGTAGCTATGGTCCACAGCTGCTGCTGCTGCTGCTGCTGGTGACGTACGTTACGCAATTCACACCGCTACATCCATCGAACGTCCTTCGTCGCTCTCGGTCGGTCAATAAGTCGCCATCCGGACCCCTGCATTCCCGTCATCCCGCTCTCACTTTCCATCCAGGTCCCCCACTCTCATTGATTTGCCCGTAATCGACTTTCGCACTACAACGGCTTGCCGAATTACTCCTTCCTTCTACGCGGAAAGTAATCGGCAACGTTTCAACAGAGTCGAGCAGCCAGTTTAGTGGCTTTCCTGTTCCGTCAGTGATTTGGCCGTAATCGACTTTTAAACAACCATACGGCGTAGAAAAACCTTTTACGAAAGTGCTCAAAGTTGACTTTTTCCACTCTCTTTAAGTCCGCCATTGGCCGAATGCTGTTACTGTGTATAATCTCCGTTCCATTAGTTATAAGCTCCGAGAATGGCTGGAAAAAACTTCTCTGAAGTAACCTGCTTCGCGTCGAGTCGGACGTAAAACCTTAACTCGGTCCATCAATCGCTGTTATTGATTTGGCCGTAATCGATTTTGTCACTGCTACAGACGTGCAACTTTGTATTAGAACACTCTTCTTTCAGTCGATTCGTCCAAAAGTCAATTTCTTTATAGCAGCGTACAGCATCAGTGATGTCCTCATTTGTCAAGCGCGGAAAATTCTCGTTATACTACAACAAAGAAAGTGTTCCTCGGAATGACTTTCAAAAGTCATTTGCGACCAATGCGCCTTTGCGTCCATCGTCTATCTTACCGATTTGACCGTAATCGACTTTCGGAGTGATATACAGTGTTGCAAACGCTCTTCGTGAAACTGCTGGAAGTCGATTCTACTGAGCAGCACGTGAGCCGAACTGAGTGAACTGAACTGGAGTTGGAGAACTGGAGTCCGAGTCAGTTCAGTTCATGTGCTGCAAGCGAACGTCTGTAGGCCCCCGGTTGGATAGATCCTGCCGCTACAGTCCTCGAGCGGCAGTGAGTTGCGCGTAATCGACTTTCGCAGTCGGTCGCCCGGAGCCAGAAGCAACGAACCGAAAGTCGCAGCAGCAGCAGCAGCAGCAGCGGCGGCGGCGGCGGCGGCGGCGGCGCTGCGCCTTCTCCCGGCGGTGACGACGCGGCAGCGCGCGATACTCGGCCGGTGACCATCAGCTGCGACGCATGCACGCCGAGAACCGCCAACACCGAGTATACCACAATCAGCATACACCACACACCGCTTAGAGTGCTTTCACGCTAGGAGCACATGTGCAACTAGTTGACAATACTTCGGCTCTCTAACGCTGGACCGCTGTAGTTTATCACAGTGATCGTCAAGCTCTGTCTACAGCACGATTCGTCGTCGACAGCTGATACTTGTAACAGTGCTTTCACACTAGGAGCACATGTGTGACGACATGCGTCAAGACATGTCGTAGCTCATGTGCTTGCCACGTTGTTCAATGGAACCTTTCACACTAGAGACATGTCGTCAGGCACATGTGCCGGCGGCAACATGTGCCCATGCTAACCAATGGAACCGTTCGCACTAGGGACACATTTCAGCACATGTCTCAAGACATGCGCGACGACATGTCGCCAGTCTGAAAGCACTATTACTTGCTGAAGTCTGCAGACCAGAGTGGTCTCGAGAACAAAATCTTGGCCTCGGGCTCGCCCGTCCGCCCGTCCGTCAGTTTGTAAATCCCATCGATCGACCGCATACGCAAACGGTTTTCCAGTACGTGCAAGGAAAACATTTCGCAGATCTTGTAAAACCCTCCTGACTATTTATGAACGGGTTTTTCTCGACAAGACGCGGTGACCAGCAGCTGCGACGCACGCATACGCGCAGAGGCACAGACAGACTGTCACAGAGACACACGGAGACGCACGGAGAACGGTATATCGTCGCCGAGGTTTGGTTAAAGCGTCGACGAGACCGTCTTTGATGGCGCCCCGCCTACCTGCTGCCGCGGACTGCGTCGACATACGGCAGCAGGAACCGCGATAACTTACCGATAGTATACACAGGGTGACAGTGACGTAATTTCGTTCCATATCTATGCCAGCTGGTTTCCGCCGCCATCTTGTGGGTAAAACTCTTAGAAATGTTTGCTACTCTGATGTCAGTTAAGTACGCTTTATTGGGAGGTTAATGATCATGTGGACATTTTCCTCAACTAATTGATTACATTTTATTTCAATAACATGGTCAGTCTTCAATTAACTCCACGCATCATGCCAACTTATAGCCACAAAATGGCAATCGTATCGCGATCATAGATTCGGTGACGTCATTTCATCCTATGTATAAGCCTATATGAATCTTTGCTACTTACAACAAAAGAAAACAAAAGCAGTAGTGCAGCAACCATACATTTCACGTGGGCATACCGGCGATCGTTTCAAAAACCGCTGAATGGATCGAGATGCGGTCTGAGTGACAGACTGCCTGAAGAACAGTGGTCCAACGGAACACTTTCTGGATCTACACCGTAGCTACGGCCCTGCAATACGAGGCATCAAAGCGATATCTGAAAACATTTTATTTGTGGCCCAGAGTTGTCCATGGGTTCGGTTGGCCCATGGGTTGGGTTGGGTCGGGTCGGGTTGGGTCGAGATTTTTTAGTTTTTGGTGCGTTGGGTTGGGTTGGGTCAAATGTAGCAAAAGTACTTAAAATTTGAAAGTATTGTGTTATTGCATTTATAGCAGGGTTAGATAAGATTTTATTGCCCCAAGCAGTTAAATTTGATTTTACGGCCGATCTATCAGGTACCGGAAACCGATCAGAAGGAGTAATAAAGTGATAATGTTAGCCAATGACAGTTAGTTGCAGTTTATGTTTAGTTGTATTGGGTTGGGTCGGGTTGGGTCCAAATTTTTCCACTGGTATTGGGTTGGATTGGGTTGGGTCAGTCAGCTGATGGGTTGGGTTGGATGGGGTCACACAAAATGGACCCATGGACAACTCTGTTGTGGCCTAGAAATCGCGGCGCATTGCGACTGTTGATACATTTGCACTGTACAAAATAAATTATTAATGCTCGTACTCGCTTACGCGCTTACAAAGCCATGGTCGGCTAAATTTGAGAAAAACAGCGGCTGGCATTTTCTGTGTTTGTCGAGTTTTTCTCACCCGGCCTGCACGTCTTCCGTTAACTGTCCCTTCCTTTATCTCCCGTTCTCTTCCTCGTAGTGTGGTAAGAATGGCATGATGCCGGTGTTACAGCAGCTTGGCGTTACGATTTCTAGTTTTGCTGAAACGGTCGTAAGACCTCCACGCCGAAAAAAATTAGGGTTTATCCTAAAGGTTTTCTACAGACGGAAAGGGTTTGCCAGTACAAGGAAACCTTTTTTAGCAGAACTCGTAAAGCCCTTGTGGCTATTCACGTTGTGGCTTTTTTGACAAGACGCTAATTACCGATGTATAAAAATTGTAGTATTAACTGCAGCAAGCGTATGTTCTGGCAATAATTGTCATTTTTATGTTGTTGCCTAAGTTTTCCTTTGTTGAATTTATCCATAACGTGAACTGTGGAGACGGACAACGGCTTCGTGAAAAAACATCTGTTCGAGGCTAACTCAAGGTAATATCTCGTTCACCAAACAACGCAGCAGGGCAAAAATAACACGCCAGTTCTTTCCGCGCGACGCTGTGGTACCTGGAGCGGAGTTGGGGACGTCTTGATAGTTGCGTTCACGAGCAAAAGAGTTAAGAGACGTCGAGAACTGGAGTTGCGCGGACGTCAGTGTCGATGAGGGTTTAGTTGCGTCAAGAGCGAGCGCGTGATTAACGCCGCGTTGACTGACAATTGAAGCAACGGCGACCGACGCATGCACCAGCAGTGCACACGAACGAACCACTGGATCTACGCGACAGCGGTGCTAGGATCACAGACTCTGATCCTCAAAGATTCAACATAGGCGGATTAGAACGGGGGGAATGGGGGCCATCCCCCGCGAACTTGGCCCAAACAAGTTCCAGGGGAGGTCGTCTGGCGCCGTAGAATGCAAGAAAACCTTTTAGCGGTTGGGGCTCCGCCCTGGATCCCGCTGGGGGAGCTTACAGCGCTCCATCAGACCCTTTAGCTGGCTGCCCTCCCCCGAAAACTCCACCCCCGCTCTCGGCCCTTTGGGCCTTGGGCTTCGGGCCTCGCCCGTGACCAGAAATAAGAGGCTTGGCCCCTCCCAACATGATTGGCTGGATCTGCCTATGAAATATTCGCTAGCTGCGGATTGGAATCGTGACAAAAAGCTTGGACTGCCAACTAGCTGCGATCCGATCCGAAAAAAACTGTCTTTTTAATGTGCTGTAGAGCGAGACTTGGGTGGCTCGGTAGCCGAGTGATTAGCGTGCGGGACTCAGGCTCAGAAGGGTCCGGGTTCAAATCGCAGTCGCGACGCTGTCGGGTAACAGTCTTCGGCAAACTGTTCACACCCGTTGTACCTCTGTTCACCAAGCAGCGAAATTGGTAGCAGCCCTCTTAAGGGTTTCGGGGGTAACTGCAGACCTGGCGGAAAGTAATGGCAGCCTACCGCCGGGTTGATGACTCACAGCACCTGCAGGCTGACTGCCAAGAACCTGCATCAGCTCCGGAACCTGCGCCTGAGTCAAGCAAGCTAACCACTCGGACTCGGCTACCGAGCCACCCTCGTGGCAGCGGATGAAAATTCGGTCGTCCGAGACGTTCCGTGTCGCACCGGAAGCCGGCAAAGACGGACGTCGTCACAATGGCAGGCAGCTGGAGAAGGTGGCACACAAATCCACTAGATTGAGTCGCATAGAGACGGTGGCTGTCGACGACTAATTGACCAGCACGCACGTCTTCGTCGATCACGCCGGCAATGCGTCAGCGACTGAGTCAAGACAACAGTCAGTGCGCACTGTTCTGCAGACGTCACGCACTCACAAAGATGCTTTATGCGTTGCCGTGCTATCTATTTTCGATGTTTGTGTTATCTTGCGCCTCCGCTGTGCATGGCTGGTGTGCATTTGACACGTTGTGTGTCTTTCTTTTTCCTTTGTTTTTAGTCTTTTGTTTTTTTGAAGCTGCACACACACATACAAACACACCCGTTTAACGGTCCTTTGTCCGGGACTACCCGGGTGAGCCGGTACCAGAAAGGTAGAACCAATCTGGATTTTACTGAAGCAAGAGACAGTGAGTGGCAGTGGCATCAGCTGGACCATATGCAAGTCTGCACCTCGCTGCAGACAGATAACCACGCCAGCACCCCACCGCTCACTTTATTACAGGCCGGATGCCCTTCCTGACACCCAACCAACAGTGTCAAAGCACTGAAGCTGCAGTTTATGCGAATAAAGATGTATATATATAGTCCTCCAGTGTGCGATTGTAAAGCCGTGTTCACAGCAGGCGAACTGAACTGAACTGACCTGCATCGAGTCGACCCAGTTACGCGACACGTTATTGGTCACGCGCGTCAGCGTCGAGAAGATGATTGGCTGCAGGGCTGCAGTTCAGTTCAGTTCAGTTCGTCTGCTGTGAACACGGCTTTAGGCTTGATCACAGCAAATGAGCTGAACCGAACTGCAGAACGTTCACATCGCACGAATTGGAGTTCGCGAACTATGCGATTTAGATCGCCGTGTCTGTAGCCAATCGACAGGCCTACGAATTAGGTCGAACCAGTTACACAACGCGTTATTGGATTGGCTGCAATTCGCGAACTGAAGTTCGGTCCATTTCATCTGCTGTGAAGACGCCGCCTTCAGAGCGTTGTGCGATTGCGTGATCCCGTATGGCATGTGAGTTCCCGTAGCGGCGAGGCTAGTTGCTAACTGCTGTACTTTTTGCCTTTAGCTTTACCTTTACCTTACCATGTAAACGAGGCTAAAAGCATTCGTCTATTATGTGTCTGTCTGTCCCTTCGCACGATAGGTGTGCTACTGCCCAGAAAAAAATACTGTCGTCGCGATGCGTCCAGCGTACGTTTCGTCCCTGCTGTCCGAGGGCCGATACACTAGTTCGTATTGAAGCGGTATTGTTTAACTTTTAAACGATCGACATCAATGAACATGCACATACAATCCAATCACTGCATTAGTTTGCGACTGTCGCTCATTTTCCGGCATCAATGTTTTACAGGGTAGCGTAGCGACGCATATGAGGTGAGGTGGGATCTTTAATAAAAAAAAACTTTGCTGCAAATTTACTGGGGAGTCTGACAATAAAAAAAATTTGAAAATCGGCTGAGAATTAACAGTGTTACCGCTACGAGTTTGGTGTCTCCCATTTTTGGAACACAGTGTACTTACAAATGGGCCTACCCGCAAATACATGATTTCGGCAGATTGGCTATTGATTGAGCCTGCGATTCGTCATCCTTATGACCGACACATGGCGTGTTAAACGCTGCATAATAATAATAATAATAATAATAATAACGTAACGGTAGTCAGCACCCTTGCTGACTGTTACTTGCATTCCACGTCCCACGCTGCCGGCAGCGCTGCTGAAACCGCTTCAATCAGGAAGGAGTCTAAGTACTCATCCCTTCCTCCTGAATATTTGTTTCAACCGGTCGCAATTGAGACCATTGGCCCCCTCAATGCATCGGCTGTAAACTTCTTAAGTGAGGTGGGTCGCCAATTGACTTCTTTATCAGGAGATCCACGCGAGACCTCGTTTCTGTTCCAGCGCCTCTCAATGCTTATACAGCGCTTCAACTCTGCTTTGATCACGGACTCCTTTTGTTTCGCTGACGAAGACCCG
>Ga0126325_10000512_pt1 | contig 10542 bp, 9 predicted proteins | sample InaspJWI14metaG_FD_94487 | JGI IMG/M metagenome (GOLD analysis project Ga0126325, IMG submission 94487) | Marine gutless worms symbiont microbial communities from Oahu, Hawaii - Inanidrilus sp. 1 OAHU.JWI-14 metaG | ecosystem: Host-associated > Annelida > Digestive system > Unclassified | place...
ATTCAATGCTGTCATTGTAACTTACTGAGAAGTATTAACTCCGTGCGGTAGATTAAGCTGACTTATGTCGGCTTTCGAGCGCACGTTAAAATAGCATCTCGTATCGTATCGTATCGTAACTGGCCGCGTTTTGTGTAAACGTCTAATTAACGTCTACAGATTTGTTACACGCTTACAAAATTTCACCATTGGCGCATCGCTAATAGATATTCTATGCAGTCGGTATTTACTGTTTACATGTGAATGTTGTGGTCAAGGAGGTTATTTGACCACTTTTGACCATTACTGTTAACTGAAATTACTTTAGGTAGTATTTTTTGAACATTGAGTCACCTTATCTTGATCTGAGACTAAAGTTTAAGATTAAGACTTTGGTCTTACTGAAAGTTAAAGTGACCCATTGACTTCAGTGGTAACTGGTAGCCTAATTGAAATATCACTGTCAACTGTTGTGTTATTGCTGCCGATGCGAGTGGTAGTCTGATTCCAAAATGTGCAATATGAACTTTGACCAATATATGCAGACGTACTTGTCGCCAAGTGTATATAGTCTGCTGTGTGAAGTTGCTGTACATCATGAAACCAGCTCTAATGGAGAAGTGCCAAACGTCCTGGTGGATGGCTTGCTAAACTGGTCGGCACTGTCACCAAAGCTAACAGCAACTGTCAACACCGGTGAAGGATATAAACACCGAGTGCTAGCACTGGCCTCAGTTTTTCATGAAATTTGTCACTATTACACACAAATATCTGAAACTGACTTTGAAAAGAGGTTTGGTAGATACTTTAAGTGGACAGCAGAGCCGTCAAAGGCAGTTAAGTGTTTGAGTATCATTCGGCATGCCAGAAGCACAGGTGTAAACCATGCATTGCTCATAATAACTTCAATCATTGAACGTGCACTGGGTGATGTTGTTTTACTGCGTAGCACACAGTGCCCATGTCTGCTGAGTGATCTGCTTGTGATGACAGAATTAGAAGACATACTGTCACATGAAGTAGTTCAATTACTACAGACACTCATGGGATCGCCATTGTCATTGAACTTACGAAATATTGTCTGGCATGGTTTCGTGAGACCAGGGGAATTGGACATACAGTATGTATATGTTATGCTGTGTGTCACTGCCAGTGTTGGAAAACTTCTTGAAGATCAGCATATAGATGAAATTCCTCATCGAGACATGGTTGAAATTACTGTGCCAACTGTGTTCTCAGACTTCGATCTGTCACAGTCAGATGATGCAATGCAATTATTTGCACACAGTGCTTTTGTAGCTCCGTCGGTTGTCAAATTCTGGCATTTGAGTCTAGAACTTTATGCTTCATGTCAATATGGTGAATGTGTGGTAGTTCTTCTTCCTCAACTGGAATTGGCACTACGGAGAGTTTTTGTAGCAGTAAATAGATGTTCAGAGAGGATTCTGACTGCAGAGAACACTGTTCTGTATACTACATTTGATGAAATATTGGACAAATTATTACCAGATGGCTCAGAAAATCAGCTTTTGTGCGTGATTGGCAAACCATGTCTGACGCTGTTGCTTGATTGTTTTAGTTATCCACTTGGACCATGTGTGCGTAACCATGTTAGCCATGGTGAAGTACTGCTCAGTGATATGTCAAAAGATACTGCTTTGCACTTGGTTTGCATATGCATTGCTTTTGCATCAAAGTTCTGTTCTCCTGATTTTAAGGAAAACATAGAATTGATCCAGTCAGTCTGCGCCAAAGCTGAGAGTTACGAGTCTTTTTACCATCCAATATCAGTTCTAAAGCAACAGACACTTCTGGTTGCCCGGAGTCTTTCACTGTGGCATTTAATGCCACGACCTGCAGTTGATGATCTGGTAGCGGAATGCACTAAAGACAACATGGATAAAACTACTCTTGTTCACACTAAGACAGAAAATGAATGTAAAGCTGTTGAAAACTATGTCACTGTGTTGTTGGCAGATGATATAATAGACAAGTCAGATTGTTATCAACTGTTGATATTAGACACTTTCACTGCCGAAGTTGAGAAGTTGATGAGTAGTTCACAGCTTAACACTCTGTATCGATATCACCACTGCACACAGCCAACTAGAGAAGAGGAGATCATCCGTTTGTTGATACGAATTGGAAAGCTGTGTGTCTGCTTATCGGAACAGATTCTGGACATTGCTGAAAACCGATACAGACTGTGGCAAGCAAAGCAGCTCCGATCAAGGCAACGGACAAACTATAAAAAATTCCTCCTGACTACTCTGTCAGTATCTCTCACTATCCGGTTAATTGTTGTTGTAATTTTGATTACAATTCAAGCTTTTGATGAACTCAAACATGAGGCTGTAAAGCAGAAGAAACTAATAAAATTTTTTAAGTGTGTGCAGAAGTACTGTGAGAATATGCTTAGCTACACAAGGACAGATGCAAACAGGTGGGATGAGGCAGAGGCACTATCATGCAATCTTTGTACCACAGTGCAGTTATTAAAGCTTGTATGCTAATAGTTATGAAATTATTGACATGTTTTGTAAGATTCATTAGTGATCTTTGTTAATGTCACTGTTGCTATGACGTCGTCATTACAGACAGGATATCTGCTGTTGGCTCGATAATAGTACAAGACATAGTTTATATTTTGTCACTGTATGTTCTCTTTGCCACAAAACCAATTTTAGTGGCTTTAGTCTTTTAATCTTAATCTTGTCGACACTGATGCATGCATCAGAGTTGCTCTAAAACTATCTCCAATAATTTGCACTACCTTCAGGGTCAGAAAGGGATTCATACCAACTCCCATTCTGTTCCGCATATATCTACTTTCCAACCCAGCCTAGCCATAGGGGCGGAGCTTAGGTCACATGATGAAAACATGTCAAGTTGCTTCTGTCAGAATCAATATGACATAACATGGAGGTGGAATACGAACTAAAAGAGGGAGAGAACTGCTAAATTAATTTGGCCAGCACGTTAGATGTGATGCACTAATTGCTAAAACTTGTATTTTTTGGCTTATTAGCAGTGAGAGAAATAAAAAGGTGTCACATGGGCATTACAGTGTCTTGCTTTGCTATCAATATAATTTTACAAGGCTCGAAATAGTACTGAGATGGTCCTAATTTTTATGGCATTACAGGTTCTGATAAGTCTGAAAAAGTCTTGCTTTTTATCCTGACATTTGAGTGGGAACCCTGTCTCTACTACCACCAGGCGTTACCAAGGCCAGAGGTGTCAAGGCCAAGGCCACTAAGCCAAGGCCGAGAACATGAAAGCAAATTTTTTAGTTACCCACAGTTAATTCAGTCTTCCAGTATTGGAGTCATTTTCGCTATTCTGTAGAAAAAGTGCTGTAACAATGATGATGATGGTAGGCACTTAATTAAAACACAGTACACATGTATGGGGTGGCTCGGTAGCCGAGTGGTTAGCGTGCTGGACTCAGGCGCAGAGGGGCCCGGGTTCGTTGCATCGCTGTCGGGTAACAGTCTTAGGCAAACTGTTCACACCCATTGTGCCTCTGTTTCACCAAGCAGCAAAACTGGTAGCAGCCCTCTTAAGGGTTACGGGGGTAACTGCAGGCCTAGCGGAAAGTAGTGGCAGCCTACTGCCAGGTTTATGACTCACATCACCTGCAGGCTGACTGCCAAGAACCGGGATCAGCTCCGGAACCCTACGCTCGGTAATCGAGTATGGGCTACCTTTACCTATTTTACACATGTATGCAGAACATTTAAGAATACACTGTATGTTATACATGGCGGAGCACCCAGGCCACAAAGCCAAGGCCGGACAATCCTGAGGCCAAGAAATTTGGCCTTAAGGCCAAGGATTGACATCCCTGAGTACCACCTTGGCTTACAGGTTGAAACTAATTTGGTTATTTCGCGTAAGTGACTTCATTATTGAGTGCATATCAAAACAAAAACCTACATCTTATCAGAACCACAAATCAATTTTCAGAACTGTATAGAAACCACCTTTGGATCAGTTATGTCAAACACTGACTGACTGTGTTGTATAAAGACAATACTGGTATTGCTGCTGCGAGTCTTGAACTGTCAAACTTGCAGTATTTTTGTTACTTAAATTTCTGTCGAAATCACGTCGTGTAGATCATGAATATGCATCATGCCAGTGGCGCCGCCAGGGGGAAGCTTCCCCCCTATGGGTGGACGTGCAAAAAATTATGTAATATGTGTGTGCTTTCATTGTCATGGAACTTCTTTGTATCACACGACAAGTACATTGCAAGGCCATCGAGCAAACAGCCACGTTGATACACAGACAATACAACCGGGACTGGGGGACTTCGTACTCTAGACCCGCTATAGACCCATACCTCACTTCCCCCCGTTACAAAATCCTGGCGGCGCCACTGCATCATGCCTAGGCTGGGTTGGAAAGTAAATATATGCTTCTAGCCCCTGCCCCTCCCCCCGAGTCGATTAAGTAACACAGCCTTCAACAACCCAGTTATCCCGGGTAGAATTTCGCTGCACTAAGCAGTAATACTCTGACCATGGACAATGTTCCCAATGGATGTGAACATCGTGAACAGTTAGTTATGGGTTGACAGAGGGAAAGATAACTACATCCTGTACCAAGCTGATAAAAGGCTTATCTTGCTATGCAACAGTTCTGATAGTGCATGTAATTTCCAGATAACACTTTTAAATAAATGATCTATTACTCAAATAATCACTGACCAGAAATAGTCAAAACAAACATACACAGTTCTTTCATAAGGACAAGCAAAATACAACACTAACTGCTGTGTCAACAGTTTCATTTTCTAACACCATAAGACACTGAGTATTCTACTGCATGTCGTAATCGCAACATACCAGTTACCAAATTAGCAATATATGCTATCACACATGCGATGCAAGTCACCGGGATGCAGTGGCACAAGGTTTGCAGTAATAGAAAGGTGAGTAGTATAATGCATAACCACTGATAATAATAATCACGTGACACTGTAAGGTGCTCACGTCATAGCCAATGCAAAGATTCACCTGGTTCATTTCAGAAATCACGGATTTGGTGCCCGGTGGCCGCCAACCCTCAGACCAAACCAGTGGATTTAGCTGTCAGCCAGCTGCTGGCTGCCATCAAACATACCACTGCCATTTGTTATTACTAGACAGTCATAAAGCTCACACTCATTCTGCCGTGCCATGGATGATAAAAGGCTGAGTTGACCTAAGCCTGCAGTGAGGCTCATGAGCCCATGATCAAGGCTACATATCACAGTGGCTGTCATCATGACAGTCAATTCGGTCCTGTAATCTCTACAGCGACCTGCAGTAACAGCCACAATATATAGCAGTATGAAGATCAATATAATACTGAATATACTGTCGCACCTAGCAAGCATTAAACATCACCCAGTTGATAACAATGTTTCAGAATAAAATAATCACTTTAAACATACTGCACACAGTGGTACTGTGCACTACATAATTATTATACCATGATAGCATACATGCTGTTATTTACTTATCCAAAAGGAAAAACAAATTTATGCCAGTAATAATTATAACCCTCTCATTAATTTAAAAATAATCAGTGGCAATAATTAAGCTATGACATGCCTGAATTTGTTACATGGCACGTGGTAATTGCAACGGGGACAGCATATATGTATACGTGGAATTTGAGAACAGATTTCTACAAAAATTACGAGAATATACAGTTTTCCTTTTCTACGGGCAATAAAATTAACCTGTGAACAGGAGAGCAGCAAAATAAATGCATCAACAAACTACACGAAAGCTTCATACACTGTAAGTCAAAAAAACAAGACACCAAACTCTTGCCCATAACTTCACCAAATATTAACTGACTCAAATTTTTATCACAGACGGAATTGGTAGTAAATTGGTAATAAATTTGCAACAAATTAATGTTTAAATATTCCATCAAGTCTTACACATATCGCAACACTACCTTGTGAAATACAAATGTCAGAAAAATGGCACCACTCTGAAATATGCATTGAAATTAATGATAAATCACAAGGTAGTACAGCCAAGCATTTAAGGAGTGACGAGTTACTTTACTACACATTTATCACTCAATCTGCTGGTGAAAGAGTTTTTTTAAAATTGATGAACATTTGGCAAAGTTGCAGGAAAAATGGTGATTGTTTCATGCGCCCCATTCGCATTGCACTTTTGTCCTCAAAGATGCTGATCTCGCCAGACAAGTTAAATAACTTGTGTATTACGGACAGGAACTGTTACTAATTGTTGTTATGTTAATAGGCAGATTAACGTGAGTTTATTATCAACAAATATCAAACTGCTGTAGACCAGTTTTGACTTACTGACCAATAGACTGACGCCATCAGTGACTGACCAACTGCTCACGATGTACGGCATTTTGCTGCAACAGCTTTCTTTGTTGTGGCAGTTGTGTACAGTGGATCGTGGGATTTTTTATATGGCCGGTGTAAACAACTTATTGTTAATGAATTAAATAATGCTTATTTCTCCAGACATTTATTTTAAAACAATGTTTGAGTGGCTAAGTCTTGCACAACAGTTTGCTTCACTTACCCCGTAAGAATTGCAATTTTTTGTACACAGATATTTCATAAGGCAGTGTAGCGACATGTTTATGGTATGGTGGGGGTATTTAAATATTACTTTGTTACAACTTTCCTGCTGAGTCTAATAGTGAAAGAATTTTGAAAATCGGTTAATATTTGGTGAAGTTACGGGCAAGAGTTTGGAGTCTTGTTTTTTGACTCACAGTGTAGAATGATAACAAAAGAATCTCGGCACTGCACTGGACAACTGTTGTTATCAATCAACATCAGTCAAATCACAATATGACAAATGTGCCACGCCAGGGCAGGATAGCGATATATTCAAGTAACGTGTCGTAAAAGGTCTCAAAAACAGTCAGCATGCTGCAGTCCCGAACAACATTCAGTCACACAGAGCTAGGGTTGTAGTGATATTCAGCAGTCAGCTGTGGAATACAATACTGCCCACCAAGGACTAGTACGACAGAAACTCACGGCTTCACCTTGCCACCATCACCTTCAGAGACGAAGCGCTTGCGACCTCTGAAAACATTAGCATTATAATTTACACCTTGACATAGTATCGTCTGCAAGTCCAATCACATCCAATGCAAACTGTCCTCATGGTAACTCAGATTCACAGCCTTTCAAATTTTTTTTGTATTAAATTGCTTTAACTTCAGAATAGCACAGCACAGCAGTTCTCTATACCTGGTACCTTACAAACTGCAGTGTTTTACGCCAGTTTAGTAATTTTTGATCACCTCATCAGGCAACAGATGATTCTGTATAAGAACAGATAACACAGAGAAAAGAAAATGGCTCAGTTATACACGAAAGAAGTTTAGGCCCTATAATAATTCACGTTTTGTGCACAAACTGTCAGACATGAGTGCATAAATGAAGTAGTATGAGGGGGAGCGTGTGTAACAAACTCATTTACAGAGTTACGGCTAACAGTGGTATACCTGGAAGGCAAGTCATCCATCAAACTGTCACCGAGGACATGCTTTGAGTGTAGTTTGTTTGCCAGTGTGTCCAACAAAGTGTAAGCAGCTGGGACGTCCACATTGATATCATGAATATCAGCAAACAAGCGCTTCATTCCCTGAAAACCAAATCATACAATCAAACTTTGTGCGTAAATCCACCACTGATTAGCAGAATCACTATCTGAAATATCAGCACTGCACAACTGATGGCAATGTATTCACTGTATTTCCAGGATAGAGGATGTCTGCTTACGTGACGACATATCCAAGAACCAGAAAGTTAAAACCAGTCTGGATTTAAATGAGGCAATATCGGGTGTAGTAGTAGTAGTTTGCTTAGTTTGATTTCACAGCTAAAAATTTCGACTATCTAGTTTTCTGTGACAATAACTAGCAATAGTAATCAATATAGAAAAGCAAACATTTAAACCAATGCTAAATTACTACTGTGTTCAGTCTCCTCATATCAGTTACAGCAACTGTCTGGAAAAAGCATCAGTTATTTGCAAAACTTGTATATAAAATGTCTGCAGTACCAACTGAAATTGCGTATTATGTAATATATACACCGTGAGTCAAAAAACGACACTAAACTCTTGCCCATAACTTTCCCAAATGTTAACCAATTTTCAAAGTTCTTTCGCTGGTAGACTCAGTGGTAAATGTGAAACTAAATAATATTCAAATATTCCACAACACCTTAAGTATGTCGCTACACTACCTTGTGAAATATTTATGTTCAAAAAATCGCCATGCTCACGAATTGAAGCAAACTGCTGTGCAAGACTTAGCCACTCAAGAAACTGTTTTAAAATATTTGGTAAAATAATCATTATTTAATTCACTAACAAAAAAGATGTTCACACCAGCCATATAAAAAATCCCATTATCAACTGTACACAACTGCTGTAACAAAGACAACAATGTTGCAGCAAAATGCCATACATGATCAACAGTCGGTCAGTCACTGATGGCATAACACGCACCCGTTCAACAGCCCCTTGTTTGGGACCACCCAGGTAAGCCGGTACCAGAAAGGTAAAACCAATCTGGATTTAACCGAAGCAAGAGAAAGTGAGTGGCAGTGGCATCAGCTGGGCCATATGCAAATCTGCACATCACTCCAGACAAATAACCACGCCAGCACCCCACCACTCAGTTTTTTACAGACCGGATGCCCTTCCTGCCACCCAACCAACAGTGTCAAAGCACTGAAGGCATTAGTCTATCAGTAAGTCAAAACTGGTCTAGAGTAGTATAATTTTTGTTGATAATAAACTCACATTAACGTGCCTATTAACACAGCAACAATTAGTAACAGTTTCTGTCCGTCATACACAATTGATTTCACTTATCTGGCGAGTTTTGCATCTTTCAATAAAAACATCTGAGGCAAATGGGGCATATGACACAATCAATCATTTGGCCTGTAACTTTGCCGAATGTTTCACCGATTTAAAAAAATTTAACTAACAGACTGAATGATAACTTCGTAATGAAGTAACCCATCACACCTAAAATGCTCGGCTGTGTGGTACCTTGGAATTTATCATTAATCACAATACATATTTCAGATTGACACTAGTTTTCTGACATTCACATTTCACAAGGTTAGCGACATATTTAAAGTGTGGTGGGATGTTTAAATATGACTTTGTTGCAAATTTACCACTGAGTCTTTCAGTGAATAAATTGTGAAAATCGGTTAACATTTGGGGAAGTTATGGACAAGGGTATGGTGTCTTGTTTTTTGACTGACAGTGTATAATTTCGATTCATTCTGTTTATATGTTCCCTATGGCTGGCCACAGTGTTCAACGGATCTGGACTGGATTTGGCATGCAGCCTCCTTATAACCTACGAACGGTCATGAGGGGTTTATTTTTGCAGAGAAACTGTGTGATGACCAAGCACCATGGGAAGTTTTTGAATGCGTCGCATAAAGGTAAAGGCAGCAGCAGCGATCAGCCTAGGCCATGCCGTGTGCAGCCACTGCTGCTGTGGGTGGGCGTGCATGTAGGCGTGGACCCCAGCATTCCACAGTGTAGGCATAGCGGCGACAACAGCTGTGGCGACTCAAATGACAATGCACGAGTCTGTGGGCTGTGTAATGAGTGTCGTGCTGTGGCACAGGGACCGGTCGACTGGAGGCTGGCGGCCAGCCAACTCAACACGATTAGTTGGTGACGCCCCAGCAAACAGTATAGGCCTGACTCAACAGCAATTTTTGTAAGCCAGAGCATTGGTGGTACAATAAATGCACTGATCTTCTCAACGTCGTGCTGTAGTCATGGTCGACTGTTGCAAATCCTGTATCATAGTTCCAGCTGTATCCCCGAGCACCTGAAGGGCGCTTGGGGATACAGCTAATATGATTATAAACTTTGTGTCAAGATTTTGTAAAAAAAAAGCAAGAACACAAACACGGCAGTATAACTGCGTGATTACTGACCCGTTCAAACTGATCCACAGTAACAACGTTTGTCTTGGTGAAAAACTCCAGAAGATCCACCATCAGATTAACAACTCTCTCACTTGAATCTTCTATAGCTAGGTCGCAGGCCTGCATAACATGATTTTATCACTTCTGCAACAAGACCAAAATGTGGTTACCGGGGTAACAGCTATGCTGCTACTGGATATCAAGTGACAAGTCAGTGGGTGCCAAAGACTCGAACCAAACTATGGGCTATTCTGGTCATCGGAACAGCATGCCGATGGTTGCATTTGACTTGCTAGGTGTGACTTTCTTTAGTGACTTTAGGTTTAAGTGGAAACATTGTCAAATAAAGCTGTTAAAGTCATCAGAAGTATAATCCCCAAGCAGAAGAACAAAACAAGAATATGGAAGTAGTGAGATATTGACCATGGCCACTTCTGCCATACAATGTGGCTAAAAATTTTAACGTGCGCCGTTTGTTGGCTGCAGTCGTGTTTGAATCTGAGTTACTTTTTAGACGTTAACTTTAGATGTGTATGTTTCTGACTGATGTATGTTGCACGAGAGAGTTGCTCTTGGATTACTCTACA
>Ga0126325_10000514_pt1 | contig 10524 bp, 8 predicted proteins | sample InaspJWI14metaG_FD_94487 | JGI IMG/M metagenome (GOLD analysis project Ga0126325, IMG submission 94487) | Marine gutless worms symbiont microbial communities from Oahu, Hawaii - Inanidrilus sp. 1 OAHU.JWI-14 metaG | ecosystem: Host-associated > Annelida > Digestive system > Unclassified | place...
CCGTCGTCGGTTTGTTTATGACACATTGCCTCCAACTAAACCTCCAACTTCATACCATCGGTTTGGTCAGGACTTGTCGTATAAGTAGTTTCTGCAGTGTTGCGTGGTAATTGGCAAGATTACCACTGACAAGACGCATCGCGCGGTCACTCGGCGATAGCTGAGCTTCTTGTTACTACCGCGCCATGCTATACTAGCGCGGTATATGCTATGGTCATGTGTCCATCCGACTGTCTGTCCGTCTGTCCGTTCGTCCATCATACAAGTCGGTGTTTTGCTAAAACGACTAAACGTAGGATCATCCTAACAGTCCCACACAGTAGATCGGAACTGTAATTTTCTAATGCCAAAGATCTCAGCGAAATTCGACCGGGAACTCCAGCTGGGGCGCCAAATGCTAATGGAATAGGTTAAAATCTGCGAATTTCGACAAATAGCTCGTTACATCTCGAAAACGATACGAGATAGACGCATAATTCTATTAAAGTTGAATGGGAAGTCTTAAGTCGTTAAAATAGGCCAGGCCTCTTCCAGTGTATTCTCTTGTCACTGTGGCGGTCCTCGGGGTTCGGTACTAGGCCCTATCCTTTTTACCGCGCGATGCTATGCATGCGCAGTACTAGCCATGAGCCTGTGTCTGTCTGTCAGTCTGTCTGTGTCTGTCACAAGTCGGTGTTCTACTACAACGGCCTAATGTGGGATCATACAAACAACATCACTGGATAGCCCAGGGACTCTAGTTTTCTGACGCCAAAGATGGACGCTCAGCATGGTGCGGGTGCGGGTGTGGGTGCAGGTAGCGACTGCGGCGTGCCGGACGTGAGTCCGCTCGTGTTCAACCGGATCGTCGGCGGCACGGAGGCCGTGCCTCACTCGTGGCCGTGGCTCGTCAGTCTCACTCACCGGCGTCAGTCGTGGCGTCACCAGTGCGGAGGCAGCGTCATCGCACACCGCTGGGTCGTCACCGCCGCCCACTGCATGTACCTATCAACTAATGCCAGAAGCTCAGCTATCGCCGAGGGACCGCGCGATGCGCCGTGTCAGTTGAAATCTTGCCAATTGCCACGCAACAACAAGCAAGCAAGCAACAAGTGTATAGCAGTTCGCAAAGTTGCCACACTGCTACGGGAACTCGCATGCCACATGGGATCACACAGTGTTACCTGCCACCCGGCAGAGGTGACATTCCCGCCCTTACTCCAGCCGAAGCTGGTACTCGATTTAGCGACCCCGGAGGGATGCAAGGCTGAGTTGACCGCAGAAACTACTTGTACGACAAGTCCTGAACCAAGTATATCAGCTGTCGCTAATTGACCCGTGCGACAGAATCGCGCTGTAGACAGAGCTTGACGATTTCTGCGATAAACTACAGTGGTCGAGCGTCGGAGCTCGGAGGTATTATCAACTCAGTTGACCGACGACCGCCCTGTTTATCACGCTCTGGGTGACCACCTTTCTCGAGCTAAGTTGATAACACGCTTCGACAATCGATATGCTGTTGCGAAATTTTACAAGTCCAGAGTTTCGAGCAAAGTTCCAGAGGCAGATACCCTTATTTTTGAAGTTACCTGAATTTCCTTATAACACAGTGTAGGATAGGTGGAAAGTAGCTTCCGTGCCAATAACCAGCCAGATTCGTTCAACTGTTTCGATAGAACACCAGCTTGAGACAGACAGACACAGACAGATGCAGACAGACAGACAGACAGACACCGGACTATAGCTAGTACCCGCACTAACATAGCGTTGCGCGGGTAATGATCACTCCAGGATTGACTAACGGTTGGAAAATATTAATAGTCTAAGGCTTATCAACGATAATGTCTGGAAAGGAAGCCGAGAACAAAATGTTTTCAGACGCTGGCGATACGCCGGCAGAGAGACGTATATGTCCCATATCAGCGTATCATTCCTTGCAGATGGATCCGCACAACGCGCTTCCTCGATCATGCATCATGCTGTACGCAGAGGTGGGCGCTCAGTGTGATTGGCCACGGTTATTGGGCGAACATCTTTGTGCTAAAAACAAGAATAAATTTAGGATATTTGCCGAAATAGCGTGCATTTTAGCCGCGTCGTACAGATAAAATTTACCCGTTGCTGCTGCTGCTGCAAGACTGCTAATTTCACTGCTGACGAAGATGTCGCAGTGGCGCCGCGGCAGTTAGGCTCCTACTCGTATAAGACGACGTCGATTTCAGCTTCACGGCACTGCATTTGGGGCTCGGGGTAATGCGCCTCGACACGGCTAATTCGTGCACCACTGCCTTGCTTTTCGTCACAGCAGGCATTAATCTTTTATACTTGTCAATTTAACTGAGGCTCACGCGTGTTTTGTTGCGTTACATTTAGTTTTTTTGTCTGTAAAAACTATAAAATGGTAGCCCATAGTCGATTACCGAGCGCAGGGTTCCGGAGCTGATCCGGGTTCTTTGCAGTCAGCCTGCAGGTGACGTGAGTCATAAACCCGGCGGTAGGCTGCCATTACTTTTCGCCAGGCTTGCAGTTACCCTCACAACCCTTATGAGGGCTGCAGCCAATTTCGCTGCTTGGTGAACAGAGGCACGATGGGTGTGAACAGTTTGACTGAGACTGTTACTCGACGGCGTCGCGGCTGCGATCTGAACCCAGGCCCTTCTGCGCCTGAGTCCAGCACGCTAACCACACGGCTACCGAGCCACCCGACGTTTCTTCAAACCAGGCCGAAAGATCGGCTGGGAATAACGTCTCCAAAAACGACTTATTTTTGCGAGACTGCGGCGTGAAACTTTGACTCGTTCGGTCGATCACCGCGTGATGATGTGGTTGTAACGCGCATCAGACAGCCGTCCGACGAGGCGTCCGACTTCCGCGTGGTGCTGGGCGAGCACAACCGCGGCGTGGTGGAGGGCACCGAGAAAGTGGTCGACGTTGCCGAGATCGTCACGCACGAGCGCTACAACCGCAGCATCACCGACAACGACATCGCACTGTTCCGCCTCGCCGCCGACGTCCAGTACACGCGATCCATCAAGCCGGTCTGTCTGCCGCGAGACGACGTCGAAGACAGCATGATGTGCATCACCGCCGGCTGGGGACACACGCTCTGTGAGTGCCTGCCTGCTCACGCAACCACGAAACCACTTGACAACCCCCAGTCGAGGTTGCACCGACCACTTGCAACGTTTTAGCCAACCGAAACAAGTGCAGTTACAATAATGGCCTCGAGTAGGCCGCATAGCCTCGTGCTGCCCTTTTTGAGTCACTGAGTTATATCGACCGCCGGGCACGTCCCAGTATGTTTCCAACTTTCCATCAAAAGCGCCCCTTCCCGCGGGAGGATATGCATATGGTGACAGTGACGTAATTTTGTTCCATATCTGTGCTGGTTGATTTTTGCCACCATCTTATAGGTAAAAACTCTGATAAATGTTTGTCACTGTGATTGCGCTTAAATATGTTTATATGTGAGTGATCATATGGACATTTTCTTAAACTAACTGATATAATTTTATTTGATTAACACAATAGATCTTTGCCATTTAACTCAACGCATTATATCGTGCTATACCCGAAAAATGGCGATCGTATCGTGACCGTAGAATCTGTGACGTCACTTCAACCTATGTATACACCTCCATCATCTAACACTGGGTTCCTTTGGTCCCACGAGTCCATTTCCCTGAAGACGGCATCTCGATCGGTTCTTCTGTTTTCGCACGGCTGACAAATAATACATCAGTCCGCAGTACATGCTGGGCGTGCGACTGCGGCCTAAAAATTGCAAAGCTGCTATTACGTAATTATTCGTTTCAAATTCAGTGTAAATTCAAGTAGGCCCGTGCTATTTATTCTCTGCTGTTTGTTGTCTGTTCTCGCTACGCCACGGTCGGTCACCCCAGCAGTTGCTGTAGTCTCGTTTGATTTCCTCACATGACACTAACTTTGGTTGCGTCCTGTCCTGTCGCAGAGACCAGATGAAAGTCGTGAGATCGTCGTGCAAAAGGTGCCGGGGGGGGGGCGAGCCTGGAGTAGGATTATCTTTTTATAGGTCCTCGATCCTATTATGACGTCATCAACCGGACCGCACCGGGTCGGACCGAACCGGCCCGGTTGGGCCCGGTCCGTTTCGGCCCTAAAATTATTAAATATTCTACGTGACGTCACAACCAATATGGCGGCACAACCAAGAATATTTAATTAGTGATGGGTCAATAAGTAAAATTATGAAATATTTTAGTGATGGACCAATAAGTAAGGAAACTGGCCCCTAACCCTAGACCTAATTGTAGGCCCCGGCTAGTGACGTGCCAAATAGAAATTTTCTAAAAACTGACAAGTGTTACCGAATCAGTCAGGTCTGGGCCCATCAATGATGATGTCACCTGTGGCTTCACCTAGAATATTTATTTACGTAGAGTGTTTAATTTAATAACTTTAGGGCCGAAACGGACCGGACCGAACATAATATTGTACTCTGTGTTAAATAATCTTGGTTTTGGGGTCACGTGACGTGACGTCAGGTTAGGACTAGGGTTTAGGGTTAGGGTTAGGGTTAGGTCCGGGGCCTACAATTAGGTCTAGGGTTAGGGGCAAAAAATCCCAGACCAGGGGCCAGCCGTAGGGTGAGGCCTTAGGGTTACAGTTTCCTTACTTATTGGTCCATCACTAAAATATTTCATAATTTTACTTATTGATCCATCACTAATTAAATATTCTTGGTTGTGCCGCCATATTGGTTGTGACGTCACGTAGAATATTTAATAATTTTAGGGCCGAAACGGACCGGACCGGTTCGGTCCGACCCGGTGCGGTTCGGTTGATGACGTCATAATAGGATCGAGGACCTGTAAAAAGATACTACTTGCAGTGCACCACTGTCTTGTTTGTGCATGTTACCTACATAGCTGTGGCTCGCTCCGCTGGCGGCGTTGCGATACGTTATGTACTTCCGGTTTCTCGGATGACATCATGTTTGCAAATAGTGGTGGGCGACGCAGAAAGTCGTGTACAACGGGCGGCAACACAAGTTTGACACCCTGGCGTGAAAAAAGTCAAAGTGAACCAACAGGGCGCAGCACCGCCGGACCGGGGCGGAGTCTGATATGTACGGTTGCCTTGTGGTTTCAGCGACGGGCAACTCGACGGTGTTGAACCAGATCCACGTGCCTATCATCAGCCAGTCGCAGTGCAGCGCGCGCGGCTGGTACGCCGGCAAGCTGACGGCCAACATGATATGCGCCGGGTACCCGGAGGGTCGGCGCGACTCGTGCCAGGGCGACTCGGGCGGCCCGCTCATGTGTCGGACTGACGGCCGCTGGAGGCTGTACGGACTGACGAGCTGGGGCGAGGAGTGCGCGGCCGCCCGCAAGCCGGGTGTCTACACGCGCGTCAACCGCTACCTCCAGTGGATCGAGGACAAAACACAAGGTTCACCGACTTACTATTACTCTGCCCTTCCCCGCACGGAGCGGAGTACTGTGATGATCGTGTCTGTTTGTGCGTGTCCGCATGTCTATCTGCCCACATGCGTATCTGTGGAACTACACATCCCAACTTTCGTCGCCGCAAATCATGGCAAATGCCGCACGCGGTTGTTCTTTGTCTTTGTTTTTGAGGATTACGGTTCTGCCGACTTTCGCGGCTTATAATTCGACAACGGTTCCACCCAGACCGACGGTAGACGTAACTGTCCTAAAGTCAGTAAGCTTATAGAATACTAACAGAAGTCATACCTTGCCAGTCAAACGCAATCATCGGCTTGCTTCTCCGACAACCGGAAGTGCCTAAAATCACGTTTGGTACGTACTGACTTCGGCAATCGATGTGATGACGCCGCTATTACCCGCATTCGGGTCTTGTATAAGCTTATATATTCCACCCTATTTTGATGTCGATGTTCTGTGCATGTGTAGTGACTCCTTACTGAGAAGTTGCGAATGACCAGCATGACCTCTGCGTCAAGCTGTTTTGACGTCACTGAAAGTCTTCCTGATAATAACTTGGACTATTTCTGCATAAACTGGACACTTGAGTATGAAGTAAACGAACAATAAACGCAGTGTGTTCATCTCTTTTATACATAAGCTTAATGATTCAGCAGTGGAATAGGTGTTCTTCCCAAACGTTCTTGGCATCAAGTTTGCGATTGTTATTGTTGCAAAATGTTGATGGGCTGTTTCCTCGACATGGTGTAGTCTCAATATTGCGTCACTGTCAGATTGTTAATTTTACCACTGCATCAGTCACGATTTGTTTCATTATGTTTTCCGCTATGCCGTAAGCTGTAGGCCTAAACACGAACGAACGAACGTAAAACGTCACTGTTACTGAGTGCAAAGCTGCAAACCAACACACGGTGATGTACTGGTACATGTACACTCCTGTACATCCATAAAAAGGCAGACACCATACTCGTGGTGATATCTGTCAAATCTTAACCGATTTTCAAAATTCTTTCACCGGCGCATATTTGCAGTAGCCTAACGTGGCTATTAAAAATCCCATTACACCTTGCATATGTTGCCACACTACCTTGTGAAACATTTGTGTCAGAAACCAAGCGATTAACGATACATTACAAGGTAGTGTGGTAACATATTTAAGGTGTGGTGGCATTGTCAACAACCAAATTAACAAAGGTTTATTGCTAAATCTGTCAGTAATTTTTTTAAGTCGGTGAATATTTGGCGAAGTTACGAGCAAGAAGGTGACTGTCTCGTGCACTTTGTATGCCTGGCCCCCACACTGCTAAGACGAAGAAAGTGCACGACACTATCCACCTTTTGCCCGTAATTATTATGCCAAATATTCACAGATTTAAAAAAAAATCACTGACGGATTCAGCAATAAACTTTTGTTAATTTGGTTATTGGCAATTCCACCACACCTTAAATATGTAACCACTGTACCTTGTAATTTATCGTTGCTTACCACATTAATTTTGAAAATCGGTTGAGAATGTTATTAACAGAGTTACCGCCCTCAGTTTGGTGTCTCCCTTTTGGAATACGGTGTACATGTAGTGTATACTATTCAGTCTAATTTGTGGTAGCCGGTAGCACAGGTGTCCTACTGTTGCAGTCTCTCAGCCCGATGCAGGATATTTCCCTGGATATCTGCCTCCGGGACTAACCCTAAACCTGTCTCTGACCCATAATAGTACTTAAGTCTCACCTCAATAAGCAGACATAGATTTAACACAAAGACCCAAAACCTAGTCATATGACTCTAAACACTGGACTAGCCAAGGGCATGTGTCCGCGACAGTAGTTTTCGGGGGGAGGGGGGAGGGGCAGGTGCCCGGCTACCATATGTGCGGGAAGAGGGCAAATGTTCATGTCAGCCTTTACCATGGCTACCACAATGTCCTCGACCGCCTTCTGTGTTTCGCTATGACCCGTCGTCAAGCGATAGCGATAAAGCACGAGATAGACGCTGAAGGTAAACTGCTTCCAGCAAACTTGCAGCCACACATCCGCTGCCGTTCAGAGTTCTTTACACCCGGGAGTACTGACAGGCCTATCGGAACACTAGAGTACTTCGGCCCACCTTGTTATTTGCCGTCACCTTCGAGCGCATTTCAGTTTGCTTTTAGCTGTACTACACTAACCGTATCAGTTCTCCTTCAGTAGGCTAATGAGGCAAATTCCTACAACTTGAGTTGTTCCGCGTAGCGAGCTTCGAGACAAACAAGAAGCTTGGCTACCGCAGACGGACCGCGCGACGCGCTATGTCAGTCGAAATAATGTCAATTGCTATGCAATTGTAGGAACAAGTTGTACAGCAAATCCACAAGTAATCGAAGTAATGGAGTTAGAGGGTTACGGTCGACCGACGCGTAGAAAACAGCCACGACGCGCCGACCGTCGTCAACAAGCTCGACCGTCGACGAGTTTTGTTGGCAATACGATCGACTTGCTGTGGCGAAATTTTCTAAGTACAGAGTTTCGGACAAAGTTCCAGCCAGAAATGCCCTTATTTTGAAGATACCCGAATTTCCTTAAAACGGCTGGATTCGTCTAGTCGTTTCGATACAAATAAACGGACAGAAACACGATAAAAAAATACTGCGCTAACAGCATCGCGCGGTAAAGTCTATTATTGATAGGCCACTAGCCTACGTAACACCTACGGTTTAAAAGCTGCATCACAGCGCCGGCCACGCCTCGTTTTAGTTGCGTGAAACCAAGGTCTCGGGTCTCGAGAGAACTCCAGTGTAGTTTCCAATGCTTTTTCTCTTAGTACAAGTCGCTCGTGAGAAGTCTTGGCCTTGGTCTAAAGGCAAAGGTGTTGGCTCGAAGTTTCAATACCAAGACCCGATTTGATGGCATTTTGCTTCTCAATAGCAGATTTCACCTTGATCAATGAATGCAAAGATGTGGGTTCAGCCACAAACTCATGAACGTGATTTTGCGGTCATTTTTTCCTTTAGAGATGTCAGAAATTTTCAAAATTTTTGAGACACCAAATACACAAACTAAATTGTGATTATCGCTATTTGTTTTGCCGATATCAGTCGGTCTTTATTAACCGCTTGACAACCATCAGTCGAGGTTGCACCGACCACTAGCAACGTTTTAGCCAACCGAAACAAGTGCAGCCACAGTAATGGCCTCGAGTAGGCCGCATAGCCTCGTGCTGCCCTTTTTGAGTCACTGAGTTATATCGACCGTAACCTGAGTTATATATTTTAGACCAAAATTTTTTTAGCACGGACTTGATACTTGATACACTTGACTGCTGCGAAATAAACCACTAATGAATACTGCGTAATTGAACGCATTCAGTAGCTGATCTCATCAGGTGATGCAGAGTAAACGCGACACCGCTGGCCTATCAGTCTGCCAAAGGGGTCTATCGATATGCCAGACTTGACGTTCATTAATGCAAGCTCAGCCACTGTCACTGATTGTAATTACATGCATTCTACTAACCTGCTGAGTAACTAGCGTGCACTGGCTGGCATCTAGGCATCTGAGGTGGTCGGTTTATCAAGTTAGAGGTACAAGACATCGTATCTTAAAATAAACGGACGATTTTTAATTGCGAGTTAGAATAACTATGTAATTCAATCCCAAGTCTACAATGGCGGATGCAGGATTGGCGCGCCCTGGCGCCATCATTAAAACTTTAAAGTTAAACATTCAAATGCATTAGCACCTTATGCATATCAGCAAAAATAGCATGCTGAATGTGCCAAAACACGCCACTTGAATTATTTTCACTTGTTTTTCTGTGACTGTCTCCGTTTATAAAAGGTAGCCCATACTCGATTACCGAGCGTAGGGTTCCGGAGCTGATCCCGGTTCTTGTCAGTCAGCCTGCAGGTGACGTGAATCATAAACCCGACGGTAGGCTGACAATACTTTCCGCCAGGCCTGCAGTTACCCCCGCAACCCTTAAGAGGGCTGCTACCAATTTTGCTGCTTGGTGAACAGAGGCACAATGGGTGTGAACAGTTTGCCTAAGACTGTTAACCGACAGCGTCGCGACGGCGATTTGAACCCGGGCCCTTCTGCGCCTAAGTCCAGCACGCTAGCCACTCGGCTACCGAGCCACCCTGTCTCCGTTTACCCACACTCAAATTGCCATAGTGTCCTCGATCCAGGAACGTCGGCATTCGATGATGCCCTCATCAAAACATTCTGTATCCGCCAGTACAACTCTACACTTCGTTTGCACACAATACCACGATTAGCATTCCATATGTAGGTAGCAAACAGACAATTATGCAGTAGACCGATGATTATCTACACTAATGAAAATAGTATACGAAGAAATAAAAACTCCAAAGAAACGTCATAGACAAAACTGTAATATAACACACGAAGGAGACATTAACTGCTTGTACTTAAGTTCTGCGTCTGTAAACAGTATCAGCACATTAAATCATTTAACGACAATACACAAAACGGAAAAACTACTTATTCTGCTATGGCTATCTCTAGCAGATAAATAAAAAAACAATACTGCAAGTTATAGCAATAGAGTAAAATGTTTGGAGTAAAATAATTATGTTCCTCAAATTACAGTTATATGATATACACTGTTGTAATATTCTACATAATTATGCAACAAAATACTGTTTCAGGAGAGTAAACCAGTCAACCAACTCACATTCATTGTCAAAGTCAATACACCACACAAATACACTTTTACTGCTATGCATTGTTCAATATCAACTACTGGCAATGTCTGACAGCTTAAATGTAAAAAATATGCCGAGCACATTGATCACAATCTTACCATTAATATACTGTAAATGTTACCTACCACATATATATGAGCAATAACTCATAAACTAGCAAAAACATTCGTAGCCAGGCAGCATGACCAGAAAATTGCTTCATCATTTACACGCATCATACTTTTAATTAGTCACAAAAGTTGCTTATCACAGAAACTGTCTTTTCCTTCAAACCCTTCTGTCATCAGAGAACAGTACACCCTTGGCAGAATGATATCTGTGTTGTGCTGTTTACACTAAGTTATGGAATGTGTGTTTTACTGATTACTGGATTCTGTAATTAGTAAATATATACC
>Ga0126325_10000516_pt1 | contig 10514 bp, 6 predicted proteins | sample InaspJWI14metaG_FD_94487 | JGI IMG/M metagenome (GOLD analysis project Ga0126325, IMG submission 94487) | Marine gutless worms symbiont microbial communities from Oahu, Hawaii - Inanidrilus sp. 1 OAHU.JWI-14 metaG | ecosystem: Host-associated > Annelida > Digestive system > Unclassified | place...
ATTTAAGGGGATGCCAGAGGTGACGAGGTTACCCTGTCAACCAAAGATTTTAGTGTGCAGTTCTACACAAAATGTGCAGTTTAAAGTGATTTGTAGCCTACAGTCCTAAATGTAAAAGGCTAGCTTATGCAATTTTTTTCATTTGATTTAGTTTTTTTAGTTGTGTTAAGGGGCATAGAGGCCTGACAGCCTGCGCCTATTTTTTCGTTGTCTTGTCTTATCGCTTTACGTCTCTCCAGAGCACATCTAAATAACCCTTCAACTGCGAAAAGTCGTCAGCTTCTGGGGGACTTCGTCCCCCAGACCCCCTACCGGGGCTTTGCCCCTGGACTCCGCTGGGGGACTTCCGTCCCTCAGACCCCCTGAATTGGTCCCCTCCAAGTTCATTTTCTGGATCCGCCCCTGCCCTAACCCTAGCCTTGAACCGCACCCACTTTATCAAACCTTCACTTACGAGCCACGTACACTTTTTTATTTAAGGCCATAAAGTCAGAGAAAGTACAGCGTACTGGCACCGACACTGCAGAAAATTAGTGACCGAGATATATTCTATGTAGGCCTGCAGAGAATTTCACTACAACAGACTTTAACATGACTGTGGAATATATTGAAAACAGCTAAGCGGATCGTTTTGGGACACCGTGTATTACATGAAACTTATACGATCACGCCAAATATATACGACGATCATAAGACATTTTTGTGTTGGCTGGGCGAATAAAATCAAGGACGAGCCGACGTCTTACCACTATTGTTATTAGTGATAGTGCTTCGCTGGCAGTGTAAGTAACGTTAGTCATTTCTCCGGCATTTGCAGGCGCGAGGCGACGACGATATATGAAACACTTCAAGCACGCGGGACACCGAAAAAAACGAGATCTGCATTCAGCCGGTCACGACACACTGGATCGCCTACCTGTCGCCAGGAGTCATTTAAAGTTACCGGTGCAGAATTATAATAACTTATCGACGCTTCCTGTTCTTTTTAACCCGAAACAGGCAGCACACTGCAGTTACTTTAAGTATTTGTTAATAACATTAATTATCCCGCTCGGGCTGCGCTTCCGTAGCCCAGGGAGAACTTGTTTTGTCTTTGTTTCATATTTATTCTATTTTTAACGATTTATGTCAGACTAATTATCTCAACATCACCCCACCGATCTTCAGCAAACTATGGCTGTGGATGAACGACCTGCCGTTAGTTTCTCTATCCCTCAAGGGAAGTCGCCGTGGCGACCAGTTTTTGTCGGTTTTATCGAATTCTATCCACAAAATTAGGTTGCGCGCTGAGGAATACGATGGACTGATCTGTGCGGCGGCGATGCGGGCTGTCGCTACCATTACTTTAGCAAATTGTTGTAGTTTGTTTCGTGAGTTACTACAACATTTTCTGCCTGCGGCTGCATATTAAACTTAACAAGTCTGCGTTCAGCCTCATCCCTCGGCTGTCAACATGACACTGCCCGCATCTGCTGCTGAACGCCGTCCTGCGGCGCCGTTGCTGCTGAGCGCCGGCGCCTGTTATCGATCAATATCTCCTGCCGCGGGGCGCTCAGCAGCAAACCCGCCGCATGCCGCTGTTGTTGTCGATCGATGGGACAGACAGATGGACAGACGGACGCTCGAGCGTTTCACAGACCCTGCTCCGCATACTGTGCGGGTAGTGAGTGTCAGTAACAAAACGATGAAATATGACTCAGCGATATAACTGTAACTGTCACTAAAATGCCAACAGGCGTTGGCGGCACTGTTATACAACAGGAGTGCTCAGAGGCCCGTAAAAACTGACGCCTCCGCCAATAAAGATCATGTGCGCGTGCGTTCACGGCACTTGGTCGGCGGCATTTTCTCGTATATATTCACCGCCGAACGCTTTCTTAATATGTGTATGTCTACAGCTATTAAACGCTATTCAGTGGGCGCTGTAACAGCCCTATACGCCAGGCGTATAGACGCCGATCTATCTGTCGAGACGAGGCAGTGGTGTCAATGGTCTGGCCGGCAAGAGAGATGGTTTAGAGCGACGACACGAGCCTATATAGCGCGCGTGTAAAGACGTCTGACATATTATGCGCAGATCAGAGACGCTGATGACATGTTATAACGTTACGGACCGTGACACCAGCAACTATAGACGGCTAATTTACCGCAGTCACGCTATGTGGGTCCCGGTGGGCGACGAACACACCGCCCAGGTGCACTACCCAGCAGCAAGATCGGGACCCTAGACACACCGCTATGAGTTAAGCAAATAAAATTCCAACGGTTATATCATCGATCTAGCGTGTATGACGTTACAGCAACCAGCAATAGTGTGGCTATCAGGATATAGGCGATTGTGTCGGGCTAAATGAACCTGGACCACTGATACCCAGGAGCTCAAGGCCCAATCGACACCAACGAAACAAGGCAGTCATAAACCGCAGACTCCGCCCCCTGTGTTGCCACCTGGCAAGTTACTTTAAGCGCCCGAAAAGTAGTCCCGTGCGTCCGTTGGCCTGCAACTGGTATTACTGCGCACAGTTTATAGCCAATCCCAAGGCTGTGTGTGCACTGCGCTTCAGCTGGGCGGCGACGTCGAGCAACCTTGGCTTATGAGCAAATATGACGTCATCCATAAAACCGGAAGTACATAATGTATCACTACGCCGCCAGATGAGGACCGAGCCACGGCCATGGGTAACGTGTATAAAAAATTGGTGAAGATCGGGCGTGTAGTGCCGACGACATGATCGCGGACAGACAAACACACACACAGACAGACACGCCCATCACAATACTCCGCTCCCCTACCGGGGGCAGAGTAAAAATTGCGCATCGAACAGAGCTCGCTGAACGAAAAAGTGTAGGCCTACATCAACAGTGTGGACTGCTGTAACGTCGTATGCGCAAGGCTGCAAACTGCTGAACATCGTGTATAGTCAAGGAATCGCCACTCTGCAGAAATGCTGGACCACTGGACCATCACGACACGTCGACAGAACATCGCAACGCAACGTGCAATGCCGCACTTCAGCGAGCTTACGATATCACTTCACTTCAGTCAGATACGACAGAATTCGTCATATAAAATATTTTAAAACGTCTAGACTCACACTCCTTTATCTAAAGCACATACAGACTCCAGCTGCTGGGTCCAGCGGCATTTGGTTTTTAACCGTTTAATAATGACAAAAAAAGAGTATCGGTCAAATACACTGCAGTCGGCATATCGCCAACTTCTCGTTGACAGTGCGTCTGGCAGTAAAAACGGTTGTAACGTCTCACTTAACCACCTTGCACGCAGACGAGCTGCGCCATACTTGGACGTTGTTAGAAAAACCTTCGCCGAAAATGAAATTCAGAACATAGTTTTGGCAGAATTTATTAACAAAGGAGTGGAATGTTTTAAACGTTATGATTTTTTTATGAAAACATACATGTACAAGCTCTCATCCGCGTCCCACTGACCACTTTGCGGCTAATCTTTCACAGCGATGGCGATGACGTACACTTTCAGCTGCTACTTAAACGTCGATGAAAAGTTATGCAGTCTCGATTCTACCATGGCAAAGTGTTCCAGACAGTCGATTCCGCGACAGAGAAGGCACGTTTTACAAGTTCACTGAGCATTGTTGGTAGTCAAGTGAGTTAAATGAGAACTTGAGATGGTAACTGAACATTATCGCTCTTCAGACGATAGACGTCGCTAACGCTAAGTGAGACGCAGACGTCGAAAGCTACTTGATAAAACACAAACATTAACAGGGGCACGAGCCGCTGACTTGCTTCATTACCCGTCATCAACCTCTCACGTTTATTATGCTATATTTGAATCAATTTGTGCTATTAGGCCTACCATTTTGGACGTTGTTAGAAAAACTTTCGCCGAAAATGAAATTCAGAACACAGTTTTGACAGAATTCATTAATAAAGGAGTGGAATGTTTTAAACGTTATGATTTTTTGTGAAAACATACATGTACAAGCTCTCATCCGCGTCCCACTGACCACTTTGCGGCTAATCTTTCACAGCGATGGCGATGACGTACATTTTCAGCTGCTGCTTAAACGTCGATTAAAAGTTATGTAGTCGATTCTACCATTCTACCATTCTACCATTTTAAATAATTATTGTGTATTTTAATGTTAATCTCCATGAACGGCTTTGACTCACGATTTCAGTGACTTTTTCCTTGTCTACATCGTGCATTATTGTATAGATTATTAAGCAATTCGGCCCTTCGAGGCTGCAAATGTGCTCAATAAAATCAGTTGTCAGTTGTCAGTTGTCATTATGCTAGCCAAATGGGGGCATTAAGCTAAGCCGGTGTTTATCTGTCTATCTGTCACATGCTTCCAGATGACAACGGCGCGTTTTAGAGCACTTACAGAACACTAATAGAAAATGCCATACTGGAAATCGAACCAACGGTATATGGCCACCAAAAGCGGCCTTGAGGCCGAACTTTGTGTTTCATTCTGTGTTCGTGCCTGGCGCATCGTCAAGGCCTGTTAACTGCCATCGGCGCAGGATATCGTTTCGCCGCCGTCGCCATCGGGACGACATTGCGGTATACCTTAAGATTTCAGACGAAAGGTAAGCCGAGCTGGTATTTTTTCTCTGTAACATCCACTTACTTCACTGATCAACATCGTTTCAGACATTTTGCGAACTAGGTAAAACATTAGAGGCGTTGAAAATACAAGAAAAAATTGAAACGAATGAATGCTACTTTGTTGCGTTCTTTGATTAGCGTATGCACTCGCACAAAGTCTTTCATTTTCCAGTCTGCATTTTAAACCTACTGACATTTTGGTCCGTCATTCTGTGCTCCTGCATTTTAAGTCCACCCAGACGTCTGAAACGCAGCTGAAAGAAGCAGGTATTCTTTTCAAAGTACCGAAGCCCTCAATTTTTGGCAGGCCATGTCAATATTTAACGGATTGTTGCAGATCTCAGACTCAGAGTGTCAAAATTTCGAGAAAGCCTGCTCAATGGCAGAATAAATAAATGAACATTAAGATAAACAAATAACATGTATTGCATAATCATGTTACCGCTTTGCTTCTTGTCGGAGAGTACATGTAGAAATGTTTAGCAGTGCGTGCCTAATCGCTAAGCACGCTCAACATGAGATGACATTGTTCGCGTGGGATCCGAAGTAATAGTCGCAACAAAATATGTCCTGCCGGATGTCAGGCGGAAACACGAGTACGCCTCCGTGATTATTACTGTTGTGCGGACAGGCATGTGGATGATTAAATTACCAATTTCGTACCCGACGAACATCTGACGAGGAGAAGCAGAATCATTAGCGAATACGGCACCTACCCCACCGAGCACGGCCCGGAAGGCTGTTTTGATGTACTCAGATGCACGCGTGTCACGCATTAACACGAAGATTTTGTTGCAGCAATTACTAAATTATTACATAAACAAAACTGACTCTTCAGTTTTTTGTGGAAAAAGCCGCTGCCATACTACAGCAAATATCCAAAATTCCCGACCACAGATCATTACCGCACTTTTGTCGGTACTGATTTCCCGTCCTGAGGCTGAGTTGTCCTGAAAGCAGACTACAGTACTACTACTACTACTACTACTACTACACCCGTTTAACGGCCTTTTTTCCAGGACAACCTGGGTAAGCAGGCACCAGAAAAGTAAAGCCAGTTTAGATTTAAATGAGGCAAGAGATGATGGGGTTTACGGGTGGCAGTGGTATCAGCTGTGGCATATGCAGACAATCTGCACCTCGCTCCAGACAGACGACCACACCAACACCTCATCACTCAATTTTTACAGGCCGGATGCTCTTCATGATGCCCAACCAACAGTGTCAAAGCACTGAAGGCAACTGGCCTAAAAGTAAAGTGTGTGCAAAAGCGTACCTGTGCGTGGTAGTTGTGGAGATCGGCTTGGAGTCGCGTGACGTTGTCCGACAGCAGTTTGGGCAAGTCGGCCACGACGCTCTCTAAGTCATTGCGACTGGTGACACCGAACGAGCCGAGCTGGTTGACGGCGTCGATGAAGTGCTCCCAGCGGCGTCCGATCTGCCCGGCGACCAGGTGCACGAAGCAGCCGCGGGCCACGTTGTCGCAGAAGGGCCGGCAGGGTCGCGGCAGCGCCGGGTCGACCACGCCGTCGCACGCCGCGCAGTAGCTGAGCCGCGTCAGCGCCCGTGAACACTGGTGAGAGAAGTCGACCGACGTCAGCGACTCCGCCACGACGCCGGCGACCCGCAGCGACTCCACCAGGTCCCGGGCAACCCGGCCCGACCGACCCAGGTCCTCCGCGAGCGCCGCCTCCAGCCCGCCGAGCGCGCCGACGTGGCGGCGGACCGTCGCCACGCACTCGACGGTCCCCGACGGTCGTGGTCCGTGGAGGTAGACGGCGGCAAACAGCCGGTCGAGGAACCGCGCGACAGTGGCAGTGACATCGACGTCGGCGCCTGTGATGTAGTCGTACAACTCGGCGGCGAGACTCGACAGAGCGCCTCGATCATCCACGTCCGCGTTCGCTTTCAGGCTGTCTCGAGTGGCGTTCGCAGTGTCCACAAGGATCTTGTGTATTAACTCTACAAACACGCCACCCAATGAACTGAGCCAACCAACGCTGTCAACTATTTTCAAACGCCCCCCGAAACCAAAATGGCATAACTATTAGGCCGCATCGCATGCACAGCATCGCTACTGCTACAGGCGGAGTAGCGTGGTTTGTCGCCACTGTCTGCATGTTGGTCACGATCGTGAGCGCTGCAAAAACGGATAAACCGATCGAGATGCGGTTGGAGTGTGGACGACTCCTGGGGCCCAAGGAAGCATGTACCAGATGGATCCCCTTCACTGGAAGATGCACTTTTGACAGGAACATATTGAGACATCCCCTTGACAGCCGGCGGTCGATATATTCAAAATGACTCACAAGGGGCAGCAGGCTGCGATGAGGCCTTCTCGCCGCCGTTACCGTGGCAGTTTGTTCACACTTTACACGGAATTACATCGCCGATACAAGCTGTAGGCATAAATTGGCGTCCGTTTCACGGTGTTTATTGGGCCTACCTGTACCACTTCTGGCTGGATACTTGTTTGACCATCATTTCGTCTGTTTAGCAAGATAGCGCTAAAAGTAGGCTTAATGAGCAGATTGATTGCAAGGACTGTCGTGAAATTTGGGTAGCACCGTAGCAAACAGATTCTGGACCACAGAAGAGTCAGTTAAATTTTGGAAATGATCTTTAAAATATTCCGGATATTTTATTGCATTTATAGACCACCCAGTAGTCCATTAATTTAGAATTGAAAGCGAAGTTGGGAAAACTTAGCTTCTGAGAAGGTCATTTTACAGCTCGTTAGGACCAAATGTACCCCAATTTTATTATACGGGTTAGAGTGTTTTCAGTTTGGCAAGGAGGACCGGTATTCCTTAGACTTTACCTTCAACCGCCTTTGTATGAAACTTTTTAAAAGTGGGAGTATTTACGTAGTAAAAAAATTGTCAGAGCTACTTTGCTATTGACCTGCCGAGCAAGGCAGGATAAGCTTATATTACGATATATTTCTACGGTGAATGGTTTTTGCCAATTTTGTAACAAGCTGTAATACATAATTAAGTTTGGCGAATAAAGATGATTATATAATATATCTTGTTTATATACTCCAGTACAAAGTGTCAACTACTGTGATGGACTTGGTCGTTGTTTTCGCTTTGTCTGTGTTTATGCTTGTACTGCTGTGTTTTTGTGTTGCTGCCGTTTTTCGGTGAATAAAGGTTTATACAAAACCAGTTAACGAAATTGCGCCGATTTCAGTGCGGTATGGCATATATGGAAGATGTATGCACCCAGCTGAGTCCAGCTGATCTGGTTGTGACCATCGAACTGAACTGTATAACAATTGCGAGAAAAAGAAAAATCGGCTAAATTCAGAGTCCAGGACAAGGTTCCAGAAGGTAGTACTTTTGGAGGTACCCGAATTCCCTTAAACTCGAAATCCATTTCCGCGATTTATTGCGAATTTGTTGTGGATTTGTTGCCGACTTGTTGTGGACTTGTTGTAGACTTGTACAACAAGTTGTACAACAAATGGAAGTAGTGGAGTTCGAGCTGAAGCTTACAACACACTGTAGCCGATGGTACTACAGCCTGTGTGCTGAAAATTACAGCAACTTGATCCGCTCAGCTGTTTCGATATACTAAAGGCTTCGGCTAGAGACGCCGGTCTATAGCATATTTATTTCGTGTTGTGCGTAGGCGTTGTATGTGCGTTGTAAAATGTTCGTCGGTGCTAAGAAAGCTCACGGAGAATTTTTTCAGGCTATGGGCGCGCGTTTGAACTCTTCGAGTGCTTTTTGGTTAGCGAACAAACAGCAACGCAGGCCTACACAACATGTGACCGAAGCGAGCGTGCACTTGCGCTGTTTCTGGTAGTGGGACGTTTCGTATACCTCATTTGATGTCCAAAAGGACGATTCGTATACCGAACGAGGGGAGTTGGTGGCGTAGGCGGGACATCACTTCGTCTGCGGCACTGCAACAGTGTATAGCAGTAGAGCAGAGTTTTATCACGGAACGATCTAGCGAAAATGCCGAATTCACGTTTTGAATCATGTCATTAGTACGAAGCGTAAATTGTTGCTGATTTCCAAGTTCATGGACACATTAAAATAATATCATTCATTACATAGGAGGCCTCCGCACGTGGTATACGAATCGTCTCAACCTAGAGAACAATACGAAACGTCCCACTACCAACGACAGACATCACTTCAATTCAGCTTGATATGTCGATAAATTATGAAATTATGCAGCAATAAACTAGCATAGCCTACAGTTCACGCTTCGTATAGTTCGTACTAATACAGTGATTCAAGACGCAAATTCGGCATTTTCGCCAAGTCCGTGTTAAACTTCTGCTCAACTGCTACACTGTTGCCACGCCGCAGACATAGTCCGCCACCCTCCCTCGTCCCGTATATGAATCGTCCTTTTTGGCTATCCGATAAGGTATGCGACACGTCTCATAGTCCTGTTTCTATGTCATAATCGACAACGTAATGTTGTACCGGCGACGACCCGCACGCAGCCGTGCTTGCTATAGCTGCAATCTAACCGACATCAGCCGGTAACTGGTCGAGATCGATCACGTGACTATCTGGTTGACTGCTTTGATCCTTGGCGAGTTACGACACGGTAAGCCGTGGCGACCGAGGGCGATCGAGGAGAAACAGACAGACACTTGCAACATTCTGATGCGCTGGAACCGGGAAATTACTGACAGATAAGAGAAATTCAAAGAGTAACGACAAAACCGGACGGCTGAATTGAGTAGGGGTATATGAGTAAACTTTTCTGATACGCAATTGAGTAAGTAAACAAATAACTAAAACATGTATAAACCGCCGTATCCATTCAGATCATAGACAAACTGCCCTCGATCGAGGATCCAGGTCAGACCGACCGCGTTACCATCCTTGCTAACCCTAACCTTGATAACTCTCACAACCTTGACTTTGACCTACAACCTTGGTTTTCAATCCCGGACATACACATGCGAAAAATTAAGGCCAGAGACCAGCTTGTTCAAAAGATATATTGGGAACGATGCACACATATACGGACGCACGTACAAGACCAATTTTATTGTCTCTCTCGCTAACAATCAGAAACGCTAAAGTTGCAACGTTACAAGAGTTGCCCAGTCGCAGAATGAACTGCGGTGTGTTCAGCCAATCACGCAAGGTCCTGTGTTCGAGGGACACGCCTCTTTCTAAACCTCCCACATCCAGCCAACCATGTCGTAACTCGCCACGAAAGTGCAAATCGACCGCAACCATCGCATGCACCAGCATGATAGCACTCGCCTTGCACGCTGCTAATTCTAGTGTTGCACGATGTCATAAGAACACGAATACGCGATCGTGCTTAGCATTAATCTCGACCTGTTACAGTTCATGGTAGCGGGCCTGAGACGTGCTCAAACATATCGCAATCACTCGAAAAATCTGTTACAGTTGACCCACCGTAGCCTTCCTTTTCTTTTTCAGGATTGACTCCATGTACCCCGGACTGTTTACCGATACTTCTGAGCATATCCGTTTCTTTTGCTTTTTAGTTTCTCTCTTTTCCACTTTTTTAGTTTTTGGTTCCGTGCGGTAGACAAAGCTGACTTATGTCGGCTTTTAAGACGTTAAAATAGCTTCTCGTATCGTATCGTACCTGAAAGTTCGCACGAAAAGCGTAATATACGGAATCTCGGTTTATATTTTGTTTCGCGCTTTAACTTTCTCTCTTCGTAACCTTGCACAGTCACAAGAGTGTTTACCGTTACATAACGTCTTGAGCAATCGAGACCAACGACTATATATGATACAGACTATCGCCTATCTGTCTTGATGATTTTACAGCACTACGCTACTGCATGTCTCAACTGTTTGAGAGATAACGCTGGGCGGTGCTGACGATGGAGATGAAGCTTTTCCAGTAGGTCTGCAGGGCCACGCAAATTTGTTGCACTGGGCGTAGCAGCAGCAGA
>Ga0126325_10000517_pt1 | contig 10504 bp, 8 predicted proteins | sample InaspJWI14metaG_FD_94487 | JGI IMG/M metagenome (GOLD analysis project Ga0126325, IMG submission 94487) | Marine gutless worms symbiont microbial communities from Oahu, Hawaii - Inanidrilus sp. 1 OAHU.JWI-14 metaG | ecosystem: Host-associated > Annelida > Digestive system > Unclassified | place...
GTCATTTACAGTTGACCACCGACAATTACCTCGGAATCATACATAAGAACACTTATTCTATTAAATTAAAGTACATTTGAAGCAGTTTAAGCCGGCGGCTGTAATATAAACTGAAACCATAAAAGTTACTGCTGTGTTTGACGTCATTGTCGATACGCACAAGGCTTAACAACTATAGTACAGTATGCAGAACATTTCCATTTCCATATGACAATGTCATACAAAATGACAGTAGACCTATAGGCCTACGCGTGAAGTCATTTCTGACATTCATGAAAGTCGAAGGCATTTAGGTCTCTCAGCGTACACAGCGTACACAAACGTTGACGCTCAGTGTGATCAAGCGTCACATGCGTAAAACCGACCTGTCCACACGGCGCTCATCTGCAAACCCGCCACACGCAGCAGGCCGATGCTGCTGTCGAATGATGGGACAGTCCAGACAGATGGACCGATGGACACTTAACCGTTTAGTAGACCCAGCTTCGCATACTACCCTGCCAGCAATCCAACTCCGATCACGCCGGTGAAAGGTACGTACTCGAGTGAAATAGAGAGTCTCGATCGAGACCCGGGAATGCGATTTCACGGGAAATAACATCCCTAGATTATGCTTTTCAGCATGGTAACGGAATGATGCTTGAGATACTCCAGACTCGACAGCTGAACTTGCTTGGACACTTGATCTTGTCAGGAAACTCAGCATAATGCTCTGTGCCAGCTACCACATGGTAACACCCATGAGGGCAACAGTGCGAAAATATCGATAAAAATTTTCTGATGTGTATGGAGGCTGAACTTTCACTCACATTAGCAGTTGTTGTGTGTAGTAATTTTGAGTTACTTTAGCAATTTTTGGAGATGTTTGGCTGAATTTTTAGCTGCACTAGATTTCTTCATCAGAGTTAGTTTAATCAGAATTGGAAAGTATGAATCGAATCTACGTTCATTGTGTATGTGCATTGTGTAATTAATGACTCGAGACTGCGACGGCGTGACTGCATCTGTTTCCGCAACTAAACGTGCGGTTGTATCCATGCCCAGCTGAGAACATTGACATAAGCTTGCATCTGTGAATGTGGCCACAGATGGAACAGAGCTATGACGACTGGTCAATTTGTTCGACTGCTAACCTTTCTCACATTATAACTGACCAGTTGGTGTGAGCGATGCAGAGCCATTATTATTTGTTTAGTGTTTAATGTTCCCAGTTCTCATGGGAACTTAGGGAAGCCATTCCTGTGTTTCAGCGGTGGACGGATTATGAAATTGTACGTTTAGCTTGAGGTATCAGTTTTAGACACCGCAAATTCGTAACAGTGTATATGGCTTACTGACACATCGGACCAAAGATAGTTCGAACCCAAGACACTTTGGCGCCAGGATATATCGGCACCAAGACAGTTTGGTCCTAATGGCGAGACAGTTCGGACCATATGTTCAGAGACACTTCAGTCCTTGGGCCCGGACATTTCAGCACTAGTGCCGATGTGTCCAGCTACTGCACCTATGGGGGGAACATCGCCAAGACAGTGCACTTATTAAAGAGTTTATGCAACACACTTATCTCGTGCATGCGTTACAATGCTAAACTTCTCGCTTCTTGCGAGTCGACACTTGGCGAAGCTGACATCTTTGAAATAGTCATATTTGGCTGTTAAATTATTACTGTTGTTATTATTAATACCAGTTAGTTGATATGCACAAGACAGCACAATAAAACAGTACACAAAACACTAATGTACGGTACACAAAAAGCACTAAAACTTCGAACCCATCTGAACAGTGCCAAAGTGTCTCAGTGTCAGTCTGTGTCAGGTTCGAAGTCTCTGATTACCATATATATACATTTTTCGTTGAATGTTGGTTGTTATCTGTTTAACACATTGCAGCATGTATAAGCAAGTGTGCTCATATGCTGGATGGTTTGATTTGTGTCAGAAAATCATGGCTGGTGAAGTGCTGGACCAACCGCTGCTCCAGGTTCTTGTAAGTTCGAGCAAGCGTTTGATTTCTTCCATTGCTCTGCTTGTTGATTTGTTTGTCCGGTTTACGCAAGCACTGTCTAACTGTCAGTTCGAAAGTCAAAGTTGCCAACATTGAAAATTTTAGTAGTTTGAATGGCTGTCTTTATCTTTTCTTAAAATTTTAATTAAATTCTGTACTGCTTTGTGAAAAGCATCTTATCAACAAAAATGTAAACATTGCATCACCACATGTGCAACTTGCATTAGCATCAGTTCAGCAAATCTTTGGGATCCTGGGTCAGAATGGATTCACCACAGCACGAAGCCAACAGTGAAATAGTACTGAATTATTTGCATTTCATGATCACTAAATTTTCACCTTATTATTTTCAGAGGGTCAGTTGATTTCTGGGGCCTGATTTGATGCTAGTGTTAAGTAACCAGCGGGCATTCATACATTTCAAACTGAAGTTTTGAAGTTCAGATTTTTAAACTTTTATGTCTTAAAAACTCTGCTGTAAATTATGTTGTAACTTGCTTAGTTCATGTCAAATAATTTGTAATTAGTGTGCTTAATATGATACTTGTTTCTGTTGAGTAAAGTGGTATTAATTTTGGCAATGCTTCAAGTGGAGCACAGTATATGTGTTGTCATTGAACCATCAGAGCGAGTCATTTTCTGGAGAAACTATAACTTTCATCAGATGATTGAGTTCTGCATTTCGCAAGGCAGTGGTGACATTTGCAGGTGCTGTGAAAATTTAGCAAATTTCTTAAAGGGATTCTGTATGTGTTTGGCCTAATGGTGTAATGGTTAGTGTGTTTTACTTGGGACTGTCGGCCGTTCTGCTTTCAGGTAACAAACCTTCAGCTAGCTTTTTGTGCACATGTGCCTTTGTTATCAAGCTGTAGATTTGGTACCAGTCAAGGGGAGGTGTTACCCTATGGCTGGGAAGGTAACCGCAGGTCTGGCGTCGTAGTGGCCATACATCAGTGGTTTATCCACCTACAGGCTGGCTCACGGACTAAGAAAGGAAGATGGGCGGGTGCCCATCTTCCTTTCTTAGTCTGTGAGCCTACACTCCTCGTGGGGTATGACACCTTTGCCTTTATTCTGTATGTCACAGACCAAAACTTACTAAGATCGTTTCATTTGTGACCAGCTTATTAAAAACTAAGATGTGGATGTATTATGATGTTTCAGGGTCAGAAGAAGATAGCTGGTGCACAGGGTCCTGATCGCTATCGTCTCCTGCTGTCTGACGGCAAACACAGTCACTCATGTATGCAGTTGCAGCATTTAGTCAGCACATTTCACTGACATGCACTGTTCAGTTCTTTGTTTGGGCCACAAGAAGTTTCCAACCTGCTGAGCTCCATAACTTCCAAATTTTCAAACCCAAACCGACTTGCAAAGGCTTTGCATTTGCTTCTGTATAATATTTCTATACTTAAAAAGTTTCAAAGAATTTTGATGATAACTTTTGATAAGCCACATCACAGGGGTGTGTGGATTTTTGATTGTGAAAATTTAATGTGACACCCAGCTACTGCAGCAGTCGGAAATCAGAACAGTCTGAAGAACTGGGCTGATTAGCCAACTGTTGAGTGTTTGCTAACATTTTTTGCAGAAGCCTTAATTGCACCAACACAGCAAATGTACATCTGCTCTTCCTTCACTTTTGTCTTCTTGGAAGAACAGTGCAGTTGGGTGCAGGACACGTTGGATCTGAGTGGCATGTATGCAGAGGTGATTGACGTGTAGGGTGGAGTGACTGCAGTTGTGACCTGGACACACACACACACCATGTTAACAGCAGTGGACCTGGGTTCGTGGGATCCCGCTTCATACTGAGATGTGGTTGTTGCTGTTTTTGCAGCCAGGGGAAATCACTTGATAGATGTCATCCTTTCTCCATCCACTAACTCACTCATGAGGCAACATGTAAACTATGTCGTCAGTTGATCTCCATTGAGCTGTGTATGTTCACGTAGGAAGTTCCAGTTAAAATGCTGCATGTTTTCAGAATTAGACTTCCCAGACGACATGTTACATGTTCGTTATTTTAAAACTTTCTGATAAAAAATGATATCATTAGTATGCTTGGTATACTATATACTATAGTATGCCGAATGGCTTATGTTTTACCTGTGTTACTTATTTCTTTCTTTATTTTTTATTAGCCGTTGCATCTCAGAACCAGCGAATGGACGGCTCGTGAGTATGTTACGAACAGTTGGGGGTGTGATGTAATTTTAATATCCCGTGATTGGATTCTTCACATCTCTCCCTAATTTCAGTATCAGCAGGGTGTGAACCATGTAAGGGAGTTCACTTTTATTACATGACTTATATTTGATTTGGTTACAGCGGCAATGTTGGCAACACAGTTGAATGAGAAAGTGACATCTGGTGAACTGGACACGAACTGTGTCATCCGACTGGACAAGTACATCTGCAATCCTATACAGACTGACAGGTCACAGCGACAGTTGACGTGCTTTGTTCTGTGATACAGATGAGCGTTGTATTTTTTGTTTTGTAATGTACCCACCATTGTTTGTCTGCTTGTGCATGTTCAGACACACACAGATACAGGCTTTCCGAGCTGGGTACAAACTTTACTGTATGTACGTGTGATTTTCCGGACAACAAATATAGACCGAGATGTGTGTTTTCTTTAAATGTATGTCCTGCGGATATGAAAGGCCTGCGGTTAAAGATCGAGGCTTTACGAGTGAGATGACTTAGACAACCTTCCATTCTGAACTGAGTATGCTATCCAGTGCAGGTTGTCCTGTATACACACACACGTTTAACGACCATTTTTCCGGGATTACCCAGGTAAGCCAGTACCTGAAAGGTAAAACTTATCTGGATTTTTCTGAAGCAAGAGATGGTGAGTGGCAGTGGCATCAGCTGGGCCATATGCAAGTCCACACCTAGCTCCAGACAGATAACCATGCCAGCACTCCACCACTCAGTTTTTTACAGGCCTGATGCCCTTTCTGGCACCCAACCAACAGCGTCAAAGCACTGAAGTCCTGTATAATTGAGTGTAAATTGGTAGTAGCTGTAATGTGGACAACAGTGGGTCAGACTGGCAGAACATGACATACTGCATCAGTGGCAGTCTGCTGCTGTATTGCGGGAAGTGTGTAGTGTTTTTACATTATCCAAAGCCGTTGCTGAATCCTAGTTTTTTTGGCGTTCATTTGTTGCAGAAACCTAGGTTTTTTTGCCGTAATTGATAGTTTTCTGGTTTGTCTGTAAGGGTCATGTCCTTTCCAGCGAACCTTGCCATCAACAGTAACGTCATTTTGACTTAAACAATTTAAAAACTTTGTTGTCCATAGATACTAAACAGTTTGGCCTGGCTGAAGTTTAGCTGAGGCTAAACTTGACACCCTGTGATCGAGTCACTTGATTTGTGTTAAGCTTTTTGAAATGTTTTGTTTTATATCAGGATATTGAAGCGTACAGCTCTAGTGTAAATACAGAGTTTATGATGTATTATCCTGACAACCAGAACCAAGGTTTCTCTCTCAAAACCCGCTGTAACCATTCGTCAACAGAAATCTGGAACTATAACAATGCTGACTGTATATGTGTGTGCAGGCGAGTGATGATCATACTGGAGGTGACAGTGATTGCTCCAGGCACTGACGTCCAGGGTCGTATCGGCACGCCACAGCCACTGCGCGCCACCAACGCTGACAGCCACGGTCCGTCGTCCAATCAGCTGCAGGAATCTGCTGCACCTCAGAATAACAGCTCCAATGGTCTGTGTGCTACTGCTGTTGCTGGTGGTGGTGGTCATGATAGAATTGATGCTGCAGCAGTAGTATCAAGTTGCTGCAGTACTAACAGTGAAAGGCCATGTCGCTTCTGCCACCTACTGAATAAGGTTGGAAATATCGATCACACGCCAGATATTCCTGACAATTCATAACTGGCCGGGAGATGCCTGCAGAATTGCCCCCTGCCCTGGAGGGATCCAGGCCCCCACAATTTATGGCTTCTTGGGCCCACCCGATTCTATGCCTCAAACGACGTCTCAATCAGTTCAGCCATTTTTGCACAGTTCATGTTTGTGGCCAACAGACACACAGACGGACCATGGAACATCAGTAACAAAACAACAGGCCACATCTTATGCTTTGCATAGTACACACACACCCGTTTAACGGCCCTTTGTCCAGGACTACCTGGGTGAGCCAGTACCAGAAAGGTAAAACCAATCTGGATTTTACTGAAGCAAGAGACAGTAAGTGGCAGTGGCATCAGCTGGGCCATGTGCAAGTCTGCACCTGGCTCCAGATAGATTTTGCTTTTAATCCTAACACCATTTAATGGCGCTGAAATGGCCTTTTATGTGCTGGTGTGCCGTAAAGAAACTGGTCGCTCACTCACTCACCACGCTAGCACCCCACTACTCAGTTTTTTATAGGCCGGATGCCCTTCCTGCTGCCCTACCAACAGCATCAAAGCACTGAAGGAAATGCTTTGCTTTGCATAGCAATATGGCCTAATAATTAGGACCAAGAACACTGTGGTGCAGGTTGTTATCAGTTGTGTAGAGGTTGTAGTGAGGAGGTGAGTGACAGTGTACTGCACTGGTTGAAGTCTCTGTGTGTGTGTGGTTAACAGCACAGTCATCAGAGAGTGGTGGCAACAACGGCACTGAGCCAAGGTCGTCGTTCTACGGCAACTCAACGCCGCAGCAGTCGTCACGGCCGCAGCAACAGGTCAACAACGTTCGCGTGTACAACGGCGGCGCACCGGTCGGTTTTGTGGACACGCCGTCCAACATTCACCCCATCGCCAGCCTCACACCGTACCAGAACAGGTCTCATGTCCAGCTGTTAACCACAGTCCGGTGGACTTACTATAATTACTGGGATGGTGGCTTGTTGGTTGATTGACAGGAAAGGCAGCTGGTCCATAAAAGCCTGTCCCTTTTCCCTCCAAAGATTCTCTTCTCGAACAAGTAGCCTTGATTATTTTTTTCCTTCCATCGTGATTTATTTCTGACTTTGGCGCTGTATTGATTGCTCAGTTACTGCTGCTTACAAGTGGGGGTATGAAGTGGACCTGGAGCCAGATGACCCACCTTCAAACTGCCTTTATACAGATGATGCACAGTAGTGAGTGTGCCACATTCAAATATGATGAACCCGAGGTTGAAAATGTTGCACAAGGGCACAGATCTGTTTTGTTGTATGAGCACACTTAAATTCTTGGCTATACATAATGCTCAACGTCACGTGACAGCATTTCGACCAATTAGCGAAGCAGCTCATAGTTGGTCATACGACATTGTCGCATGACCAACTATGAGCTGCTTCGCCGATTGGTCGAAACACCGTCACGTGACGTTGAGCATTATCGAATGTTCACCGCGTCACGGTCGACCGTCAGACAGTTCAATGTCTGACATCAGACATTGAACTGTCTGATGGTCACGTGACGTTCACTAGATATATTCTACACTGTAAACGTAATACATATTCTACGTTGTTTTTGTTTACGCTTTGTTTGTTTTGCATTGCCGCCATCTTGTAGGCAATTCTGAGAAATGCTGCCATCTTGTAGGCAAAACTCCCGTGCCACCATATTGTGGGTAAAACTGTCAGAAATGCGGCCATCTTGTAGAAAATCTCCCACACCGCCATCTTGTGGGTAAAACTCTCAGAAACGCCGCCATCTTGTAGGCAGAACTCCCACATCGCCATCTTTGTGGGTAAGACTCAGAAACGCCACCATCTTGTAGGAAAAACTCCCACACCGCCATCTTGGTCATACGACAAAACATATGACACACAGTCGTTCGTGGGACATGGAAATATGACGACCCGAGGTTGAAAATGTCACGCGAGGGCGCAGCCCGAGTGTGACATTTTCAACCGAGGGTCGTCATACTTTCATGTCCCACTCACTACTGTGCGTCATCTGTTAAATGAAACATGACTGTGGTCGGTGGGCTGCAGGTGGACAATCCGAGGTCGGGTGACACAGAAGTCAAACATCCGCACGTGGAGTAACTCGCGCGGTGAGGGCAAACTGTTCAACATCGTCATTGTCGATGAGTCGGGTGAAATTCGTGCGACCGGGTTCAACGCCGAGTGTGACAAGTTCTACAATCTCATTGACGTCAACAAGGTCGACTCGTGCCGCCTGCACCAAGCTCAGTTCACTACTTTAACCATCAGTTGACTCAGTGTCAGTTGACTCAGTGTCGTCGTTACGACAACGACACATCACGCAACACACAGTCAGTAGGAGTGTCGAAAACTGAGTTAGTTCACCGACCGTTAGAGTTAACTGAGCATTTTGCTGTCCAACCTTGATCAGTCTCCCTGGTTGCAAGTCACTGTCAATCACTCAGCTGTAAATTGTAGCCTCTCAGACCATAGGTCATCTATTTGTGTTAGGCTAAATTAATAGAAAGTACATATGCTCCAGCTGATGCCACTGCATCCCCAAGCCATATCATCTCTTGCCTCATTCAAACCCAGACTGAGGCCGTTAAATGGGTGTTGTAGTAGTAGTAGTAGTGGTACACACACACACACACACACACACACACATCTGTTTAACGGCCCTTTTCCGGGACTACCCAGGTGAGCCGGTGCCAGAAAGGTAAAACCAATCTGGATTTTACTGAAGCAAGAGACAATGAATGGCAGTGGCATCAGCTGGGCCATATGCAAGTCTGCACCTCGCTCCAGACAGATAACCACGCCTGTGTGGTTAGTAGTGGTGGTTGTGGTAGTATTAATAACAGAAAGTACATTGAGGACTGAGGAGCATAGAGAATATATTCTGTTCATAGGTAAATGGCCGCTTCATCGGTGGGTATATGAGTATTATTTGATGTACAGTAAGAGCAGTGAGAGAACTATGGTTACCTTCCCAGCATCAGGGTGTCACTGCCTTTGGTTGGTACCAAACAGTGCTTGCTGAACAGAGCAAGTGTATGTGTGTGAACAACTTGCCTAGAGTTGTTTCATGATAGAGAGTGGTTGATGCATGGTTACAGTTAACACCGTGCCACTTCTTGTCTTACTGTGCACAGTGTATTGTGTGTGGTATTATTGGTGTGTGTTTTATATTTTTATATTCATCGTATGGCGATAATCTGTTTAGGCAGTCAGTTTTTTGTTATTTTAAGTGTATTTCCAGAATGCCAGTTTGCATCTTGCCTCTTGCCCCTATGCCCTCCATGCTAGGCATGTGGCTTGGTGTTATAATGGTTAGGGCATTGGACTTGTGACTGAAAAGGATGTAGGTTCAAATGCCAGCCATTGTCCTGGGAAAGTTGTTCTTGCACATCTGCCTCTGTCATGAAGCAATATGATTTGATGTCAAGGTCACTGGTGAAGGTCAAGGGACTGAGATGCCTTGTGACTGACAAGGTAACCATAAGTCTGGTTTCGCACTGGCCATATGATGGTATGCATCACAGGCTTCAGTAGTTTATCTACGTACATGCTCATGGATGGAGGAAAGGTGATGAGCACCCCGCATACACTCTTCGTCGGCTATGGCACACTTTCCACTTTTCAGTGCCCGTCAGTCAGCAGTTAACGAGACATTTTCGGTGTCTGGTTGTTTGTCCAGGTGTACTATTTCCGCAAGGCGACGCTGAAGACTGCTGACAAGCGCTACTCTTCTCTCAACAACGACTACGAGATGACGTTCTCATCAGAGACGGAAGTGTCACAGTGTGACGACGACGACACTAATCTCTCCAGCATTCCAACCGTCTCGTTCAACTTTGTGCCAATCAGTCAGCTCGAGAGCTACCCACCCAACAGCACCATAGGTTCACTCCACAAACTTGCTGTTTTCTCTCACCCTTCTTCCCGAGAGCTCCTTGATGTAGCTTTAATGGCAGGTGGACGTTTGACCTTTGAAGAAACCTGGTCACTGGCATAAATCAGACAATTAAGCCGGTTGAATTGAGCCTATACTCTATAAGTAATAGTCGTTTGGATCTGTTTGTAAAAATGACGTGTCATGTCATACTGGAATAGTTTTGATTGATTATTTTTTGTTTTGGATAATTAAATGTGTTTGGTTGTTAACCGCGGTCTTTTCTCTACGAAAAAGTTGTTTGAAAGTGTTGACAGATCATATTGTTATCCATTTTATCAGAAGATTTTTTTGGACCAGTTGTAGTTTCTTGTTTGAATTTTGTAGTATTTCTCTAGCCTTGATTTTGCGTCAACTTTTTACTATTCATTGTGGCATAGAAACAGTGTAGATAGCAGCGTTGAGAACTCTTCATAATGCGAATGTGTCGGTTATCATCAGATAGGGCATGTGGACAGTAATACTTTGCTCCTCTAGTTCTTAACTGGTATCTGACATCCTTATTATTACTACACACTACACTACACACGTTTAGCGGCCCTTTGTCCGGGACTACCCAGGTGAGCCGGTACCAGAAAGGTAAAACCGATCTGGATTTTACTGAAGCAAGAGACAGTGAGTGGCAGTGGCATCAGCTGGGCCGTATGCAAGTGTGCAC
>Ga0126325_10000518_pt1 | contig 10481 bp, 10 predicted proteins | sample InaspJWI14metaG_FD_94487 | JGI IMG/M metagenome (GOLD analysis project Ga0126325, IMG submission 94487) | Marine gutless worms symbiont microbial communities from Oahu, Hawaii - Inanidrilus sp. 1 OAHU.JWI-14 metaG | ecosystem: Host-associated > Annelida > Digestive system > Unclassified...
CAAAAAATCGCCATTCTTAAGGAGTAAGCGAAGCAAAGTGTTCTGCAAGACATAGCCACTCAAACACTGTTTTAAAATAAATGTCTGGAGAAATAAGCATTATTTAATTCACTAACAAAAAGTAGTTTACATCGGCCATATAAAAAAAAATCATGACCCACTGTACAGAACTGTCGCAACAAAGAAAAGCTGTCGCAGCAAAATGCCGTACATGTGTAGGATCCCGAGATGTACAACCCCTTGTTTATCCCCTAAACATGCATATAAAATTCCGTACCAGCCCTTTCGCGAGTTTCGACTGTCTGTCTGTCTTCGCCGATTCCCACCACGCGAAGAAAGCATGTAAGAAAGCGCGCGGACTTGGTAGACGGCCACAGAAGTTGCAGCGGGGATCGCGCGGACTCGGTAGACGAACATCTAGCTGCTGGTGCAAGGCCAATTGATATGCAAGTAGAACGCGTTCGGCAGCATCACGTGACCGAGTTACTCCGATAAAAATTTGATATGCAAGAGGGACGCGTCAAGCAGCATCACGTGACTTAGTTACACCGCCACAAACGTATAAATAGCGGATACTTCACCGCCGTGGCTTCATTCGATCGTCAGATAGCGAAGAGAACACATCGATAGCTTAAGCCGATAGCAGTCTTAAGAATAGCATTGGCGATAGTGGCAGCATTTCTATAGCAGTTTGAATAGCAGTTTCGATAGTGATATAGGGCCGAAGCGATAGTATCCGAAGGGCGCCGATTTCTGCCGAAATCGACGGAGACCCTGAGGCTTTCCGCCATTCAAGCCTCAGTCTTTAATCTGGTCTGACGTGCTGCGACATCGTCTCATCACAAGTGCTCGGTGCTTGTCATCGAAGCAGAAGAAAGAAGTTTTGGGGGAATAATCGACTTCATTTCTGTTTTTGGTTTCAGTTTCTGTGGGTATTGCAGTCTTTGATTGTGGGAAAGGTGACTTTGACGTCGAAAAGGTTGCGAATTTTGCCGATTGTCGGTATTATCGTTGTGTTGCAGGGCGATCTCGAAACATTCGATGCAATTTTATTGTCGATATTTTCGTTGACTTTGCACGGCGATTCGAACATTCGATACGTCTTCATTGACTCTATTGAATAACGGTCGCCTATCTGTACTGTCGATTGCTATATTTGGTTGATGTTTCTTAATACTTACTGAATACTTTGTTACACTCGTGTCTGTCTTAATATCTAATATTTAGACATGGCATCTTACTATACACGAGCGAAGGCTCGTAGCGATCTAGAAGGCAAGGAATTGGAACAGCGCGACGTCGCCCCAATTGCGACGACTTTCACATCTGCGTTTATTCTTCCTGTAGGACTATACGATGCGTTTACGGGAGAGTCTGAGTCGGTGTCGGCAGAGACGGTCGGGCCCGCGACCACCCACCCCGAACTCAGCCCAGCGGGAGACCATCCCTCTGTGGGTGGGCGTGGAATATTGGGGTCTGCAGACTCTCCCCTAGTGGGGGTTACCACCCTGGGATACCCCAGTGAACACACAGACCCACTCGACAGCGCTTTTGGTGGCTCAGCTAGTACAGCCGAGGTTATGACTACGCCAGACACAACTTCCACAGGCGAGCTAACTTCGCGGCAGCCGCCCACTGTCGCCGAGGTGACGGCTGCCGCGTCTCGAAGTTCCACACTGCCGCTCAACGTGGTTGACACGCCCACGCGTGGTCGTCGTCGTTCGTCTAGCGCGTATACTTTGTCGCCGCCTACTTTGTCGTCGGCGTATACTATTGAACAGTCGCAGTCTGTTCCAGTTCGTACAGGACGAGCTGCATCGTCGCAGCGTAGATCGCAGCGTCCACCCAGTCTGTCGCCCACCCAGTGGACGGGTAGTTATGACAGTCCAAGCCCACCCATTGGCTCATACATTGAAACTGATTATCCTGCAGCCAGGCCTTCTGTCTATCAGCCTCGGTCAATTGAGGCAAGCCGAGCGCCTTTGCAGGTTGATTCACGCTTGCGCACGTTTCCTGGTATATCGTTGGCTGCCGAGGTTCAGCCAAGTAGTCTACACATTGCGCCTACGCATACGTATACGCGATCGGATACTTCGACACTTTCAAGTGACATAGGTCAACGTAGATTTGAACCTATGCATATCGATGTTGCGCGCCCACTTGCTAGTGATGTGGCGCAACCGCATTCGTCACCGTCGATTAGTACTGATGTACCCGAGTTAGCATCGATGCCGATTACTGTTGCAGCTCGACATCAACTGCCAGCTATTGTGTACAGTTAATGTACGTAAGCCTATGTCGTCTGTAGGCAGACGCCAATCAAAGTCGTCAGCGCCTATTGGTATGAATGAGCCTACGCTTGGCTCAGTGCGTGGTGAAAGCCAATCAGTAGTAACTGGATTTGCGGAGCCTAGGCCCACGTCGATTGATGTCGGACACTCGCTATCCAAAGGTGTTGACATTGCGCGCCCACCGCCGGTGCATGTTAGGCTTACGCCTACGTCTATGTCTGCTGGTCCTATGCCGGCCGCCCACGCTGTCTATCCGTCTAGCGTAGGTGCGCACGTGTCGCGGCCTACGTTGGCCGATGATGAGTCAGCTATGCGTCAGCCTACATCGGCATACACCGGTCAGTATGCCGCGGTGTGTACGGGTTTGCAAGTGCAGACGTCTGAGGAAACATTGACGGCGCAGTCATTGTTATTGTTGGGCCGCTGCCCTACGTCGCCGCAGTCATCGTCACACTCAAGTGTGCATGAGTTGCTACAGGCCACCGGTACACATGCACCCCGACTAGCCCGGTCGAGTCTGTCTCGTCTAGCAGCTCTGAGCTGCGGCAGGTATTGGCTCCTCGTACAGAGGCACCCGTGGTTGTGCCACCGTCTGTCCGTTCGTCGCGCGCGTCGCGCATGTCGCGTACGTCTAGACGTAGTGCTACATCGTCTTTGGCGATGGAAATTTTTGGGTTTTCACGTGAAATGTCTAGCCATATGACGCAGATGGTAGGACCGATACAAGCTCAGCCTGAAGCCCAGAGGCAGGATGCACAGCGGCGTGAGGAGGCCCAACGCTTAGAGGCTCAGATCCTGCGAACTGAAGCCCTTAGGCGAGGAGAATTGGCTTTGGCCCGGGAACAGATGATGGCCAAAATGAAAACTGATACAGAGGAAGCTAGCCAGAGAAGGGAGCAGGCCCTGAGAAAGGAAAAAGCGGAAGCCGATGAGGCTTCACGTAAACGTGAGCAGCTCTACATGGAGCATGAGTTGAAGCGCCAAAAGGTAATGGTGGAAGCTAACACTACTCTTCAGCAGGAGAGGGTGAAAGCAGATATCCATAGGGAAATTGCCCACATGGAAGCCCTTGAGAGAAGGGAAGCAGAATTTCGCCAACAGCAGGAGAGGGAGCGTGCGCAAGCCAGGGATGCCCAACTAAAGTTGCGTGAGTTGGCAGCTCAAGAGCTTAAGGAAAGAGTACACCTTGAGCGAGAGCTAGTCAGACAACAGCAGCAGAATGTGATATTACAGAAACAGAGGGAAGTTGATCGCCTAGAGGCCCAGGTGGACAGGCATTTGTTTCAGCAGGCTCAGGATAGTTCAGCCAAGCCAGCCTCTAAGGTTACGTTAGCTCCAGTGAGAGAGGAAATGGCGACTCCTTCGCCTGAAGTCGTTGAACTGACTGAACCGGATACTCCACCGAGTAGTCAAAATAGGCCAAAGTTGACTAGGCGTGTGCCTTCTATTGCTGTTGATGTCGGCGTGCAGGCATGCTCTGCACCCGTTAGTGAGTCACCTGTCTTGACTCTTACTTACAGTCAAAGACTCGGAGCTCCTAGTGGGATACCATTGCCTACTAGTGTTGGTCCCCTAGTTTTACCTAAGGGCGCAGAAATTGTTGCTGCCCCCAGCCAAACGTCAGCTTGGATGTGGGGCAGGCCGTGTATACTGCGGGTACTCGACCTGTAGGCCCACAGGTAAGCAGCATAGGACACTTGTGCACACCTCAGCTGCCTATAGGCATGGTTATTCAGCCGGCCCAACCTTACCAGAGTTTGGCGCCACCGTTGGTGCCCACGTCTGCGCTAGGTAGCATGTTGTCGGCCCCGTCGCGCCGACCTGTGTTTTGTCAACAATGCAGACTAATGTTGCTACGTTAATGCCTTCAACTTCAGTTGGGGCAGATACTAGGCCGACATATGTTAGCCTAGGTGTACCTTTGTCCGCCTATGGTGGACACTAAGACTGTGTCTAGTGTTGCAACAACGGCAAGTGTTCCTCCTTCTCTTCCCCCTGCATCTCAGGATCCTCTGGAGGTCTAACACCGTCCTCGGGTACGGTAAGTTCTGTCGCTGCACCCACCATAATAGTTAAGCAGCCGGAACCTGTCCGCCCCTACACGGGACAGTCTTCGTACAAGGCGTACAAAGAATATTTTGAAAGGATTTGCCTGTGCAATGAGTGGAAGTCGCCCATTGAATGTGCACGCCATCTTTTAGTGGCTATGGATGGCGCTGCCACCGATGCAGTCAGAGGACTGAAGGCTGAGAAGGACACAGACCTTGCCCTAATTTGGGAGGCTTTGTCTTGACGCTTTGGACATGTAGACGAACCAGAGCGAGCCATGCGCCGTTTTGACGTTAGGAGACAACAGGATGGAGAGACGCTCACCCTGTTTGAGCAAAATTTGCGCATACTACATCGGGAGGCTTGGCCTAAAACAGACATCAAGTCGCCCGAGGCCGACTCGCTTCTGCGACGGAAATTCGTGGCTATAATAAAGACAGTAGAAACTAAAACTTATTTCCCGAAGAAATAATTTTTATCTCGTAAAATAAATTTAGGCAAATTTTATAATATAAATTTGTAACAAAATATTCGAATATGAAAGTAAGCAACTCTCAATTTAGTCAGAAAGTAATCCCGAAATTTTATGCCATAGCATACAGACAAACTAAAAAGACAACTATGCAATGTAAATTAAGTCAAAATGTTTCGCAAAGTCGATGAAGATTCGCGGGCATTGCCACGATGCAATGCAAAAACACGCAATCACTGCACGGTGCAGTGTGATGATCATGGATCAGGAACAGTGTGTAGATCAGGGGTAGTGTTTGACCAGCATCAGTAGTGGGTAGCATCAGGAAACGATGAAGGTTGCGGAGTCGTTGACGAACGATGAGCATTGCTCGCAGCGCAATGCGACCATGCCTACAGGAAATCGGGCATTGCTCGAAGCGCAATGCTGTCTAGACCTACAGCAGAACAAGCATTGCTCGCAGCGCAATGCTATCTAAGCCTACAGCAGAACTGTAGTCGATGTAGCTATAGACGGATGGATGTAGATGTTGAAGATGTAGTCGTATACGAAGATGAACGTAAGCGACGATGGAGTAGCAGCATCATATGTAGAAGGTGATGAACTTGGCCAACAATCTTTTCCTACGAAGTCAGTCACGCAGAGTGACTGCGATCGATGAAGTGTTGTTGATGACGACCATTGTTCCATATATGTCGAAGCACGAACACTATTGATGAACATGCAGTGACTGGCGGGTAACAGTTCCATTGGCGTACAACGTAGATGTGACCAAGCACAGTAAACGATGATTTCTTGAATATAAATCTTGCTTGGCCAATAATTCTTTTGCGGTATAGCGTCTGTCAAACAAGAACAACTCACGGCAGCAACAGATTCTCATGATGACATAACAGTTGATGGAACAAGGATGCACATCTTCAGCGAAGTCTTCTCTTCTTGGACGACGGTGTTGCCTTTTCCCATAAGGGAGTAAAAACCCACCCCGATTATGGGAGAGCACCGTTAGGCACTCTTTCCCGATGTGCGATCTTTGTTACATCAGTGGTAGTTGGGGTAGTTAATAAAATAATGTCTAGGCACACATATGGTGCACCGCAAATGTACACAAAATAGATACAACTGTTAATGTTCAGGCACACATAAGGTGTGCCGCAAATGTACACAAGATAAATATAACTATTAAGTAACACACAGAGTTACTGTCCTATCTCTGGGATTAGCTAATCAAGAAAAATAAATGTTAACAGTAACTAGAGTAACTATCGTGCCCCAGTAGACTAGCAGTTAAGCTAATAACCTTAGCATCATTACACTATATGATCTTGGTGATCATTAACGGTTAAGATACAGTAAGTGTTACATTTAACACTTAGTACATACTAATCAGAGCTCTATATATACATAAATGGGGACGGATTGTGGGGTTAATGCGAGACCCCATCCATAATCCGTGGTTCCCCTTTTCTAGTTCAAGTCCGACGTTTGAAGACACAATCCGGTAGAAGAGGTTCACATCCGGCAAAGTAGACAACCACACAGAGACTCACCGACTGGTTACGGAAGCAACAAGAGTAATGAACCATCATCACACGTGATGACATCAAGGGAAGGAGGCAGTAACTGCAGAGTATCTAGGGTGGATACCCTAAGTGGTTATCACAACACAATCACTGCTGCGTTCAGAGAAAAGGCAATACAGTGAGTGAGTGGCCATACAATAAAACAAAACATACAATACAACAATCATTATACAAAGTTTATACAATAACAGTACTCGAAGGCAGAGTACTAACACAAACGATGCAATATTTACAAACACAGGTGGGGATTATAATCCCAACCTCCTGTCACAACCTGGCAGTGGAACAATAACTCTAATCGAGAATGTATGGCTCCAACGCTGTTGGACGCCGACGCGTACGAACAGGTCGCGTCGTTCCCGAAGTAGATTGGGTTTGGGACTCATAGCCCCCAGCACTGACTGTCCTCCTCTAGGCCAAGGAGGGGCTGACTATCCCCGTCGGGGATGTCCTGTCCGTCTGTAGGCGTCTGGGAGTCGGGAGGGATCCCGGAGTCTTCTTCGGGCACGACTGGTGGTGGCGTGTTGCACGGCAGCAAACGGTCCACGTGGACGGTCTGCCGAGAAGGCTTTACAGTGTGCTTCAGCACTACCACCAGTGGCCACTTAAATGATTCAATCCGCCAAGGCCCGGTCTAGAGTCGCTGTAGCTTACGAAATCTCTGGCGGACCGGTGGCCTCGGCCAAAACATCCAAACGAGTTGACCCTCTGTGAACACGGCCTGCTTCGAACGCTCATCATAGTAAAGCTTTTGCGTCCAAGCCGACGATCGGGTGGCATCTCGTACCCGCTGGTGAGCGTCTCGTAGGGTGTCCCTCAAATCGCGCACAAAGGGTACCGTAGTACGATGCGGCTCCTTTGGGGGACGGGCTATCAACGCGGCGGGCATCATTACCTCCCGGCCCAACATGGCCATGTTAGGAGTCATGCCGGTTGTTTTATGTACTCTCATGCGATAGGCCGCCATGACAGTAGGCAACCGCTGGGGCCACGTGGCCGGGTTGTCGTCGGCAGTTGTCTTCAGCATCTGAAGCAGAGTTCGGATCATCCGTTCGGTCTGGCCGTCGCTCTGCGGGTGGAATGCCGTTGTATGTGATTTATTCACACCCGCTAACAAACACAATTCATAAAACAATTTCGATTCGAAGTTCTTGCCTAAGTCGCTGTGCAACTGGGGAGGCAAACCGAAATCCGCAAAGAATCCGTCATACATGACTCGCATGCATGTAGACGCTTCCGCATCGGGCAACGCGAAGGCGCATGCCAACTAAGTAAAGTAGTCCGTAAATACGAGAATATACTTCTTGCCATCAGGCGTGGCTGGTAAACCAGACAGCACATATACGGCTACGATATCGAGTGGGGCACCTGTCAACACCTTTTAGAGTCTGAATTGGCGGCGAGTAGGTGGACCCTTAGACTGGGCGCATACCTCGCACTCCTTGCACCAACGGATGATATCTCCTTTCATTCCCGGCCAGTAGTAGGCCGCCTTCAGTTGAAGGAAGGTTCGCTGAGCTCCGAGGTGAGCAGCCAACGGACCTGAGTGCGACTGGTCGGCTTACGCAAACGATGCGGTACAACCATTCGAGCAATATCCATATCAAACAACTTGCGCACTAGCATCCCGTCAGACAAGTGAACGGCCGGGCACTGACTTCAGAGTTTCCTGGTTTCCAGGGAGTGTTGCCTTAGGACGTCGATAGGAGGCGTCTGTCCTTCCGTCATCCTGTCAATTATGGGTCCCAGGTCAGGGTCTTCAGCCTGGAATTCTGTAACCTGGTCAGCAGAAATCTCCGTGGTGACAACCACCCATCGAACTCCCAAGGGCTCAGTTCGCTCGTGAGCTCGGTCGAGCTCTTCCACCCACCGGACCTTGGTTACCTTGTCTAGGCATTGCTTACAGAAAGGCCTAGAGACTCCGTCGACATTGCTGTGCAGTCGGCCAGGTCGGTGCTCAATGGTGAAATCGAACTCGGCCAGGGTTTCCACCCAACGAGCTAGAATTCCTTCCGGCCGTTTAAATGTCTGCAACCACTTCAGACTGTGGTGGTAAGTTCGCAACACAACCTGATTACCAAGCAGGTAATGACGAAAATGTTGCAACGCACATATAACAGCTAGTAACTCGCGGCGCGTCGTGCAGTAAATGCGTTGAGTCGAATTCATGACCCGAGAAAAGAAAGCGATCGGTCGCTCCACACCATCAACCTTTTGGGAGAGGACAGCTCCCACAGCAACGTCCGAGGCGTCGGTATCTAAGATACACGGTTCCCGAGGGAGTGGGAAGGCCAGGGAGGTAGCCTCAATCAAGGCCTTTTTTAATGCATCGAACGCCTGTTGCGCCTCATCAGTCCATTCGAACCTGGCCAACTTACGAGTGAGACGAGTAAGTGGCTCGGCGATGGTGGCTTACCCTTTCACAAACCTGCGATAATAGGAAGCCAGGCCAAAGAACGCCCTAACATCCCGAAGGCAATGGGGCACTGGCCAATCCCTTATCGCCTCTAACTTATACGGTAACGGATTGATACCATCCGCACTCACCATGTGACCGAGGAACTTGATCTCCGTCTTGAACAGTTCGCACTTTGAAGGCTTGGCCTTCAACCCGACATCTCGCAACCGATCGAGGACGATCCTCAAACGCTCCAATACCTCCTGGGGCGACCTCGCAAAACAACTATATCATCGAGATAACATAAGCACACGACCCATAACAGGTCACGAAGCACGATCGACATCAGGCGACAGAAAGAACCTGGGACGCCAGCCAAACCAAACGGCATTCGCGTAAACTAGAATTGGCCACGTCTGGTACAGAAGGCGGACCTCTCCTTGGTACGATCCGTCATACCTAGCCGCCAGTAGCCGCTCAGCAAGTCGATTGTAGCGAAATACCTAGAAATTCGCAGGTTATCAAGTGCATCTTGAATATCTGGGATCGGGTACGCCAAATCTCTATTGTCAACGTGACAGGTCCCTTTACAGCAATATGATTACCTCCCAGAGACCTCACATTCCTTCCCCGGTCGGGGAATTCCTGTCCTGGAAAAAGACGATGCAGAAAGTTGGTGCTGAGGATCGTTACTTCTGCACCTGTTGTTGAGTAACATCGGTACCCGGACCCCTTCAATAATAACAGGCACCCAGGGTGACCGGGCGACAACCATGTCATCGCCTAACTTAAAACAATTCGGTATGTTATCAACGAACGGACATTCGGCAGCATCAAGAAAGTTAACAACGGACTGGCTTTTCTCCACTGTCAAGTCAGTCTGCGTCTCAGCGGAGACAAGCTGCTTTTAGTTTGACTGAGGGCGTGGAGGTACATTGGCCGGCGGGGCACGCTCGCCCTAGTTCGAGCCCCGCTGCCAGTTTGACTGCGGATTGGCTGCATTCCTGGCCGGTCCTTGGGCTGGTCTCGCTGACTGGTTTGGAACACTCGGTGCTGGCGGCTGGATACCTACCCTATAGCGGGTTGAGTGACATCCCCGTTGGCCTCAGACGAAGCATCTCGTAGCCGGTGGTGCCTGGGGTGACACGGCGTCGGGGCCATGAAAGTCAGAGTGGCAGCCCCATTGGCCGCAGACATGGCATCCACGAGATGGCGGCGTGTCAGCAATTGCTGGTGGCTGCTGGTAGGTTGAGCCCTGACTCCAACGCTGTTGCCCCGGCGGATACTGTTGTTGGACCGGCGGTTGACCACCTCGGTCGCTTGAAGGTGACCGCCATCCGGGCATCCAGTTGCCTGTGTTGCCCTGGGCCGGGGGACGAGAACGTCGGCCCCCTTGCCCTGGCATCCATTGGCCTCCCGACGGCGGCGGCGGAACACGCGGACCAACCTGGCGTTGCGACCATCCCGACGATGGGGGCTGGTGATGAGGGGTCCCTTACGCCAGCTCCGACCAGTAGTCCGGTCGTTTCCGTGAATGCCACCAAGACGCTCGTCCAGGCGTTCATCCGTGTCGCCTGGACTATTGCAACTCACTGCTGTTCGGCATCAGCGACGGACTACTTCGACGCCTGCAGTCGGTGCAGAACGCTGCCGCCCGCCTGGTCACAGGCGCCCGTCGGTGTGACCAC
>Ga0126325_10000520_pt1 | contig 10477 bp, 8 predicted proteins | sample InaspJWI14metaG_FD_94487 | JGI IMG/M metagenome (GOLD analysis project Ga0126325, IMG submission 94487) | Marine gutless worms symbiont microbial communities from Oahu, Hawaii - Inanidrilus sp. 1 OAHU.JWI-14 metaG | ecosystem: Host-associated > Annelida > Digestive system > Unclassified | place...
CATGGGGTGTAAAATTCTAAAACGGGTTATTTGACCCTGACCACGCCCCTTTCAGGGAAGATTTTTTTGGCAGGGTGGGACGTGCTATGGTAAGTCAATGTACCAAATATGAAGTCTCTAGGTCCACCCGTTACGAAGCTGTGAATGGCGGTGCGAAATGCAGAAAATGGGGTGGTTTGGGGTGGCTAGGGGGCACTCAAGGTCAACGGCAATGTCACCATTCGATAGAGCGCATACGACGTCCTATTCGACTTTAATAAAAACTATGTGTCTATCTTTTACCGTTTTCGAGATATAGCCGGTTATTTGTCGAAAGTTGCCGATTTTGACCCACCCACCTGCATTTGGCGCCCCCGTAGGGGGTGACCCCGGTCGAATTTCGCGGAGATCTTTGGCGTCAGAAAACTAGAGTCCCTGATGGTCGTGTGGTGTTGTTTGTGTGATCCTATGTTTTGCCGTTTTAGTAGAACACCGGCTTGTGACGGACGGACGGACAGACAGACAGACAGACAGACACAGGGCCATGGCTAGTACCGCGGATGCATAGCATCGCGCGGTAAAAAAATGGCATGCATCTACAGCCTCTTTGGCAATTTACTGAGTTATTGACATAGGCCTATCCCACTAATAATAAAGGGTGGTTCAGTGATAACCTAACCAAGTGATGTGTTTTTGTGTTTGGTTGTAAAGCAGTATGGGTAGCAAAAATATGCAATTTGCTGGGTTCATGCTTCACCAGGTAGTGCAGAGACATTAGATAGGTGAGTTGGGAAATATCTGATAGCGTACTCTCTTCGCGACATTTCTGCCAAAATTATCACAATCGGTTGACGAACATCGAAGTTATAGCGTCCGGCATCCGTGTCGTTTTTATGGAACACAGTGTAGGTAGGCGTAATGACTAACGAATGCAAGAAAGTAATATTCGTAGTAGTTTCGGGAGTACGTTCTAGCAATGAGTTGCTGGGTACATTCTGACTGTGGCGAATTCGTTTCCGTGAGGCGGTGCGCTCGGCAATGCTGCCGTCGCGTCGGTGCACAATTTACTGCGTCATGTGATCGTGCGACGTCACCGGATGACATCTCTTAGCGCGCGTCACAGCCGGATGCTGCTGCTGCTGCCGGAAACAGATCAGGTATCGCTGCCATGTTGCTATGGAGATTTCCACGTCACGTGTGACGTCGTTGGTGACGCTGAGAGAACATGTCATTTGTCATGTTAAATCTTTCGTGCCATCAAGCGTTGTCGTGTCCATGTACGGTCACTGGACGATTTGATAATCCGGGAACGGCACACGCTTAATGCAATTACGATGTACGTCGATATGATATAATAAATTTCATTCTATCAAATTACGAACAGAATATTATCAGTGTGTAAGAAAATCTGCACAAATCATTGCTACGTAACCACTCCGCACAACTTGGCAGCGATACCTGATCTGTTTCCTTTTCTTCTTCAGGACTATCCGCTTTTGCTTTTTAGTTTTTCTGTTTTCCCCACTTTTTAGTTGTCGGTTCCGTGCGGTAGATTAAGCTGACTCATATCAACTTTTGACTGCTCGTTAAAATAGCACCTCGTGTCGTATCGTTAAACCTTTTGTGCTCCTGTTAGAAGCAGTATATAATTCGGTAATTGGTATACCGAAATACGCCGGTTAACTGGCGGCGATGCTCTGTTGCTGGAAAGGTAACCGTAGGTTTGACATCACACTAGCCATACGTCGGAGATTTCAGTGGTCTAAACCTACGGCAAGGCATATGAAAGACAGAGATGAACCCATCCTGCGATCTCCTATGGCATTTTTACCTCGACTTTAATCCGTCCAATTTTTGCACTGTTTGAACGGTTGCGTGTCTTCAGTATTTACTACTACACTGTAGTATTTTTATACTAGCTGCAAACTGACACTTTCGATGACGGAAAACGGGCGGCCAAGTCTTTCTCATATCGCCGCCTGTTAACAAGTGGTGAATGTAATTTGACATAAGGTCACATCGCCGCCGCGCACTGATTGTTCAATCACAATCGCCAGTCTGGCAGTCTGCTTCCCCTTGAAATGGCATCTGGGTTTTTGCCGTTTTTACATGGCTTACCGACGTGTCCATCACGCACAGAGAGAGAGAGAGACATGGATCACGGGACGTTCGACGTCTGTAGCAGACTAGCAGTAGGCCGCGTCTATGCGATGCGGCCTAAAACGACGTGGCGTCGCCGCTGAGACAATCGCTGCCTGGTCGGCATGTGGCGTCGACAACACGTGCTGAGCAGACCTAAGTTGAGCTGAGAGTGTGCGATAACCAATTCGCATCAGGGTCTTAAGCACCCGATAAAACTCGATGCTGTCCAGACACGGCACTTCAATAGACGAAAACAGTACATGCCCGACGAGCTCGATTTAGTTTATGCACCGACGGAATGACTGAGTTTAGGCAGCGAACGTATAATGGAAGTGATAGGCCTATTATTGGAACTGCCCGCATAGTACTATGCGGAGCGGGGGTCTATGAAACGGTACGATGTCCGCCCGTCTGTCCGTCTGTCTGTCCCATTCGCACGCTGCAGCAGCGTGCGGCGGGTTTGCTGCTGTGGGCCCGGCGGGTAGGAGATATCGATCGATTGCTGTAGCAGCTGCGTGCGGAGTCGGTCATCATACAGTGCCATATTGTCAGCGTATGCAGGTAGCTGAACAGAGACTTGTTCGTTAAGCAAGAACAATGTACAGCTGTTGACAAGGCAAATTACGCAATGCTAAGCAGCAATTATCACTTTGACAAAACTCCATCTAGCCTGGATGTTAAAACGCCTTTACGGTCGAAGTCAGTTGAGTCGGTAAAGGTGAAAGAATCTTGACGCTGCACTAGCACTGCTTTCGCTTAGATGGTGAATTATTCAGTGTTGCACTGTAATATTTGCATTTGCACCGAATTCCGATTTTATGCATGTCTGCGGCAGTGCAGCTTGCTATGTTTTAGTATTTTGTAGGACTTTGAAAGGCGGCAGCCGTCGTGTCAGCGACAGTGGGCGGCTGCCGCGAAATTAGCTGCTTGTTGCTACCTGTTGATATCGCTGTAGCTGAATCGGCTGTGTTCTGAACATCGGTAACACTAGCCACCTCACTATCAAGCGGGTCTGCAAGTCCACTGGGGTATCCCAGGGCAACCCCCACTAGGAGAGAGTCAGCAGACCCTAAATCACCGCGCCCACCCACGGGGGAATGGCCTCCCTCTGGTAGCAGCTGGGGTTGGGTGGTCACGGGCCCGGCCACCTCTGTCGACATTGACCTTGACTCTCTCATGGACACATCCTGTAGTCCTACTGAAGTAATCGGAATAGGGGTGGTCGATGCCACCGAGGCAGAGTCGCCTTGTTCTACATCAATCAATCAATCAATCAATCAATAATCGTTTAATACACAAAATGACAAAGGTAATGCTAAAAGTATGGAAGCCTATAGAGATCTTGGGTATAGGATAGGAACCTTTAGCATAGGATCCCAATAGGAACCCTTTAGCATGGAAGGCATGAAATTGTACACCTGGGATCCTACAATTTATGCAGCAGACGAAAGATTTTGTGGAAAAGTCACACGCAGCCAGCGAACATTCTTGTGATAACGGTAAAACATCAACATTTATTGTTATATTTGCCGTTGAATTTCTATAAAACTAAAGATCTCTCACTCGAGGTCGCACCGACCACTATAGCATTAAGAACTCGACACCTCGTACCGTGCATCATAACCCAAATCTAACCATAACATAAAAACTTTGACCGAGACCTTGAACTTGGCTTGAATATGGCACAAATCAACCATCGTGTCAAATTTCTAAGTCAAAGGTTATTTAGTTATAGAGTTATTGTCCGAAAGCTCAGACACTTTCAGCAGACCGACCGCTGTACCTGGACCACCAAAGTGGCCGATAAAAACTGAGACATTATTTAGGTTTAAAGGAATTCACTGCGTTTGCGTGACTTGCAGCGCTTTGCATTTTATTGCCCAAACTTTGATTTGTTGCGGATTTGTTGCACAACTTGTTTTTACGAGAAATTCACAACGACTCGAACTAATGAAGTTTGAGGATTAAAGAAGATCGGATAAAAGAGAGACGCGTCGACTTCTCGAGATACCCGACTCTGCTATATACGCACTCGCTGAACACATTCCTCCACTCAAATCAATGATTTTTTTCTTCTGCAATCTTCTACCTATCCTATGTCCCATTGTTCGGTCGCTGTTTTCACAAGAAGCTATAGTGTGCACAATATAGCGCGCTTTTCGCTTTCGCTAAAAGCGTTATTTGACACCGTTTACGGCTAAAGCCTCGTTCACATCATATGTAGGCCACTGAACTGAACTGAAAAGGAGTTCGCGTACTGGACTTAAGTGTGAACAGTTCCAATAAAATGCACGTGTTCAGAACTAAGCGACCTAGTTCGTTGCAGTGTCGTTAGCCGATCAGTTCGAAGGAGATCGTAACGCAGACGCTGGTCTTTGTGCACGACATACTTCAAAAAGCCTTTGGTAAAATGGGTCGACTAGTTCAGATCAGTTAATTTCAGTTCATGTGTTGCGAACGATCCTTAACACCGACCATGAGTCGTAGAGTGAGATTTTTGATTATAAATAGAAGAACCCGGTCTATTTGAAGCGCCAAATCTCTCAATTTTCTGGAGTAAGAAGAGAGTAAAAATACGACAACGAAGTTTTCTTGCTCGACAATTCAGTTACATAAAATAATTTTATGTGTTTACACTTTATGCATGAAAATTAAAGAAGTCATAAATTTCGTCATTTATAAACGAGCATGACGCTTTTAACAGAAAAAGCAGGTATATGTAAAATGTTATCAGCCGAAAAAAGTTAACTGGTTGACAAATAGTGCAAAAGCAGCATGATATAAAGCAAAATTTATCTGAGAATTCGAAAACTATAAATGCACATAGTTTGCCAAGGGAATTCGAGGGGAAAATACTCTAATCCCCTAAGCAAACTATGTGCATTTATAGTTTTCGAATTCTCGGATATTTTTTTCGTCTCGCTTTTAAAATGGTTCTGCTCTAAAAATCAGAGCCACTAGGCCTATTTGGCGTATTCTGTATTTTGCCCAGCGTTAAATAAATTGTTTTCTACCGAAACTGCGGTACTAATGGAACCGTCGTCGTTGAGCGTTCTTTGTATTTTGTCTTATGTGCTTATCTGAAATAAATTGACAGATACTTATCGACAGTATACATCTTGCTTATTTTTCGTTATTTTTCCCATTACGGCTCACGTATAGATAAGTCATGGCTATAAGGCCTATAGTCGTTAGTTTTTGACCGTTAGTTTTAACTTAGTTAGTACGTTTATGATCTTATCGTAGAAGTTATCGTATCGTATCGTACACCACGACTTTTGATTAACAAAACCGATACTCGCGATGACAACAATAATGACATGCAACGGATGTGGTGTGTTTTACTGAGGGAAGAAAATTTCACAGACATTTGTTGTCAACCATCGTGTAGGCCCTTAGCCTGGAATCTATCTCTTAACCCGTATGTTGCTAGGGTGTGTTGCAAGTCGGCCCGTCATTGGTTGACGGCTGCCGCTAGCAATTCCACACAGATAACAGCTGTGTGTTTTAGATGCATGCAGGCAATTATTATTATTATTATTACATATGTAGCAATTACAGTGGCACTGTCACGCAAACGCTGCAGGGGCACTTTACACAGTCAATGGCGAAAAGTGAAGTCACTGAAGCCTAAACAGAAATGTCTTCACTCTTGTCGGAAAGCCAGGAATGACGGCGTAGCTCGGACGGCCGACGGCAGACTGTTCCACGCCCGTGTAGCGGTGACAGGGAAAGCGTGACACAGTTATCGCCTACATTACACACGAGGACCTACTGGAACAACAGTGACGCTAAGATAGTCGAAGCACCATCAGTTGACATGCTCAAAGACTACATACGAAGTGCCACCGGCGCTAGCAAGCCGCAGTCAGGGCTCCATCAGCGTGATACTCTATCAGGAGGTTTGCCGATTATCAAGACAAGACGGGCCCAATATATCGTCAGTGTCAAGCCGGCATGGAGCAAAACGACGAGGCGAACGTGGCGGCTTGTGAACATGAAACTTGAGATCGCGATATTCCGTTGGCTAATCCCCAAACTTCATGAAAATCCATCCATCCGTTTTTGAGTTGTTCTTTTCACAACAAACAAACAACATGAAAACAACAAGTGGCGCGGGTAGCAATTTCGAATGAGAGTAGTCCGTGCGACAGCTGAGCTTCTTTTTTTCACACGCATTGCCGCGAACTTGTATAAGCAGCAACTTGCTGAATGGAATTGCACTGGGCAAGTAGAGGTCACTGAATACAGCTAGACGCATTTCATCGTGATCCCGTCCACTCAGGATTCACTGCGGTTCGTGTATTTGCGGGCGCTGATACCGACGTGTGCGACCGACCACGTACACTTCGTGCAAACAGCCACACCAAGTGCGCTTTGGTTTGGTGACCACTTCCGCTGCCGTTGTTTTCCCGTCGTTATGATAATTAGAACTGGCGTGTCGCGGAGTGCGTTTGCATAGCTGTCGGACGCTGACGTTTGTGTACCGCGTATACTATACGGCGTGCATTTGTCGCGGGACCGTCTCAGAGGTGGTATTTGTAATGCTGCCTCCCATAGGGCGGCGGGGGCATTGAGACTTGATCCGTCCATCTGTCTGTTTCTAGCTCGAAACGGTGCATTCTAGGGCTGTGGATACTTCACCAACAGGAAACCCCATGCTGGAAGTCGAACCCACTGGTCTGCGTGGTCGTAAGGCCGCCGTCACTGGCCGAAACTGTCTCGGCATCGGGACGAAACCTTGTTTGTTGTTTCACAGTGAGCGTGCAGAAGCGGGAGAAATTCTACACGCCAGTACGGCTCCGGCAAGCGTTGTATAATAGAAGTTGATGATAATACACTTATTCAGCATTTTCAGTTATTCGGTGATTAAATGATGCCACATTCCAGGCACGAGCGGCCAGAAAAAAAACAGTCGCCGACACGAATCAAATGGCAGTTATCGAGCTAGTGGGACGTTTCGTATACCTCTATTGTTGTCTGAATTGAGACGATTCGTAGCCTGTATTTCGCGCGGAAGGGTGCGGGCCGCCGGGCGGAGCGACGTAAGATGGGTCTTAGTTTAATTAATATGTCGATGAACTTGGCTATTACTAAGCAACATCTAAGGTCTTCAGACTATAGGTGGCACAATACAAATGATTCGCTTACAGTTACAGCAATACAGTGATTCGATGCGTGAATTCGGCCTTGTCGCAATATCAGTCCGTGTCAACTTCTGCTCAGCTGCTATACACGGTCGCTGTACCGCCGTCGTCGCCCGGCCCGGCTACTCCGCCACTCTTACTCTCGTCCAGTCGTCCTGCGTACGAATCGTCCTTTTGAACATCAAAAGAGGTATATGGAACGCCTCATAGTCGTTATCGAAGCGTCGGCCTCGCTTGCATCTCAGCGAAATATCTGCACCGGCGAATGGCGATAGCTGGCTCGTATATCGTGGCAGATAATTGCCGGTCGGCAAACGTCGTTGCGATCAAACGCCGACTCGCGCCACCTGGTGGCGAGCGCCGCAGTCACTCCGTACACGCAGCAGCAGCAGCAGCATGTCTCAGAGGATGCGGCACTGGTGCTGGACTGACGGTGATGTGACTATAGGCGGGGAATGTCTATGATGTCCCGCAGTGGCGGCAGGATGAAGACAAGATGAGGCATTCCACCGGCCACGTTTTGCAGACGACGGGACCATTCCGTATAGATACTGGTAGACACTGGTTGCAAGAGTTTTGAAATGTGACAATCATATTTCGGGAGGTGATGTCCATGCATTGCGATAAGGACGATCCCGAATATGTAAAACAATAAAGGTAACGGTAAAGGTAAAGGTAAACGGAGTATATAGCAGTTTACAACTAGCCTCACATGGGGAACTTACATGCCACGATACAGAGTTGTTACTTGCATTACTCAGTGGGTGTTTCGAATCACGTTAGAGCAAATTCCTCTCATAAACCGCAGCATGATGGAACAGAATATCTTCTGATATTCACGGTGATCGCGTCGTCGTAGCCTGGGTCGGGATGGGAGTGTGCGGCAATATGGACGTTTCCAGCGATCGGTATGTAAGTCCCGAGCAGCCACTCAGCGTTAAGAATGCGTCGGTCCCCGTTTCGTCATGCAATCGGACGCGGGATGCCACGACAAGCGCTGAAGCAGCGTCGCGGCGCGCCAAGCGGCGCTGTATGGGACGATGTCGCCGACACCCTCCCTCGTCCGGCCGTCGACCAATCTATGGCTGATTGCGTCTAATTCGAAGTAATCGATTCGGCGTACAAATTGACTCGTCCCAACTTTGTCTGATCGAGTCGCTGATCGATACACGTCGCCGACCGGTCGCGATGTTCACATTTTACTCACGACCCGTGGCGTAACTAAGGGGGGGGGCAGAGAGGGGGCAGTTGCCGCCAGGCGCGGCAGGCGAGGGGCACAAAACAGCCTCAACAGAAATACTTTACGACTGCTGACGACTGTTGGTATCAGATCCATGTGATGACTTTCGGGGTGGGGACGCACTTTACTGCTTCTGCAGCGGGGCGCCGAAACCCTAGTCACGCCACTGCCCGCGCCTGTAGTCTTGGCGACAGACAGATGGTCATTCCAGGGTCGAACGAACTATTTCTCATCACCAGGACAGTGCTGACCTACACGCCAGTCGACACCGGAAACTATCAGTGTTTTTCAGCGTAGGACGAAGGGGAAGGCCGGTAGATAAGTGCCGCCGAACAGCTGAAAACATGACCAGAACAGAGTCGACCTGGTGGCTGAGAGGCGCCGAGAGACGCGAAACGAAGAAACAAGCTCTGTTTTTCGTACGCCGCCGGGCGTTTGACGACGGCATATCTCCGCCGGGGCGGGCGTCTGGCGCGATATGCGCGCATAAAAGAAATTATCAGGCGATTCGTTATAATATACGTCGCGCGAGTGGTTTATATGCCGGCCACTGGTCTTTGCTTCGTGCGGCATGTATAACTCTGGGTCGACTGATAGGACAGGACTAATGAAATCGGTTTCTGATAACGGGCGAGACCCGCGGCTACGCCCGGACGGCTGCTTACTGTCAGCTGCAGGGCACCTAGATGTCCGTCCGGCGCTCGGTCCGCGAAACATATTAATTCCAATTTGCCGCCGATGTGTCGGGCAAGCGGCCGAATCACTATGACGTCGTCGGACGTCGTGTGTGCTGTCGCTAAACAAATAGAGCGCGACTGCGACCGCCGACCGCCGCCGACCACACTGACGACTGCTATTAAATAAGTAACGACGCGTAATCGTTCTGACATCTGTCCGTCGGTTCTGCCTGTCGTTTGTGGAAGATGAGGAATGACTTATTAACTGACTGTGTGCACAACTAGCAGTGCATCTGGCTTTAATCTCAGCAGATGTGCAACGTTCTCATGTGCATTACAATATAGTGATATTTCAACATTTTATTGCTAAAGTTACTGTTAGAAATATAATTAATACAATTTCTATTTAATTAGCTAATTAACTACACTGTCCCAGTTGTAGTGACGCCAAAATGTACCTCCGTTTAAATACGATATAAGTCAACATAAACATGTAGCATTTTAACTACATATATTACCATTTATTTAATGTAGCATCAAAATGTACACAGTGTCTGACATATGAAAGTTTAAAGACCGTCAGTTGGTGAGTCAAGTTGCCGGTACAGAAAATCATCCTTTGTACGCGCGGTAGTCAGTCGAGTGATAAACAGGACCATTGCCTAAAATGAAACTTTTTAAATAACTATTTTGCACTTTAACATTTACCCTGCCTTAAAATATCCGGAAAAATTACGTTTTCATTTGAACAGAATCAGATTAACGAAAACGTAAGCATTAGTTGCATCTTGCATCATTGTTTGTGCAACTTGTGGTTACACCAATGCTGATCTTTGGGGGTCCGGGTCGCGTTGTATTCACCACAGCACAATGAAGTACGCGAAATTAATGCGTTTTATGCTGAAGTGTTTAGTTGTTTCATTTCACATGGTCACTTGACTCCAATGTCCCATAAAGGCTCTAAATATCGCCTACGGCAACTCATTCAGTAACCAGTGGACGTTCACGATGTTCGAAACTGAAGTTTTCAAGTACGACTTTTAAAACTTTTATATCGCTGCAACCACGCTGTGTATTTTGTTGACATTTGTACAATTGGCGTTAAATAAATAGCAAATAGTGTAGTTACAGTGTAGACAGTGTAGACACAGTGTAGTTACTCGCCAGTGTTTAGAACTGTGTCGAGGAAAAAAATAGTTGGCGACGTCACGTCGAGTCATATATCTGCAATTGGCGGTGCATATAAAAACGCAGAGTTCGATGTAAGTCAGCTTGTCATTGAACAAATTGAC
>Ga0126325_10000521_pt1 | contig 10475 bp, 7 predicted proteins | sample InaspJWI14metaG_FD_94487 | JGI IMG/M metagenome (GOLD analysis project Ga0126325, IMG submission 94487) | Marine gutless worms symbiont microbial communities from Oahu, Hawaii - Inanidrilus sp. 1 OAHU.JWI-14 metaG | ecosystem: Host-associated > Annelida > Digestive system > Unclassified | place...
GAGGATGTCTTCGTAAGGGAATCGTTAAGGTTTGCAGGATGACAAGGGCAATTAAAATTTGCATTCATTCTTTGTGTCTTCGTGCCTTTGTGGCTGAACCGTTACAAAAAACAACAGGCCACACGCACTGCGTCTGGCCTGTTTTAATTTTTAGAAATCTTCTAACTTGGGGTATTACGACTCAAACCACCAGCGCTCAGCCGCTCTGTGACCATCCATCTCCCAGTTGCCGGCCGGATTCTCTAATTTTACCTTCTGGCTTGCTACCTCAATATTATTCGCAAAAACCGGAATGACGACACCGCCCTCATCGTGCACTATTCTTTGCATTTCAAAGTACATCTCATGGCGTTTCGCCTCGTTAAGCTCTGCGCGAGCTTCTTTTAACAATTTGTTAAATCGCTCGTGTTTCCAAAATGTATCGTTCCAGGCTGAGCCCTCTGCATAAGCGGATGAAAACATCCAATCCGCAGTTGCCCGACCGCTCCAGTAGCACATGACCCATGGTTTTTTCATCCAGACGTTATCCCAATAACCGTCATCGGATTCCACGATTACCTCTATCTTGATACCGGCCTTGGCGGCGTGTTCTTTGTAAAGCATGGCAGCATCTGCGGCTTTGGCTCCTGGCCACGCAGCATCAGCGGCGTGAAGGCTGAAGGTGTAATCCAACATTCCGGCCTTTTTCATAAGGAAACGCGCCCTGTCAGGATCATATTTTCTCTGGGGTAAATCCGAAGCATGAAATTTTTGGGTCGGCGCTATGGGATGATCATTACCAAGGCGGCCGTAGCCGCGTAACACCTCTTTTAACAACTGCTCACGATTGACAGCGTACTTAAGTGCCATTCTGACGTCGTTGTTATTAAACGGTTCCCTATCGGTGAGCATCGGCATCGAAAAGTGTTTTGTACCGGTGACGTTAATGATCTGAATCCCACGAGCCCTTGGCAGCAGATGATTGAGTCTCAGCTCAAACCGGTTCATGGCATCGATCTGGCCTCTATGCAAGGCGACGATCCTTTCAGTGACGTCCGCAATGCCAATGGTCTCAACCTCGTCAAAGTGTGCGCGTCCCGCCTTCCAGTAGTTGGGATTTCTTTTGGTTAGCGCATTATAGCCGGGTTCATAACTAATCAATGCATAGCCGCCGGTGCCGATGCCTTTGCCCCAATCGGATCCTTTGGTACCGGCCGGAACAATGGTAAGATGAGGATCACTCATTATGAAGGGGAAGTCGGCGTTACTTTCTTTCAGGATAAACACCACCGTGTGTTTACCGTCGGGTTTTATATCTTTTATGGGATCAACAATACTCTTGGCCGCCGAGGTTGAATCCTTTCCGCGGTGATGATTGATGGAATGCATCACATCTTCGGCTTCCAGGGATTTACCGTTGTGAAATTCCACGCCTTCGCGCAGCTTGAACCGCCAATTGTTGGCATCGGTGTTTGCTTCCCAGCTTTCGGCCAGTTCGGGAATTGGGTTACCCTGATAATCGACTTCCACCAGGCAATTTCTAACCTGCCAATTGATATTATACGCCATTGCATCTGTTATCGTCGCGGGATCAAGCGAGTCAGTTGTAGAGCCTCCGGCCATGCCAATTCTGAGCCGTCCGCTTTTTTTGGGGGTCGCAGCTTTTGCAGAAGAGGATATGAGTGCTGGAGACAAGGTGGCAGAAATGCCTATGGCAGATAGGCGGGCCAAGAAATCACGGCGAGTAATCTTCCCCTCTGTCAGTAAACCTTTATGTTCAGTTGGTTCCGACATGATTACTTCTCCCTTTAATTTTTCTTATCTCAAAGTTCTTTAGCTTCTTGTATCTCCTTGAGTCCTATCCCTTTTTCTTTTCGCATTGCCAGAACATTATCGAGCCAATCCGGGTCCATCTCCGGCACAGAGGAGAGCAGCAATTCGGTGTATTCATGGTGGGGAGGCGTAAGGACGTCCTTTTTCACACCCTGTTCTACAATCCTTCCCTGGAGCATGACGACAATCTCATCAGATATGGCTTTAACTGTTGCCAGATCATGCGTAATAAAAAGATAAGATACGTGCAGTTCATTTTGCAGATCCTGGAGAAGTTTCAGAATGCCTTCGGCTACCAGCTGATCCAGGGCCGATGTCGGCTCATCACAGATAATCAGGTCGGGCTTAGCGGCCAGGGCGCGGGCAATGCAAACCCTCTGCTTCTCGCCTCCTGACAGCTCACCCGGCAGACGATCTTTATATTTCTTTGGCGGTAGTTCGATCATTTCCAGAAGTTCTCTAACCCGCTGATCTCTTTCTTTGCCGTGCATGCCAAAGTAAAAGGTGAGCGGACGTCCCAGGACCTCGCTGACTTTCTGTCTGGGATTCAGGGCAGTATCCGGCATTTGATAAATCATTTGCATTATTCTGAGAGTTGTACGGTCACGTGATTTTAAAGCCGGCGGAAGTTCCTTGCCGCCATAGATAACCTTGCCTTCAAGCGGCGGCAGCAGACCGGTGATTACCCGAGCCAGTGTGCTTTTGCCGCTGCCGGATTCGCCGACCAGTGCAACAGTTCTGGCGCGTTTGACTTTAAGATCAATGTCTTCAAGCACCTTTTCATCTGCTTTACCAGAGTAACTGGCCGACACGTTTTCAACCTTCAGGACGATGTCGTGTTCTGTGGCGGACAGATCCCTTTCCTCCCTGAGGGTGCGGACCGACAGCAGTGCTCGGGTATATTCCTCTTTAGGATGGGCCATCAGTTCCCTAGCATTGTTTTCTTCGACCAGATCACCATATCTTAGCACCATGATGCGATCGGCCAACTGAGCCACCACGGCCAGATCGTGAGTAATATAAATAGCTGCCGTGTTGAATTCCCTGGTTATTTTCTTGATGGCTGCCAGTACCTCTATTTGGGTGGTAACGTCCAGGGCCGTAGTGGGCTCATCAAAGATGATAATGTCCGGTGTGCAGGCCATGGCCATGGCCACCATGGCGCGCTGCAACTGTCCCCCGGAAACCTGATGGGGATAGCGGTAACCTATGCCTTTTGGATCCGGCAGCAGGAGCCGCCTGTAAATGTCTACGGCTTTTTCTTCCGCTTGCTGAAAATTCATCAGACCGTGGCGAATCGGAGCTTCTGCATACTGATTTATTAGCCGATGCGCCGGATTAAATGAGGCGGCTGCACTTTGGGCAACATAGGCAATCCGCACGCCCCTGATTTTTCTAAGAAACTCATCTGTCTGGCCGAACAGTTCCATGCCGTCAAAGACAATCGAACCGGAGGAGATTCGACAGCCGCCTCGCGTATAGGACATGGAAGCCAGACCGAGGGTTGATTTTCCTGCGCCGGATTCTCCTATCAGACCCAGAATTTCGCCTCTGTCCAGCGTAAGGTCGAGGCCATTGATGATCGGCATCCATCGCTCTTCTTCAGAGCTGAAGCCTTCGATCTCTATTTTTTTCATATCGAGTAGATGGGTCATTGGTAACCTGCCTCTAATTCAAACTGAATATTTAACTCTGACGATTGAATATTAATCGAAAGAATACCTTCAATATTCGATATTCAATCTGCAATTTTCAATCCTTTAACCCGCTGGCGATCTTTAGAAACCAATCCACAATTAAGTTGACGCCTACCGTCAAGAACGCGATTGCGCCGGCCGGCCATAGCGGGACAAATATGCCGAATGTGATCGCCCCTGCATTTTCCCGTACCATGCCCCCCCAGTCCGCCGTAGGGGGTTGAATACCCAAACCCAGAAAACTTAATGCAGCGATGAACAAAAATACAAAACAGAAACGCAGGCCGAATTCTGCAACCAGCGGAGGCATGGCATTTGGCAGTATTTCTTTGCGCATGACCCAGGCGATTCCTTCACCGCGAAGTCTGGCCGCTTCAACGAACTCCATGACCGTGATATCCATGGCCACCGCCCTTGACAGGCGAAAAACCCGCGTAGATTCGAGCACCGCTATTGTCAATATTAAGGCCCCTATCGATGTTCCAACCACTGACAGCACGATTAAGGCAAAAATAAGGGACGGGAATGCCATCATAATGTCGACAACCCGGCTTAAACTCAAATCAGTCCAACCACCGAGGGTTGCCGCAAAAAATCCGAATATAGCGCCTAAGAAAAACGCTAACATTGTTGTAATAAACGCGATCAGGATTGTATTACGGGCGCCGTATACTAGACGCGTAAACAGGTCTCTGCCCAAATGGTCCGTTCCAAGGTAATTTTCGCTGCTCGGAGACAGCCAAACGTCACCAACGATTTCCGTTTCCCCGTAAGGGGCGATAAGCGGAGCAAATATGGCTGCAAAGACATTAATCAGTATCATTACAAGACCGACGCGTGCGGCCAGCGGTGATTGTCTGAGCAATTTGAGGAAAGCCATCTAATTGAATCTCCTTATTTTGATCTTGGGTGCAGCAACCTGGGATTGCTGAGAATTGACAGGATATCGGCTAAAAGATTAAACGAGATATAAACGCAGGCAAAAATAAGACTGCTGGCCTGAACAACGGGAATGTCTCGTTTGGATACCGAATCCACCAGCAGCTGCCCCAGACCGGGGTAGACAAATACCACCTCAACAATCACGACACCCACAACCAGATAGGCCAGGTTAATGGCCACCACATTAATAACTGGCGACAGGGCATTCGGAAATGCATGCAGGACAATGATGCGCATGCGCTTTAATCCCTTCAACTGAGCCATCTCGATAAACGAGCTGGCCAGGACATTGATAATCGCTGCACGCGTCTGACGCATCATGTGAGCAGTTACGATAAATGTAAGCGTCAGGCTGGGAAGAATTATGGCTTGAATTTTGGCCCAAAACGACATTTGATCGTTAATGTTGGAAATACTGGGAAAGATAATCATTTGAACCGAGAGCAAAGCGATCAGTATATAGGCGATAAAAAATTCCGGGAAAGATATCGCGCTGAGGGTGGTGGTGGAAATGAGATTATCAAACCAGCTGCCACGGTAAAGCGCTGCAAGAAGCCCGAGCAGTATTGCGAGCGGAACCGATATCACTGCTGCCGTGGCTGCCAGGAATATCGTGTTGGCAAAACGCCAGCCTATTAACTCAGCAATCGGGCGTTTGTTAGCCAGGGAAGTGCCCAAATCACCCTGTATAAAATCCCCCAGCCAGGCGAAATAGCGCTCATGCGGTGGAAGATCTAATTTCAGTTCCTTGCGAAACGCGGCCACGGTCTCCGGCGTAGCCTCCTGTCCCAGGATGGCCGTCGCCAGATCGCCCGGTAGTGCCTCCACACCCACGAAAATGAGAACAGAAATGACGAAAATGGTTAGTATCCCCAACGCAAGGCGTTTGGCTACCATGGTAAGTATATCTCTCATTTTTTCCAACCTATGGTTATTGTAGAACAAATTGTGGTTTGCCTCATCACCTGATTTGCCTTGGGGAAAACAGGTGATGAGGCTTAATTGGGACGTGTTCGTGACTCGATTTTTAGTGAGAGGTTATGGATTAAGCGAACCACCAGCGCTCTGCAAGCCTGAAGCCGTCAAACTCCCAGTTGGCCGCAGGATTTTTAAACGCCACTTTATTGCTGGCCGCCGAAAGCTGCAGGGCAAAGGCAGGAACAGGTGTAGCGCCTTCATCGCGCACAATACTCTGGCATTCCACGTACAATTTGCGCCGTTTATCGTCGTCAAGCTCGGCCCGGGCGGCATTGAGCAACTCATTGAACCTCGGATGGTCCCATTTGGTGTCGTTCCAGTTGGCATCTTTCGAGTATGCCAGCGAGAACATCCAGTCCGCGGTGGGACGGCCACTCCAGTAGCACTGTACCCATTCCTTTTTGATCCAGACATTCTCCCAGTAACCATCATCCGGCTCACGTACGACGCTGATCTTGATCCCAGCCTTCCGCGCCGATTCTTGTATCAGGACCGAAGCATCTACGGCTCCCGGAAACGCGGCATCTGCGGCATGCAGCTTGAAGGTATGATCCAGTTTACCAGCCTTCTTCAAATGAAACTTGGCCTTGTCCGGATCGTACTCTCTCTGGGGCAGGTCTTTTGCATAGTACTTGTTGAGCCGGGGGATGGGATGGTCATTACCCAAATAGCCGTACCCGCGCAGAATCTTATCAACCAGCAGCTGCCGGTCGATCGCGTATTTGAGCCCGAGTCTGACATCATTGTTGTCATAAGGTTTGATGGTGGTAAGCATCGGGATGGTGTAATGCCTGGCTCCCTCCAACTTCAAAGCTTGAACGCCGCGCATCCTTTCCAGCAGGTGAAAGGTTTTGGGCTCACAGCGGTTCATTACATGGATTTGGCCGGTCTTCAATGCATTGGTTCTGGCATTGGTGTCGGCAATACCGATGATTTCAACCTCATCAAAGTAGGGACGGCCCTCTTTGAAGTAGTTTGGATTGCGCTTGCCAAGAAACCTGACGCCGGGCTCCCAGGCCACCATGCTGAAGGGGCCCGTGCCGATGCCCTTTTCATATTCCTTACCCTTTGTGCCGGCGGGTATAACTGGGATGTGGTAGTCACTGGCGATGAAGGGGAAGTCGGCGTTGCCTTCCTTCAGTGTGAATATCACCGTGTATTTGCCGTCGGCTTTGATGTCCGTGATCGGATCAACCACGCCCTTGGCAGCCGATTTGGTGTCCGGACCGCGATGCTCATTGAAGGAATACACAACATCCTCGGCAGTCATGGTTTTGCCGTTGTGAAATTCCACGCCCTGGCGCAACTTGAATGCCCATTTGGCCGCACCGGTTTCGGCTTCCCAGCTTTCGGCCAGTTCGGGAATTGGTTCGCCTTTGTAGTCTACTTCAACCAGATGGCTGCGGAGGCATTGATTAACGGTTTGCGGCATCGTGTGCATCAAAGTTCCGGGATCCATTGAATCGGTGGTGGAGCCTCCGGCCGAGCCCAGTATTACCCGACCGCCTCTCTTGGGTGTAGCAGCCTCAGCCTTAGAAGCTAAAAACGCCGGAGAAACAGCTGCCGCCAATCCAAGCGCAGATATGCGGGCCATAAACTCGCGGCGAGTAATTTTGCCTTCTGTAAATAGTTTTTCTAGTTCTTGTAATTTCGACATTGTTACCTCCTTCTTCGGTCGAATAGATTGAATTAACTTCCCTTCGGTTTATATTTTACAGCCTAATTGACGTAATTTGGCCATCAGAATATTGTCCGAGCATTTTGGTCAACGACCCACTGATTTTGTGATTAGAGGTTTGTCGTAAATATTCTCCATCTCCTTATTGAATCGTTAATGCGGCAATAGCTTGCGACGGTTAGGCTCGTAAGCCCATGACAATAAACATGGTATAGGTGGTGAGGCCCAAAGTGACGTGAAATGATTCGGGCTGCACCATATAAAGAACAACCCAATTCATACTTACTACATAGGTTAAGAAATGAATGCAAGAAAAAAATGTTTTTTCGTTAATTTATTGTTTTCGTTAATTCTTTTGTGGAATCTGGAATGGTGGGACCGCTCAGTTTGGTCTTGTCTTCAAGGAGTAAATGTCATATTAGCGGCGGCAGAATTTCTCTGCCGCCTATTGTATGCTGCCGTCTATAGCTCTCCCTCTTCCTCCCAGATCTTCATTTGTTCTTGGTAAGCGGGAGGAAATGTTGCCTGAAAATTGAAGAAACTGGTAATTGGATAGCGGACACCGGCTTTGTGCGTTTTGGCTAATCCTTCCAAAACAGCATCTATTTTGGCTGCCGGGGCCAGGAAAGCCATCTCGTAATCCTGGGTCATCCCAAAGACCCTGTCGCCGTTTCCCGGTAGAACATAGCGGCATTCGTCATTTTTTATCACTGTAATAATGGAAGCACATCCCAGCCTTCCCATGGAAGATGACTGCACCGCTCCCCCTTCATCATAGACGGCCCCCTGAACCAACCGCATGATTTGGGCAGGATTGCCGTAAATCATAAACATATCCGGTTCAAAAGCCGCACGGTTCAAAGGTGCGACCAGGATATGGCTGTATGATTCGTATTCAAATCGATCGACAAGTTCTTCTTTCTTTTTGCCGATCTCCTTTGAAGAAGCAAACATGCCGGCAGCGATATTGCCCTCATTCCAATAATCAATATTCTTGAAAAACCCAAAGGGAGCGGCTCCCAAAGAACATTGCATGTCCTCTTTGCCCATCGCCACCGCCCAGCCTAATTTGCGTGCCATACCGATTCCCTGGCAGATAGCGACCTTTTTCTTCATCTGCTGCAATGGGCGGCGCGTTTTTTCGGGTATTTGCGCTTCCGATTTCAACATCTTGATGGCTACCGGGAAGGTCAGCGGCCGGATATAGGTATTTAAAGCTTGTTCCACTTCTTTCAAATTTGCCATTACAACCTCCATATAAGTATAGTTTCCGGGTCCAGAGGATCCGGCTTTGATTTCAACCCAGCTTCCGGCTCGTAGAGCCTACAGCTCGGAGAGAGGGGTGGAGTTTACCTTTGAGCGTCGAATGGAATGATGGAATGGTGGAATAATGGAATATTGGGTATAAATAAGGAGATTATCTTGATTTTAATCTCTGATTTAGAAAATGTATCCAAATAAGACCTCATCCTTATTAACCCATTATTCCAACATTCCTATATTCCATCTCCCCATGGTATTTGTCTACGGCATCCGCGGATTGCCTCTGATCCCCGATGGCGGTAGTTTTCTACGTTTGGGAAAATACTGTTCGGCTGATTGGGCGGGCGCGTAAAACATCGCAATAAAACCAGTCCACGCCCGATTCAGCAGGTAACCTGTTTCTCCTGATATTCTTTCAGTTTTTCGATAAACACCGGTACAAACTCCCGGCAGTCGTCGACGATGCCCAAATCAACCTGCTCGAAAACCGGAGATTTGTCATCGTTATTGATGGCGATCATCATGCGGGCGTCGACGATGCCCACCATGTGCTGCAATTCGCCTGACAGTCCCACGCCGATATACAGTTCCGGGCCCACCATCTTGCCGCTTTGGCCGATCATCGTCTCCAATTCAGCCCAGCCTTCATCAACCGCCGGTCGGGTGCAGCCCAGGGCCGCGTTCAACACCCGGGCCAGTTCGTCGATATTTTGCCAACCCTCCGGGTCTCCGGCACCGGCACCGCCGGCAACCACAATGGATGCCGATTCCAGAGGCACGCCTTCAGGCTCTTCGCGCACGATTTCCAGGGTCCGGACCCGGCCGGGGAGGTCCTGCGGTATTTCCAGCGCAACGACCTCACCGCTGCGGCTCTCATCCAAAACTGGCTTGGGGAAAACCCCTTTGGCCACGGTGGCCATTTGCGGGCGTTTCTCCGGGCAGACAATGGAGAGCATCCCGCCGTAGGCCGGTATTTGCTGCTCTAAAATGCCGTCGTCGTCGAGCACCAGATCGATGCAATGGGCCGTCAGGCCGGTACTCAAGCCGGCGGCTGCCAGCGGGGCCAATTCCCTTCCCATGGACGTCGAGCCGAGAAGAATAATCTCCGGCTGCTTCCGGGCAGCCAGATCCACGATCATCCGGGTGTACACCTCGGGCTGATAGAACGTCAGTTCGGGGGAATCGCCCAGATAAACCCGGTCGGCACCGGCGGCAAACAGCTGTGGCACCTGATTTTCGATATTCTCGCCGAGAAAAACAGCCTCTACGGCAACCCCCAGCTCATCGGCCAGCTGTCGCGCCTTACCGATCAGCTGCAGGGATACATCTAGCAGCCGGCAGTCAATCTGCTCGGCTACCACCCACACGGGCCCGCCTTCGCTTTGCATAGTCGTCGCCGTTCCTTTCAATGGAAATTACCATCGATGATGCCGCCCAGGATATCGTACCACCGCCTAGGTTCCGGTTCACCCGACATCATCGATTATCTAACTATCATCACAGCATCCCGGCGTCGGCCAGACTTTGCACCAGTTGCCGTGCCTTTTCCTCTCGGGTACCTTCGATGAACTGCACCTGTCGCTTGCTTTCCCGATTTGAGAGGGTCGCAACGATGGTCGGTGATCCTTTCACACCCACCGTTTCAGCCGCAACCCTCAAGTCCGCGATGCCCCACTGGGTAATCTCTTTTTTTCTGGCTTTGATAATTCCGGAAAAACTGAGCGTTCGCGGTGCATTGAGCTCTCGGGTGACCGTGAATACGGCCGGCAGTTGGACCTGCATCAGACGGTATCCGTTTTCGATGCTCGCTTTGACCGTCCACTGCTTCCCGCCGGATGCATCGATCTCTTTCACCATGGTAACCACCGGCACTTGCAAGAAAGTGGCCATTTCCGGCCCGACCCATTCGGTACTGCCGTCGCTGCTGGCCATTCCACAAAAAACCACATCAAATGCACCGATTTTCTCGATGCCTTTGGCGAGGGTATAGGCGGTGGCATAGGCATCCGCACCACCAAATGCCGGGTCCGAAAGCAGATACCCCTGGTCGGCACCCAGCGCCAGACACTCTTTCACGATGTTTCCTGCGTCCGACGGACCCATGC
>Ga0126325_10000523_pt1 | contig 10469 bp, 12 predicted proteins | sample InaspJWI14metaG_FD_94487 | JGI IMG/M metagenome (GOLD analysis project Ga0126325, IMG submission 94487) | Marine gutless worms symbiont microbial communities from Oahu, Hawaii - Inanidrilus sp. 1 OAHU.JWI-14 metaG | ecosystem: Host-associated > Annelida > Digestive system > Unclassified...
ACATTATCTGGTGATCAAATATTATAAAAAGACATCTGATAAAACAAACATGCTAAGCTGGAACAACAGCACTCTCCGTTGGCATACTAACCAGCTACCGTAAACACTAAACAGTCTGACGCTTGGGTGAGATCAACATAGTTCAACGATCAAATCACTGACAATGCCAGTTGGGTGTGCTGGAAGTTGGAACATGACAGAGTTCCACAATTCAGGCTATGGCATGACGCAAAACCCACAAAAGCCTTTATTTTTGGTGGACCTGAACTCTCCATCTATACTGTAGCCCAAGAAAAGTGTTGCATTTGATCCAAAACAGCTCAATATACACGTACCCAGTATGAAGCCTTTCTGGTACATCAAAACACCAGCAAAAGATTCCAACAAATTTCAAATTTTTAGACGTCCACTGCCCTCTAAGGTTTAAGGTCAATGCAATTACTGCAATCTGACAAATTATACCAGTACTGATCCTGTTACGATCCTGCTCACGATAAAAAAAACTCAAAAATTAAACTCAAAAACGAGGAATATGACCTCAATTTCAATGAAACTATCCCAGATGTGATAACGTTGTCTGTAAGGAAAATTTTTAACGAATTTTCATGACATTCGTGAATACCCAGAACCTAATAATTCCACTAACAGAAAGAAAACACAAAGAAATGCAATCAAGATGTTCAAATCAGCTCAACTTGTGTGAGTAATCTGTATAAAAAGGAACAAAAAATGTATTTATGAAAACATACCTTCACAAATCCTGGACTAGCAATAAGAACACACTTGACAACTGTACATCAACACAACATGTTGCTGTTACATACGTACAACACCAGGGCAACAACTGATTCTCATATAAAATGAGAGTTTGAACAAATACTAGCCATGTGACTAAAAGCCAGAAAAGAGCAAAACTCTGAATTTCAACAAAGACTGTTGAGTTGGGTTATTTTGGATCATCCAAGCTTACTGTAGAAGCAAATTCACTTTGTGGACCACCACCAAAATCTAAGAAGGAAGCAACATTCTAACAACCAAATTCATCTGCTCAGTCACTTAAGTACAATTCACCAAAATTGAAAATTTACAGACGTTCCTGGCCTCCAAGGTCATCTGAAGGTCAGCAGCAACAATTTCCATATTATATCACGTGTCATCACTGTGAGCCCTGTAAATGATGTAAATATACTCTTCTTTCAGTTTTAGCTCTACTGATGAGAGCATAAAAATGTTTAATGGCATAGACCAAAAGCTACTTGCCTTTCCCAACTTTCATTGAAATACAGAGGGACTATACAATGCCACAATATACGATAACGTAATGGGTTACGAACTGCTAGTTAACAAATAAATCTGCCTATTTTCTACCTGAAGTGCTACTGAGGGTGACTTCACTATAGACAGGTCTGTCAATGAACAGTATACATGACAGCTGAAGGTTACAAGTCAGCAAACTGTTGATCATTCAAAACTGTCTACTGCTGTGTGATCAACAGGACACTGGACCATGTCATGTGACAACAACACACACAGCTGCATCTTGAATTGTGGACAACCATCACCATAAAAATAAAAAATAAGATCCACAGGTTGAGCAATGTATGTGGAAAATTATAACATAAAAAGCAAAAAACACTGGTAAATGCCAGTAGCCACAAAATGCTGATATCATTCAAAGCAACTGACCATCAAAATTCATATGTCTTAATACTGCAGCTGCAACTTGATCGTAGAACCGTGTTACAGCCTGTGAACAAAAAACTCACGTTTAAGTCTATTTTAGGGCACATTGCACATTTACAGTAAGCTTTTACAGTTGACCAAATGGTTAACCGTGCGGTCAAACGCCTTGACTCAAGGAACTTCACAATGCAGTTAACCATTTGATCAGACATGTGCACAAAATAAGCATCAAAAACACAACTACACTTATGTGGATGTGTCTGCTACTTTCAATCGCATGCCCATTTGGCATTACAAAGCATGGAATCATGCAGAAATACCCCCAAAATACACGCACATTTTAGCTAGTACACACAAAGTGACAAACACTGTTGTTACTGCTGTTGATTATCTACATAACTGCATATTTTCCAAACCATTTTGCAGCATATATCAGCAAAAATTAAACAAAATCATGATTGCGGCACATAAAATATTATAAACTGCAGCTATGCATCTCAATAACAAATAAAATAAGCCAAATAGCAGGTTTGAGTACCTTATCGTGTTGTGAACACTGGCCCTTGCGTTTCCGAGGGATATTAGTCTCGATCTTGGCGCGGACGAGCGTCATGCTTGTTGTGACGAGGCAGACGTTGGCTAAACCTTCCTGCATCACGACGGCGCCAAGATCGGCGTGCTGCATCGGGTCACATGCCAGCTCTGACAACAGAACCACAGTTAATAATAATAATAATAAACAGATTTGTATAGCGCTGTAAGGTCGTAACTTCAGAGGTGCTGGGACCAGGCAGCGTGTTAGTGAGCAGATTAAGAAGAGAAAGCTTTGGAGAAGAGGAATGTCTTTAGCCTAGACTTAAAAACTGCAACAAAGTCACTACTGAGAACAGTTTTCGGTAGTGAGTTCCAGACAGCTGGCGCAGAGCATCGAAAAGCGCGTTTCGCAAACGTTGTTGTCATGAAAGGTTGACACAAGGTAAAGGTAACACAGCGCCATAGTGGTTGATCTTAGGTTATGTTTATCATTAATGAAGTTCTCCCATAATACATCATCACAACGTTGTTGTTCACATTAATGAAGTTACTCTACCACGAGCTTGTTACTGATTACGTTAGTGGGGAAGGTACTACAATAAGCCATGTCCATCCATCCATTTTCACTCTATCTTTTGCACCAACTGATCTTCAACCTTGATTACTGCATGTGTACTACAGGTCATACCACAGATTACCAGGGACTGGAAGTCAATGTCATGGGTTAAGCTCAAAGATCACTGCAAAAGATATGTCTGCTAGACGAGCATCTACTGTGGCATCCTGTAAGTACTGACTGATGGCTGTAGTAGTAGGCTTCCACTGTGATGTGATCAACTGACAATATTATTTTAGAACCTCCGAAGTTACGACTTTATGGCGTTATAAATATATGTTATCATCATTATTATTACGAACACAGACATTTAAGTATGCTGCTTAATATGCTAATTCCACTACATGGATACAGACCAGTCCAGACCCAACCAAGCATGTCCGTGCCTGCGACCAGGTCTCCAACAAGTCTGGTCCTCGGACTTCTGAGAGTTGTCAGAGACAAAGTTGTTCACGTGAGTGAACAAACACTGAAACTCAACCTCTTTAAACACGATGGTGAATGTAATAACTTCAAAAGAAAAAAAAATTATTGTAGCCGCTTGCACTGCAGCAACAGCATCCAGTTTAGGTGCAATAAGCTCATTTTGTATACAATTAATTAATCTTTTGCAATTTGAGCAGTAATTCAATGATGCTCATATAACGTAATTATGAAAGAATGACAAATAAATAAGTAATATATATACATTATTTTAGTAAGTAGGGACTATACGATGAAACCATCGTCGGTCAGCTCTGGTCATGTCATTTCTTTAATTCCATTACACAGACCCAGACAAACTCTGCCGACTTTGTCTGCGACCCAACCAGACCCATGGACAAAAATCGTATATGCTTGGATTGATTGGACAAGTCTACAACCAGACAAAGTCTGCAGACTTGTTTGAAACCCAAGCAGACCAAACCAGACTTTGTTGGAGACCGGGTCGCACACTGACAAAGTCTAGTCAGGCCTGTGTCGTGGAATTTGACCTTAACAAGTAGAAGCAAAGAAGATGATGTCGTTAACACTGTTTACTCCCATTCATTGCCTGGTACATGCTCATATAAGCAAGAACTTTTCTGCAACACAGGACAACCCTGTCACCCGTCGCTCCGTGCTTGCTATCAGTCGATCACTTGTCGATCAGCTGTGGCCCGCATCCAGTGATTCATGTGGGTTTCTGTAAAAGTAAAGATGTAATTCTGTAATTTAATGCAACTGATCGAAAACAGCTCTTACCAATGCGCTCAAGAGCAACACTGTCCCATTCGCTTTTCTGCAGCGTAAATTTGCGGTTCATCTCTAAATCCAATGTGTGGTATGCGCCCATCTAGAATCCATAGCAACAGAAACAATACACTGTAACAACCTCGAGAACTGCATCCAGGGATTAACCAGGAGTTCAGGGACCAAAATTGTGGGACAAGCAACTTGTTCTCCAAATGGAGAGAATGCATTTTTGTTAGATCCTCAAATTATTCAAAATCAGAAACCACCATGTTTTCTGTACTACACCACACACACACACCCGTTTAACGGCCCTTTTTCCGAGACTACCCGGGTAAAACCAACCTGGATTCTGGATTTTACTGAAGCAAGAGACGGTGAGTAGCAGTGGCATCAGCTGGGCCAGATGCAAGTCTGCATCTCGCTCCAGACAGATAACCATGCCAGTACCCCACCACTCAAGTTTTTTACAGGCCGGATGCCCTTCCTGCCGTCCAACCAACAGCGTCGAAGCACTGAAAGCAATCTGTACTACACCACTACACATAAACATACAGCAGTACCCAGTGGTGTATTGCTAAAAATGGAGGTGGGTATACGCAAAGGGGCGTGGCGAAGGGTCTGAAGGTACCCTGCTTACTTATGATCACTGAGGTGAGTATACGCTGTCCAAAAAAACCTGGAGGTTGGTATACGGCGTATACCCCCCAATACACCACTGGCAGTACCTAAAGTGACTAAAAATTTCCAGTAACTGCTTTGGTCTGCTATGTTGGTTAGCTGGTGGGACGGTCATCCAACCTGCAGACCATGTTCAGCAAGGTTTAGATGCCTGATGTTACCTGTCCAGAGTCATTCTGGAAAAGTAGAGAAGTTAAACAAAGCCACAAGCAGTAGCCTGGACCACAGTGATTATACACTGAATAATACCTATCTCGACACAGTGCTGGACAGAGATATAGCAGGCTTAGTACTCCCAAAACAGCAGTGCAAACATAGAGAAAAAAAGTAAAATCAATGATAATGAATTAATGATCTATGATGAAATCTTTTATATCATAAAATGCACTGCGGATATGTCATCTCATATGGCTTCTCCTACTGTATTTCCATCAGCGTCTGAACACAGCAGGCAGTAACAACGACAGTATTATTCACAATGTATTTCCCCAATGCTTCAAGGACACTGTGCTCATTCATTTTGGGTTCGGAGTTTGGACAGAATAAACCTAAATTGCTTATTAGACTGAGACTCCGTTATACATTATTCTATAATTTGCAAAGTTATATCCAGATAATTACCATACAGACTTTTTGTACAATAGTGCAATAATCATGGTACAAAATAAAAGGCAAAAAGCCTACAATTGTATATTACAAAACTGTCATTACTTTACACACCATTTAAATTGTCACAAAAATGTTAAAATAAAAGACAACTGTTATAGCAGCAACCTTTACGTATTCATTTTCTTCTACATTTCGGCCTTTCACACGCAGAACACAGGCCTGGGTATCAAAGTCAATAGTTTCCACTTGGATAGATAACATTGTCCGTACTTTGTTGCTAGAACTGCTGCCAGTTGATGATTCCGTCAACACTTTACTGTTCACACAGCAATTAATTTTCAATATGCCATACGTAACGCAAACATTTTTTGTAAAATTTTAAATAGAACAGTAGCCCAAAAATATCACCATAAATGTAAGAGTAAATACAAAATAAAAACAACTCACAAGACAGTGGTTAGCAAAATAACTTAAGTTGTATTTCTGCCAGCTATTGCAAATGTTTGTGCTTTCTGTATATATTTTTCGAATACAACACAAAAAATCACCACAATAAAAACACTAAGCAGGAAACAAAAGACACAAGATCTATGTATCATCTCATAACTTACACCGTTACATGGTAGAAGTGACAGCAGCGTCACGAACAACTGAACTACAAACCGTATTGTTGTTGACTTAAGAACATCACGAACAGAAATGAGATTGTATGCATGCCACATGTCCTCTGATTCCTCCGGAATAAGAACAACGCACCTGCAGAACATCACACAGTTGGATTTGCAGCATTCACTTCACAGCTGCCTCTTGTAGTGAGCAGGTTTAATATTACGCTATGTACACAAACATCATAGTTGGTTAGTTGGCAACATTTAACAGCATTTCAACACAATTTATGTTATATGCACAAAGTCATAAAAATTACATTTTCAAAGAAGTCTGTAAGACTGTAAATATTTCGCAAGCCAAGTATTTAAAGGCCTTCCAAGCCGAGACCAGGGCCGGGCCTGAGGAATTTTCCCATGAAACCAAGGCGAGAATGCGGTGAAGTAGAGCGAGGTGTCTGGCGCCCAAGGCGAGGCCAAGGCAACAGGATATCTCGAGGCGGCCTCGAGACCAAGGCACTGAGCCCAAGGCTACTGCCGTGTCTCAATAACTTGCACTTTCTATAACTTCAACAACTTCAAGCTTATATCACATTCAAACTCACTGACAGCAACAGCCTTTCGGACAGCAACCACAGGTGGAAGTCCGCTATTACATTCTGAACAGTTTTTAGTCGACTAGTATGGCGTACTTAAGGTGGCCAAGACTAAGACACTGACCCATCAGACCACAGTGAGCCAACTTAGGCGAGACCAAGCCATTGGAGCCCAAAAGAGGTTAAGGGTGTTGCAAATTTTGGCTGAGGTGGGGTGTCCTGTAGCCTTGAGGTGGCCTCGAGATCGACACACCAAGACCGAGGCCAAATCCCTGCTTTTGCCCATGGGATGCTATGCTAGTGGGTATGCATAATAAGCAAAAATGCAACAGTGCAGATGTGAGAAAGTAACCAGTCTAAAACACAACACTGAACTGCAAAATATTTTGCATTGTAGACTTGGGAGATGTGTGTGTTTTTAATTCATGTGTAGTCAGCACTGACGGGCAATAAGTTAACTAAAAGTTTACCAATTAAAGGTTTAATTAACATTTTAGACACGGCCCCTTCCGCATTTTCGTACTTTGACACATTAACAACAGCTATGCTAGCACGGTATATGCTGTGGCGGGTATGACTTATTAACCCATCGGACCATGAACAGTGGCATTAATCATTCAACGTTGCTCACTGTACCACTGCCCAGCACAATTAATGCTTATCTTTAAAGCAAGCAGGCAGCAAACACCGTCACCTGTAGGCTGCTGCCCGTCACTGGAAGTGCTAAAAAGCATGGTGTTTGTAGGCCCAAGTTGACTGTCAGGTGTGCTTCATTGCCCGGGGCTATAACAGCAATAATGGAATTTTTATACGGTCTTTATGTTGCTAACATTTATACTTATTAGTATTCCATCACCCCCTCACTCTTTCATTCGAGGCTTAAAACCTTCCTTTTCTGCAAATCCTTTCCACCATATAGCCTTCCTGTTTTTCTCCAGGACTGACTCCACGCATTCTCTGGACTGTATACAGATACTTCTAAGCACATCCGTTTCTGTTTCTCTTTTTCCACTTTTTAGTTGTTGTTTCCGTAAGGTAGATTAAGCTGACTGTCAGCTTTTGACTGTACGTTAAAATAGCATCTTGTATCGTATCCTAGCATCTAGTTTGAGTAAATTTTGGTGGTTAGTGATGTCACATAAACATGTGACGTCTTCTGTGCTGCACAGCCGTTCACATGAGGTCCGATGGGGTAATTAGTCATACCGGGCTGTGGCCCTGTGTCCGTCTGGTACAAGACAGAGTTCTGTCGAAACGGATGAATGGATCGAGCTGGTTTTTGGCACACAGAATTCCCTCGAGGCTTCAACTTATCCTACACCTAATTTGTCAAAAAAAGTACATTCACTATCGCTCATACGAACCCGACGTTATGCCGGTCAATGTTCCGATGTACAAGCCTCATTCTTCGCGGGTTATACGGACAACAATGTTTAGAGAATCTGCTTAAGAGGTGTTAAGGATTAACAGCCTTCAGAATGCACGTAGCAATAAGCATGCTAATATTAGCGAAAAATTATTACAACAGATTACACAACCACACATGCCATGTTTCCGCAGACGTAAACACAGCGAATGAGCGATCCAACTAAACATTGGTCGGGCCGAGTGTCTTACATCAGTGAGAGCACGGTGTAAAAAAAAGACATGGTGAGTCTGAGGAGAGCGACGTACACACAGACACGCCAAACGTATTTTGGTGCATATTAAACATAAATTTGCTCCCTTTTGCATGCTTAATGGCGAATAATTTCATGTCTTTATTGTCCATAAAAATGTTTCCGAAAGATATTTGTAATTCATTAATTGTCCCGGCCTAAAAAAAGATATAGAGCATTCATTCATTCATATTCGTTTATTAGCACATCAGTCGACAAAATGCAACTTTACAATAGAGCTAAAATAAAATGAGACGGTGACAGAACTGAGAAGAAAGATAATTTAATATATATATAAATAATCAAATTCCAGAGTTGGAACTGTTACTGACTAAATCGATGTGGACATAAAACAAGATGTAAAATTAGCGTCCAATAGCTCGGAGCAATAACCAATGAGTGAACAGTAACTGCGTGCTGGGTTAAAACAATTATTTCTGAGAGGTAAAGGAGGGTCCTGGGTATTAATAGGTGTTTTAAAGGCTAGTCTATATATGAAGTTACGCACAATTTGGCAGCCGTTTGGGGGATTGTAAGTTTTTTTTGGTTGGGGGGGGGGGAATTCCCCCTCCCAAAAAATACTGGAACAAACACTGGTATGTGTATATACTTGCATGGTATTTTGTCGTTTTCTGAATAATTTTGTGTCCCGTTCAGCCTTTCGTTATCTTCTTCCATATCCACATTTCAATGGACTTGTCAGTATGGAGATGCAATGCAAAACCAATGACTATTGCATTCTTGGCATCTCAGTTCTTCTTTCTTTTCTAGCATTAGCGTGACTAAATGATAAATTACGTTTAGACCTGAGAGTCACTTGGGTTTGCGTTCACGACTTCACTTAACACCAAAACGGCTTTAAAAGTCGACTAAGTCACCACCTTATGACACGACTTGACTTGGAAGTTATCGCGACTTGCATCATCTAGTATAGGCTGAATGAGAAATCTACCATCTTCTTCTAATCGGATTTGTACCAGTTGCAGACACTACAGCAAGGGCCTGTGGACAGTAGAATTTTGCTTCAACAAAATCCTCCAGTTCGTAACTATGTACCTGTATCGCATAGGCCTAATTTTAGTGGTTTTGATGTGAACTGTGAATTAACTAGTTTAACTACGTGATGCATGCTGTCTGTTGCGAGATCAGACTGTAGTTTGACTAAATCGCAAGTTTTATCCTAAAATTCGGCGGCGACTTGGAACTGAAACGACTTGACTTGCAGCAGCCAAGTCGACTAAGTCGACTTAACGGCGGCGACACTCGGGTCTAGTTACGTAGACAGGTGTAACCTATTCTCCAGTGCCAACAGCATTTATTATTTTTCACATATCACAAGTCAAACAACCACTTACCATCAACTGTATACAACATCAATGTTAGTGTGCAATGTTACAATCAATGTATTTTTTGTATTAACTAATCAGCTTAAAACAAAGCTTGCCAAATTTCAAATATTAAAAAATACTTACGATAGAATAATACAAACTCACAATATGCACATTAAATACATTAAATTACTGGCAGCTAAACTATAAAAAACTAATTACTATGGATGGACACAAACGGAATTTCAGTAGTGGCATTTGAAATTTACTGCCTAAGCTCTATCGCAATGAAAACTATGCCACATCAAATTTTCACAGTTAAAACAAAACGAAGTTGATGGCAAACTGGTAAGAGAATGCCTCAATGAAACACACGCACAAGGAGGGACAGGTTGAAAACATAATGCCTCTGGCGGCCCTCGGCGGTAGAAGCATATAACTCAAATTGTTCAGTGAAGCATGTGAGGTTATTTTTTGTATATGTTACATAGTAAAATGTTATGATCAGTCAGTTACTGGATGCATTTTATTGTCATATTTTACCAGATTGATAATAATCTCTATCCAAAATTTCAGCAAGTTTTCTTCTACAATCAAGTGTTTGGCTCTGTTATTCTTTGAGGACCTAGCCCTTCTGTGAACTAAGAATTGCAGTTTATGGACAGAACACAATGTGGTATGTCCAGCCATATTTTCTACTTAGACAAGGATAAAGACTGCAAACAAACAAAAATCGTAAAAATAAGCTAAATCAATCACAGAATACATAGGGTGACAGTGACATAATTTCGCCCGTATCTATGCCAGGTGGTTTTCGACGCCACCTTGTAGGTAAAACTCAGAAAAATGCTGGTTACTGTAACAGCGCTTAAATATGCTTTACCGGTAAGCTACTTATTGTATGGACATTTTCGTTAACTAACTGATTCAATTTTATGCGAATAACT
>Ga0126325_10000524_pt1 | contig 10446 bp, 7 predicted proteins | sample InaspJWI14metaG_FD_94487 | JGI IMG/M metagenome (GOLD analysis project Ga0126325, IMG submission 94487) | Marine gutless worms symbiont microbial communities from Oahu, Hawaii - Inanidrilus sp. 1 OAHU.JWI-14 metaG | ecosystem: Host-associated > Annelida > Digestive system > Unclassified | place...
CTTGTTTGCCGAATAAACGTGCTCATTACATTACGAGGCCACACGTATAATGTACACTGTAGCATATAATACGGCATTCTCGTCTAATGCACAAGCGCAGTATAATACATATCAGCAATCTACACTTCAGGCCATTAAAACACTGCCAAGAGATAAATAATTAATCTTAGCCGGTGCGAACACGTCAGTCGTCTCCGTTAAGCGACGCGGACTCCGCGTAGAAATAAAAACCCCAATAGAGGGCGTTGAAGATCATGAACGCTGTCGGAAAGAACAGGCGCGACATCCTGTCGAGACAGTTAGCGTTGAATTTCCCGCAGCGAGCGGCCGCCGCGGGCGCCGCTGTTGGTGTGGCGGGGTTGATGGAGCTGGACTCCGGTCGAGGTCGCGGCGGCGACCTTGCCGGTGGCACGCCGTCAGTGCTGCCGCCGCCGCCGCTAGCTGGTCCCGCCGACGACATCGATGACATGGTGCGCACTGACGACGACGAGCATCGCTGGTGACGCGACGACGACCCGGCTGCTGACGCTGGCGGCGACCAGAAACTCGTCACCTTGGCAACGGTGGGTCCCACCACACGTTGCATATGTTGCCACACTACCTTGTGAACCTGTAATGCCACGAAGCAAGGGATCAAAGATAAATTACAAGGTAATGTAGCTACATACTTAACGTGTGGCGGGGATGCCAGTAATCAAATATAAAAACGTTTATTGCTGAGTCTGTCAGCGATTTTTTTAACTCGGTGACCGATCTTTACGAAGTTTGGTACGTCGATGCAAAATGGGTCTCTTAACGCATCCAGAAACTCGTCACCTTGGCAACGTCCGAAGAACTCGTGCAATGCTACAACGCCGCATCACTGACCGCTGAGAAACTACTTCGGCCAGTTGCACATCGATAACTGTTATTGCAGAATTTCCGAAAATGTATTAGATATAAAAAATACCCAAAGTGTCTTTCACACGTCAAAAGACGCAGAGAGGCTGAAACACAAGAATGAAGCATCATAGAAATACACGTAGTAGCAATAATGATACAGCCACCACGGTATTGTTTTAAACTTTTTCATTCAGCTCGTCGAACTTATACACTTGGCGGAAAAATGGTCAAACCAATTTGTTATAAGGCCGCATCGTCGCCATGTACAGATCGCTCAACTGTATTCGCAAGGTAGCGCCAAGGTATACCCGCATCTGACACACGATACCTTGGCCCCACACGAGTCTACCCCTCCCGAACCGCTGTTCCATCTGTTTAGACCTTTCACCCCAACACAGACAGAATCACATACGTACCCTCAAACCACCGAACGTGAGACGTTTGTAGCAACAGGCCGCATCTATGTGATGCACACGACGCGTAGTTATAGCGACAGCAGCAGCAGCAGTGTAGCAGCAGCAACGTGGGCAGAATAAACAACAGGAGAGAAGGGAACAATGGACAGAGGCACGTTGCAGTGAAAATATAGACCTGATCGGCGGCTGGTGGAAGAGTTTTGACGTCGGTGTTGTTGGACGCAGCGGCGGCGGCGGCGATGGCGGCGAGTCGAGCGGGCCTGCGCACGAGCACGTTGACAATGGCGTACTCGATGAGCGACGAGAAGACGAACGTCAGACAGACGATCAGCCGCGCACCGGACTAGTAAGTAAGTAAGTTGGACGGACAGACAGACGATCATCCAGACGTCGATCGCTTTGATGTAGGAGACGCGCGGCAGCGACGTCTGCGCACTGTTGCTCGTCGTCGTCGTCGTCAGCACGGTCAGCAGACCACTCACCTCCGACAACTTACTTACCAACGGTGTTCACTGCGGAGATGTTAATATCTCGAGACGAACATTTTGGTTTCGGTTTCGGTCTTGGCCGCGGTTTCAATCTCGGTCTCGAAGCCGAACGTGTCCGCTCGGTCTCAGGACCAGAATTGTCGTCTCGACTACGGTGTCAAGGCCACAATATTGGTCCCGGTCTCGGAATTGCTCTTAAGGGCTTGGTCGTGGCCTCACTCTTCTCGAGAATTTGGTCTCTGTCTTTGTCACGGTGTTGAAGCTTTCGTCTCGTTGAACGTCACTGCTGCGTGGTCACTCGTCGATGATGAGCACACTGCAGCACGGTCAGTAGACTGACCACTGACCACCGGTTACTCATTGTTCATATATTCATATTCGCTTATTAGTACAACAGTTGACAAAAAGCAACTTTACAATAGAGCTAAAATAAAATTGTGTCGGTGACAGTAAGTAATCAAATTCTAGAGTTGGAACGGTTACACTACCGCATCGACATGTAAAATAAGTTAAAAAAACAGCGTCCAGTATCAATAACGGATGAATGAACAGTAACTGGGTGTTGGATTAAAACAATTATTTCTGAGGGGTAAAGGACGGTCCTCAGTATTAACGGGTGTTGTTAACATGCGCCATGGCGAACAGTACCATTCGTATTCGTTTATTAGTACAACGTAGACGGCAGCACGGTCAGCAGACCGATGGTGACGCGCGCCGGGCTCGACTCGGCGTTGATCCAGAAAGACACCCACGACAAGATGACGATCAGGAACGTCGGCACGTAGACTTGGATCAGATAGTAGCCGATGTCGCGCGTCAACTCGAAACGGATTTCCAAACACGGATATGCACCTGCCGTACGCTCAACAGCTAACTCAAACGAAAACAAGCAGCATCTTTGAGGGCGAAAATTAAATGTTAACTGATAACGTAAAAAAATATTTTTTTCTATAATGTTGAACAAAAAACGAGACCGAAAAAAAGAGTCCTAACACGACGTAGACACGCTAATTAGCGAATAAAATAACGTACCTGACGTGTAGTTCTGCGAACAGTCGATGACTTTCCAGTCGATGAGGCTAAACTGGGGCATCTGAATGTCCGGCGCGACGTCAACCGGGGACGGCAGAGACTCGAAGTACATCGTGTCCATTGTATAACCGACTGCACACAAACACAGGCACACAGTCGTAGTAACAGTACGGACATAGTATGGCAAGTAAGTGCGCGCACAAGACTTTCTTCTTCGAACTGTTTCTGTGTTGCCATTTACGACAGCTAGGACTGCAGGTGTCAGGTCACGAAACCGATTAACTCCAGCGTCATATCGCAAGCGCCAGTCGAGTGACGGCGAACGACTGAAACGATATTTACCGAGTAAAACATAATCTCTATGTGCCTCCTCAACAGCTTCTAGCTCGTCTCAATTTGCGTCTCTTCTAAAGGTCCGTAGATACTACACATGTTCACGGCGCCTGTACACAGGTGCTCTGTCCGTATTACCCATCACGGCCCGTAAACATGAGTTGTGTGTATGAGCCTTAAGTCTTTTTTGATCACGTGACTCAGTGCAGTTTGCGCCGAACAAAATGATGACCGCACTCTTACTAGCAATCCATACCGACTCTTACATCAATTGCTCTACGGCTTACGCGCATGCTACCATTATAACATTGTTCTTACTGTATGTCTGTCTGTCAAGTACTTCGTGTACGATTTTTACAATAAATAAATAAATAAAATAAACAAATAAATTATAGTCTCTATACAAGCACAACGGTCAGCAAAAGCCAAATTTATAGTAGCGCGGTAGGCCTATTTAGTCTATGTGACGATCGACTGCTGACTGGCATCACCAAATAATTATGATAAAGTTTATTTGCCACAGAGGCAGTGCAAGTACAGTATATACAAAGCATACAATATATACTAGAAAACAAAAATACCACAAAAATACAAAAAAATGAAAAACGACGGTTAAAAACACAAGACACTGTAGACACAGTTAACGAAGTTGAAAAACGTTCAAGTAAGTAAGTGACACTGACAACTCTCGAATAACATGGAGCAGATCTGCGTGTCCATTGGAAATTTCTGTAGCTTCATCGGACATGACAACGTCGCCGATATTCTACAAACAACCCAGAAATGCACACCTGTTAGTCTGATTTCTTACTACTCGTTTCCATTTACTGCTTATTTTCCTGTGTCGCTAGCATAAGATGCGGCTTATTGTTACCGATGTTCCACGGTCTGTATGTGATATGTGTGTTGTCTGGACGCAACCGCGAGCTGTGCTAACCGATCCAGATAGCGTTCTGGATACGGACCTTGGTGTGTCCAACGAACCATGTACTCGGTGGAGACCTGGATCACCAGGGAAAGGTACAATTTGGGGGCATATCCCGACACATTGTACAGTACAGACAATATCCGGCGTGCGGTCGATATTTTCAACCTAATTCGGTAAGTGGCAGCAGCGATACGGCCTTTCGCTCTCAATACTGTATCATTTCTTAACTCACTAGGCCTACTGGAATCCTAGAAATTGTCGACGTGAGTAAAATATCCAATATGGCAAATGCGACGTGCAGGTACCGGTAGTTTAGGCGATGTCGTTATATACAGGGTGGGGCAAAAAAGCGTGGCCACAAACTCACGACCATACTTCTGTGAAATCTTAACAGATAAAAAAAATTCACTGGAAAATGCCTGGGTAAATTTGCAGTTAAACGAATATTAAAAATCCCAGCGCACCTTGCATGTGTTGCTACACTACCTCGCGAAACATTAATCTGAGCAAAACAAGCCATTAACGACAAATTACAAGGTAGTGTAGATACATATTTAAGGTGTAGAGGTGTTGTTAATAATCAAATTAACAAAAGTTTATTGCTTAGTCTGTGAGTAAAAAATTTTTAAAATCGGTAAATATTTGGCAAAGTTACAAGCAAGAGCGTGATTGTCTTGAGCACTTTCTTCGTCTTTTAGCAGTGTGTTGGCCATGCGCGCAAAGTGCACAAGACAATCACGTTCTTGCTTGTAAGTTTGTCAAATATTTACCGATTTTAACATTTTTTTACCCACAGAGTCATCAATAACAATAAACTTTTCTTAATTTGGTTATTAAAAACCTCACCATACCTTAAATATGTAGCTGCATTACCTTGTAATTTGTCATTAGTGGCTTGTTTAGTTGACATTAAATTTTCACAAGGTAGTGTAGCAACAAATACACGGTGCGGTGAGATTTTTAATACTCATTTAACTGCAAATTTACCAAGGAATCTTCCGGTGATTCTTTTAAAAATCGGTTAAGATTTGACAGAAGTGTGGTCATGAGTTTGTGACGCCGCTTTTTTGGCCCACCCTGCAGATGGCTTTCACGGGAGCCACGTCGTGTGCGTCGAACACGTGCAGCTGATGCAGTTGAAAATTAATTTTGACTGATCGGTGAGTTGACTTCTTGTGTCGGTGAACTGGCCGGTCAGAGGCAAACCGCTCACGATGCTTGTTCACCGACCGTGACTGTAACGTTGATGTATTGTGTATAAACGCCTAGAAGGATCGAGGAGATGGTTTTTGGCGTGATGCAACCTTCACGCCAAAACCCAGCTCGATCCTTTTATGCGTCCACATAGGACAGCTACTTTGTATTATGTGGAGATCCGCGTAGTGAAAGCGCCTACGTTCATAGAATATTTTCGGTTCTCGCGACACGATCCGCCATCCCAGCAGTTGCTGTGCTCTCTAATAAAAGACAGGCTCAGTTTCAAATAATTGTTTTTGATCATGCGGAATGCGGACAGATTTGTGCGTCGTAGTCACTTTTCTAAATACAAGACAACACCATTATCAACTACTATAACAGAAACTTGATCTTATATTATAGTCGACGTTTTGATCTCCGATTTGGGGTCTTAGTCATCACCGCATAACTGGAGAGCATTTTTTCATTTCATCAAAGCAGAAAGGACAAAGGCAGCAATCGTGGCGCTCGCAGCTTCAGCGTTGCAGCCCCTAAAATCTGGAACTCTCTCCCTCCATCTCTCCGTACCTATACCAGTCCTGATGCCTTTCGTCGTCACCTGAAGACCCACTACTGTCAGCAGGCTTTCCAATCCACTCAACTCCTCTCCTCTTGTGCCTCAGATTCGGCTTTGCTGACCATTGCGCGCGTTTATAAAGTATATTTACTTACTAACTTATAGTTATCGTCTGCAACAAGTAAGCGATCAGGGATCTTGTCAGTAACGGACAGCGTGTGATTTAGTCGTAGACTGTGACAACGTATAGGCAACAGATCGAAAAACAGGCAAAACTGGTAGACCATCAGAGAGGCAGTACGGATCCGAAAAAGCAACAGCATGAATCGAGATGAGAGGAGCTACCAACAGAGCCACGTATGGGACAAGTTACTTACTTGACGACGTACCACAAGTCCCCCGGTGCCTCTAACTTCAACATGCGGTTCTCGACGGTCACTCTGTGGAACTTGGCGCCTTTCTCGTTCCTCAGAAACGTGTCCGGGATCCAGATCTTGCTCCAGGTGCCGGCGCCGAGGTTCACTTTGACGACTTTGTTGCGGAGCGCCGGGAAGGCGAGGCGAGGATCGCGCCACGCCTGACGCAGGTACATGCTCACCTTGTAGTCCTGCAGTACCAGCCGCACCGCCAGCAGCAGCAGCTCACCTCATCAGTCGTGCGAAGGGAACGAAAGTCCAGTAATACGTAGAGTGCTTAGGAGGAGCCAGCGACCGCTAACTGAAGCTTTGTTTTTAAAAACTATTTTTGTCAAGCTTTCTAACAAAAATCATTCAACGTGTTTTTCCCGTTTTCTCAGAAAAGATTTTCGCATCATTTTCCAAGCAGTCTGGCCTTTTGCAGCCTAAAATATTTTACTAAATACCTGCTCTGTCCTATTGTCTTATGCTGTCAAGGATGCCGTGTTTACTTTTAAATAATGCTGTTTATAAGGTAGTGAGCTTCTTGAATTTTCACATAGATTTATGTAACCGTGGGTAATAAGTAGTTTGACTGTCGACTGAGTACACTTCATTGTCATAGGCCTGTCGCTAACTTTTTCTTACTTTTTATAAAAACTACGCAAGAAATAGATTTCAAAGCAGGCCGCATTTTTTGGCGCACTCTGTAGTCACTTTGCTGGATTGGAGACTTCATAGGGAACGAAAGTGCGCCGATACAACTGGCACAGTGCCGGTTCCCTGGGCTGGCCATTTTCAATGCTAAAATATTAATATATTTTTCAAATAAAATATACGGAAGCAATTTTATCAGTCAGCACTCGGAAACTGTTATGGTTTGAAATTACCAAAATGCTGATTGCCGTTTAAGAAAAAAAAATTATTGTGTCATTTATTATAATATTCGGTACACTGTCGTTCCCTATAGCTCTCAGGCCACGAATAGTTAGTTTTAAGACAAGATGGAAACGTGCAAACACTGTTGAGCGATACAAAGAACTGATGGGTGCCATTTCGACTTTCTTCATCATTTAGAATGCAATTGGGATTCAAAGACCCGCAATGAAGGAAGGTGTGGGTCGATCTACATGTGGACACAAAATTACAAGAACCAAAAAGGCACAAATCATGTAGTGCTAGCAAAAAATTAAAAAAAGAATCAGTTTTGAAAGTAAAGTCTTGATCTGTAATAGTTTGTTGGTACTATTTTAACATATGTCTAAAATTATGCTAATATTGTCAGTATTCAGTATTCATAATTTATTTAGTTAAGTTAGTTAAGATTTATTCTTTTTCACTGTTAGCGGTTCTCATTGATCTGGTAAATAAAGATTATCATTAAGCAGTTTCCAAAACGACGATGGTCGTGATAATGATTATAACGGTGATGCCGTCAATTTCTGACCATTGTCTGTTCACTGATTGAGTAGAAGCTGATGATGTAGACGCCCAGCTTGACTTCTGTCGGTCGATCTGCACACAACATTTGCTTTTGTGTGTCTATGTCGTATATGCTTGTCATGTTAGCACAGTTTTGTGCCATATTACTGTTTTATGGATAATGGACATCTGTCAGTGCAAGAATTGTTGTCTTGGTGCTCCAGCTCTATGAGCAAAACAAATTGAAACTGTACTAAACATTGTACCGTATATACTGTCAACGCCGGAAATTCAGTCATTCGTTCATTCATTCTATTTTGCTTTAGCAATTAGCAATCACAAGCAGTGGCAATTCACACTGAGCTGGACAGAAAGGCTACAAAGCACCGACAACTGCCCATAAGCTGAGATCACAAGATAAAATCAAGACATTATGCACGATAGGCCTATTAAATACACACGCACACACGTCAAAGAAGAGAAGAAAAACACACAAAAACACACACAAAGTAGTAAAATATATAGTGTAGTCAAAATCGCACAATGTGGTTATAGGATATCACACTGCAGAAACTGTGAAAATCGACTTGCTCAACAGATTGTTTGAACCGGGGCAATGAAGAAAAGTCGACATTAGCAGGCAGTGAGTTCCATACATTGACAATTCGCTCAGTGAAGAAATTTCGCCGTTTTGAATTCTCACACTGTGCTTTATACAGCTTGTATGGATGCCCCCAGTGACAAGTAGAATTGCGATCGGCATCTGTCCCAATCATCTGAGGCCATATAGAGAGTTGCATGACGGAAGCTTGTAGACGTAGGCCTATGTTACCGTTCATCGGAGGGAGTTCGCGGTCGTAGTCTGACAACAGTCGCTGCATCATCAGTGACTCACTGCAAACAGCAATACGCAGGCTCTTATAAAGACGCAGAAACAAACTTGAAATGATAGTACATTTAAATCAAAAATTAGGAGAGGAAAATGGACTGCTGCAATTTGCTAATCAGAATATTTTAGATACTGCGACAAGTCAGTTCGTCTAAGAAAACATTTGAATCGTCTACTCTTGGTGAGCTGAAATCGACCGCATATAGCACAGTTTAGGTTATTCCGTGGCCCGATAACACGTACAGAGAAGGGGTGTTTCCTGGTGTTGACATTGAAATAAAATTTTAGAGAGTCAGCAGCAACATAAGTTCACATATCCAAAAATAAAATACCCGCGATAGCTACCGCGTTGGCGTTACATGTAATCACCAAACCAACTGCTGAAAACACACTCAGACTTAAGTTTTTGAATAGCCCAATCGTTGTAGTCGGCAGTGGGAAGATAGAATATAAAACAACTAGAAGTGAAAAAGTTTTACAACCTTTCACGAGGACTGCGTTTTGTTCTTTTATTCACGCTGCAACAAATAATTTCATAACAGTAAAAATTGTGTAGATCTAAAAATATTGTTCGACAACTGACGTGTGCTGAAATTAAAAAAAATAACTGAACATATAGATACAACTATACAGAAGACAAAGTATGGCAGAAAAACAATAAGTTCATGCGGCGCCGTAATGAAGTATGTGCATCGAGAAAAATGGACTGTAAGAACTGTTAGTCTACATAACGATCAACGTTGAGTATGCGAAGAACATCGTATGAAGTTACAGGCAGTGGTTAAAGTGGAAAATCTGATGTGAGAGAACTCCATTTTCAGCGCATGGGCCCCTAAATTTCAGCGTCACATACAGTGTCACAGAAGACCTAAATTTCAATTCTGCTGTATACAACGACCGCTCCTGTAGCGTTCCGCCTACCGTTCCTGGGCATTTTTACGAACTCGGAGGTGCAGGAAAGCTATTTGCCAATAATCAGAGGTGCAGGAACGCCGTTCCCCTGCGTCCCAAGGCACTTTAAACACTGGTTACCGAACAAGGCGAGCAACAGGTAGCGTCAATTGCGTTGCGTCGTTGCAGCGTTTACACGTTGGTCAGTAGTCACTATATACTCTAGCGCTGCTTGCTTGCTGTATGCATGCACAGATCAATATTAGAAGGCGAGCTCGGAATCGGACAGTGTCAGTGGCGTAACTATAAAAGATTGTTTTGAACACACAATGACTGCGCCCTTCCCAGCAGCTGCTGCAGCACTTGCACTGGCTACCTGTTCATTTCCGTATCAAGTATAAAATAGCTTCTTCAACCTACGACATTGTCACCTAAAACCAACCGCTATAGGGAACGAAAGTGTGCCGAAAATTATAATAAATAACACAGTAAATTTATTTTTTTAAACTGCAATCACAGTTTTGGTAATTTCAAACCATAACAGTTTCCAAATGTTGTTTGATAAAATTGCTTCCGTGTATTTTATTTGAAATATATAACATTTTAGCATTGGAAATGGCCAGCCCAGAGAACCAGCTCTGTGCCAATTGTATCGGTGCACTTTCGTTCCCTATATTTCACTCATCTGCTCGCTCCTTATACTCCGGGTCGCAGTCTCCGTTCTCAAAATAAACACTTGCTCTTACAGCCTACAGTTTCTACCGTCATTGGCAGTCGAGGCTTCAGTTATGCAGCACCTTCAACATGGAATAAACTCCCTCTCGAAATTCGCAATAGCTCGTCGTTTGCCTCTTTTTACAGGAACCTTAAGACATATCATTTTTTCCGTGCCTTCTTTCAGACTCGCGCCTCGCCATCTTTCCCCCTAGCGACTGCCGGCGCCTCAGATTCGGCCCCAGGCTGACCACGCGCACGTTATAAGTGATTTTTATTGTATTGTATTGTAAAGGGGGCAGA
>Ga0126325_10000525_pt1 | contig 10444 bp, 11 predicted proteins | sample InaspJWI14metaG_FD_94487 | JGI IMG/M metagenome (GOLD analysis project Ga0126325, IMG submission 94487) | Marine gutless worms symbiont microbial communities from Oahu, Hawaii - Inanidrilus sp. 1 OAHU.JWI-14 metaG | ecosystem: Host-associated > Annelida > Digestive system > Unclassified...
GACAGGTACGGGAAACCGATAAGTTCTGTGTATAAAAATACGTCACTACCAAACTGCAAGCTCCATTGTTAGCTGTATTGGGTTGGGTTGGGTTGGGTCCAATTTTTTCCCACTTGTAGTGGGTTGGGTTGGGTCACACGAAATGGACCCATGGACAACTCTGCGCTACCGCTACGATACCTTGTTACATAGCATAGTAGGCCTATACACACGTATGCCTACACACAAGCATGGTCTTCCCTGGTAGCGCCGATTTTCTACACGACTACGCAGGTAACGTATACCTTCTATTCGCCCTACGCTAAGCTGAATTTTAACTTGGCTACCGGTACTTTTTAGTTGACTCGACCGTAGTAACCAATCAGCTTGTGCCTGCATCATACAGTTTGCCATTTAATTGGCTGACATGGCGTATATATCTAGGAATAGTAGTAGTAGTCATAGTAGTAATAGTAGTAGTTTTTCCTGAGTTGTGTTTGACCTTGGTGTATTGTCGTTAAATGTCTAAACGGATCGGGTTGCCGAGAGCTTTATCACTGAGAACAGCTACTTTGTATTAGATGGGGGTCGGGATCTGCCTACGAATAGGTGGGCGTTGGACTTAGGAACTAGAAAAACTGCTCTTTATCCAGGACCGAAGACCGACTGACCCCGTTACCATCCTCGCTAACCCTAACCACTCGATCTATGACTACTATGCCTACTACTACTACTACTACTATATTAGCTTCAAAGCACACACACAAGCATTCACACAATGCGCATTTGCACACGCATTCAAAAAAAAACAACAGAGGCAGGCTGCCAGAGAGGCACTAATACCTATCAATGCTGGCCGCCTTTACAACTATATGATACAATATAGGTGCACAAATACACAAAAAGCATTAAAAAAGACCTTGATTTAAAAAAATATTGTGGCCCATAGCCTCATATACAATACATGCAACAAATCAGGCAGTTCCCAAGTTTCAGTGGAAACAAACAGACAGACGGAGTGACGGACACGGCCGAATTTATTATATTTTTCCGCTAACGCGGTCGGTAAGTATTCGGCTGTCGCCATGCAAGTCGGTCCTTCCAGCAGTTGCCGAGTTCTTGTGGCCATTATGAATGCAATGCAGGCGACTCCGCCGGGTGCAAGATGAACAGGGACTTGACAGCAACGACACTGAGCGGTGTCGATTATTGACAAGAAATCGATATATCGTAGACCCACTGGTTGACAGTTCGTCGTCTCGTCCAATTAACCGCGTCTTTGTGTTGTATTTTTCCCGTGATTGATGGCCACCCGCGGTGATCCGCCGCTGCCAGTCACGAGAGCCTAGTAACAATAACAATAATGCTGGATCGCCGACGGGTCGAGGATAAGCTAGCCAAACAAATTGAGACCGATTTCTTCGCGCATCAGCATGTACGCCTGCAGAGCGCGACTGATGTAGCCGTTCCGTTTGTCTGTCTCTTGCCGGTATTCTGTTAAACGGACTGAATCGATCATTAAGCAATCAAGGTAGCGCAGGAACTCTGGTTTATAGCACACGAAAGAGCTCAGTGAAATTCTAATGACGCTATCCCCCATTGAAACGCCAAATGTATGGGGTAAAATTGGCCATTTTCAACAAAATATCTCGCTGTATCTTAGAAACAGTAAATGGTACAATAGGGCGTAGTTATGTCTTACTACGGACAGTTAGAGAGTGAGTGATGGCATGTTCGTTGCTCGTGGGTGACCAAGGACGTCATGTCACTTCGACGGCTCCCATCGCGTCGTATAGTCTTATTTTTAGCGAACATCGTTATCTCGCGGACTATCCGTGATTCGGATAAAAGCCGCAACTGCGGTTGTCAACACATTGATCTCCATTCGACGAAGGACATTATGCCACAGTGATGACGTCGCAAGTGGCACATTCCCGGCATCCGTGAACGTCGACGTAAAATTCACTCGCCAGCGGCCGTCGATGAATATCGTGACTTGACATTTGCCCCCTGTGCCGTGGATATCCCTGACAACTGCCATCGCGGACAAACGCCCCGTGGTTCGGGCCAGGGTTTAGAGTTACATGGTTAGAGTTTCGGGTTACGGTTAGGGGTTAGGGTTTATATTTGGGGGTTACTATTAGATTGTAAAGGACAGAGTTAGTGTTACGGTTAAAGTTAAAGAATTAGGGTTATCCATAATAGGCCTATTGTCCATGTCCTTTCGTCTCCGTACAGCATGTGATGATTTGACTTGATTAACAGTGAAAATGTGTGTTAAAATATTATTTTGTCCTAAGAGCTTTAAGAAACGTGGCTCAGTGGGTTTATACCGCCGGTAATGGCTATGTTGAGTGTGCGTCACGACCAAACAGATTCTGGGACAGAGACGTTGATGCCGTTCTGTGCCGCAACGTGGTCCCATAACGGTCATCCACACGTTGCCGTTCTCGTTGCTGGAATTCGATTACACTGATCCGTCTATGGTTGTTCGTTTCAAGTCCTCTAAAATGACATCGTCGTCTCAGAACATTGTAGCCGCTGACAAGTTCCTATACAAGTCCATTTGCAAGCAAATGCAGTTCAACACGTGAATTGTCCTGTCGCATTTCCCCGAGTAGGCCTAAATGTGAAAGTGATATCCCTATATATGGACGTAATCGCCGAAAACTGGACTAAGATAATTAAGTCGAGAATACATGATTTTGTGTTTGAAAGAACAGACATGCAATATTACCGGTTGGAAAAGGAACGATATTAAAATGGCACCAACAAATTTCATTACAAAAAAAACCATTAATGAAATGAATTACGTTTTTGGACGTCACTGATTTAGACAGATATGAGGGAGAAGCGTTACGTAAAAGTGGCAGCCAACAATAAAGCCGTCTCTTCTAATTCTTGACTGTGATGTTGCCGCATCGCATCGTCTAATTGAGTTTTATCACACTGCTTCAGTCAAGCGGATATTAAACTAAGCTAGTGCTGCGGCTGATGCCAAGAAAAGGGATGTTTCTTATGCGCTGTATACTGCAAACGATGTCTATAGAATCGAGGTATTTGTCAAAGAACTGATACACGCACGTGCCGCCTAATTATAAGAATCAAACATTTGTGGGAATTTATTAACTTCGGCTTTCCGAAGACGACTCAACGTTGCCTTCTTTTCATGGATATAAACAGAGTTACTCTTTCCTTTCGAAGAAATATGTATGACCTAACATTGGGCTAGTCGAAACTCACGAATACGGTCAAAGTATGAAATAATTCACACTGTAACTTATTCATATGCCGTTTTAATAACTAAGTGTATGACGAGTGACTCTCAGTAGGATATCATTATCGTTTTGTCAGCATGCGCCGTTAACAGGCAGCATTCTATGCCAGTAATATCCGTGGTCGATCGATACGACGTACGCGACTTACGACGTTATCCGGCTGTTTGCTGACGCGCTGTGAGACGCGACAAATTGCCATTATGACGCTCGACAACTCGTTTACTGACTGACGTCCGATTCTTCGCACCGTGGCAACATCTGGCCAAAGCGCGGCAACTATCCGATGTCTATCCGTCCGTCCGTCTGTCCATCACAAGCCGGTATTGTATCGAAATCGAAACGACTGGACAAATCGAGCTGGTTTTTGGCACGGAGGCTTCCATAATCCTTCCACGTATCCTACACTGAGTTAAAAGGATAATTCAGGTACCTCCAGAAATAAGCGTACTTTCTTCTGGAAATTTGACCCAAACTCTGCATTTGAAACATTTTGCTACGACAAGTCGATCATGTTGTCAACCGAACTTGTTGACGACACTTTTTCCAGTCAACGCGTCGTGGCCGGACATTGTTACACGTCTGTCATCCGGAAATGCTCTAACTCTGTTATTTGTTGCAGCAGTTGAAAGACATCGACTGACATAAAGCATCGCGCGGTCTGTTTGCGGTAGCAGAGCTTCTTGTGAACGTTGTTTCAGACTAGAACTTAGCCAGTTTTATGCTATTTCAACAGCCGCAACTAGTTCAATCGTCGCTATAATTATGAGCGCTCATCTTTGTCTAGAACACGTTGATCGTGACACAGAACGTCGCGCAGTCCATCTGCGACAGCTGATACTTGGTTCTTCCGGACACGATATACGTAGGCCTACATATGCTAAGCAAGTTAGCAGCTAACGTTGTCAACTAGTTAACTGTTGGTACGCTAAAGCAATAATGTCGTTAGGCCCATTAGGCGTAACGAATTGACTTGGTTTGTGGTGAGGGCTACCACAGACGACAGCTACAGTACTTTGCATCAGATGGGGGTCCCGATCTGCCCCAGAAAGGGAGACTTTACCCCCAAAAGGGTGCGTATTTTGCTTTAAAAATTGTATGGCCGGTCGGCCGTCTAAGCAGCTGTTGAGCTTTTGCATCAGATAAAATGCGTGCGCATCTGGACTAAGATAATAGGATTAATAGCTACGATGAGTATGGCGAAAGAAAGGATGAAAGAGCGAAGAAGTTAATCGATCGGTTACCGTTTGGTATAGTTTTATTACTGAAAGCAAACCGCTACATTTTATGAACCACGCAGTGCATTTTACAGGCCTATTCCATAGACTGAAAGCTGGTAGCCTATTCTGCAGTCCGATTGACTAACATAATTAGGCTATAGGCCTACTCATTATGCAGTTGCGCACTTGCGCTATTGTTGCCAGTTGCATGCTGGTTTCGGCAATTACGATACTTACCGTTTACTGTTTTGTCTATGGCCTAGAGAATTACAGGGAGACTGGAAGCGTCCATTATTGTTGGCATAGATCAATACTACATGTATATACACTGAATTTCTTCATGCTCTGCCCACGCTCATGCTGAGCGCAATATAATTTACACGCAACGATGAGACCAGCCGCTGAAACAAAACATTCAGGTATTTAGACATTTGTCTACGGCTAGCCCTATTTATCGTGACATTTCAAAGTCGAGTATTAAGTTACTTCATGGCACTGTCAACGTGAGAATTCATCGTATTCAGCGTTGTTAATTATTTATGCACAAGACCTTCCGTCTTCGCACGCTGCTTTTCGATACCGACAGTTTTCTATTTAGACCATAGACAGTGACAATGTTTTTGGTTTACACACAATATGCTGCGACGTCTGCCTTCAGCACGAATAGCCTACGCTGCTGCTGCTGCAAGCCTACTTTCACAGTAAAGCTGCATGAACACGATACAACCAGTTGAACAACCGGTTGTACAGCCAATTGTACAACGGTTTGTATCGTGTAAACGCCACTTAACGTGTAAAGCTACTGTAGAAGCTCTGCGCCTGCCTCCATCGTAAGCTCCGACCAGCGTTACAGGGTCTGACAATAACATAGTGTAGATGACATGTACTGTAAAACGTCTTTAGCGCAACAGTCATACATTATCGTATAAACTGAGACTGCGTGTTGACCACAGAGAAAAAAAGACCACAGCGAGCAACGCTTGGACTCAAAAAGCAAAAGCAGTGTATAAACTATCGGCTGTTGTGTGGGCCTAAATTCAATCGACTGTCGCGCGCGCGCGCGTTGAATAGATACACCGCATCGTACTGCTATCGGCTCGTCGCGTCAACGCCCAGCAGCAGCAGCAGCAGCAGCAGCCGCGACTAAGATAGAGGATTCCACGACGCGGTGTCGCTACGCGTGATGCGCTCAGGACAGTCAAGTCGTGTTCACGTCGCACGGACTGGAGTTCGTGAACTGCACTGCGAACAGTCCCACTGCGGAATACACGTGTTGTGAACTGCACGACCTAGTTCGCTGCAGTGCCTGTAGTGCGAAGTAGGTTTTGACGCTGGCGATGGACTTTGCGCGCACGACCTACTTCAACGCCTTCGTTACAACCGGGTCGACTAATTTAGGTCAGTTCAGTTAACTTTCGTGCGGTGTGAACGAAGCTTTATTCAGAACGCCGACGTTGGTCGCCCGCCGACTGTGTGGTCCGTGTGCAGTGTGTCGCCGTATTCAAGCGCATCGCTACGCTGTAAATAACGTCGGTCAGCGAACAGACGCCGCCAGCTCGATAACGACCGATGCAGTTCTCGTGTCGAAGATAGGCCTAGAGAGTGTATGGATTTCGACGACTTGGATCTGCAACCTCAAAGTTACAGGTAACTATTAACGCGATTTTGTAATCCTCCAGTTTTGGTGGCTAAATTATTGCCGCTGCCCGCTTCTAGCGGTGAGCGTCTAAAACGGTACCGTGTCCGTCTGTCCGTCTGTCTGTCCCGTCGATTGATAGGCAGTAAGCAGCAGCGACGTGTAGCTGCTTTACCGCAGCCCGGGCGCCAGTGCCGCCGACAGCGGCGAGCGGGCAGCGTCAAGCTGAGAGCCGAGGTACGAGGCTCGACACAGACTTGTATCAGTCAGATCTCCTAAACGAATATTAGCACCGACTCCAGCCCTAGTCCTAACCTTACTGGTCCTACTAACTTTGAATAATTTTGCCACCTAATATAAAGATTTACCTGCGAGATAATCAATGTCGACCACTTTCGTGGTCCAAGTAGAGCAGTCGGTCCCGTGTGTCCCATGTAGTAGATACACTGCATGCTGGTTCGTCGTGAATTTATTTTTATTATTAAGAATGGAGAATTTAAGAAAATAACAATTTATTAAGTCATAATCGATCGTTAAGATCACCAGTAGGCCCTATGTCCAGTCACCGTTCACGGTCACAAGAGAAAACAAGCGTTCAACAAATGCCGAGATGGCTGACTGTGGCTAAGTGCCTTAAATTTAAAACTGCAAATAAGTAATAACCTGCCAAAAATTTTAACGGTTTGCTGACGTGTGATCTGAAACGGTATTTGCAACTTTGAAAAACTGTTTAACTTTCAACATGGTTTTGCTGCGTTCTTTCTGTATCTGTATCTGTTTACTACTGTTTGCTGGTAACACCGAGGCTTGCTGTTTAGTTAAGTGTAGTTTTTACTAAATGTAACCAAAAGTTAATGTAGTGGAATCTTTGTGGCCGCACACTGTAAATGGCGAAAAAGCAATTAGAGATATATGTTATCAATGTGATACTCAAAATTTTAGGCCTAGTTATGATGTAAATGTATAAGTCGCCAATACTCGATTACCGAGCGTAGGGTTCCGGAGCTGATCCTGGTTCTTGGCAGTCAGCCTGCAGGTGATGTGAGTTATAAACCCGGCGGTAGACTGCCATTACTTTCCGACAGGCCTGCAGTTACCCCCGCAATTCTTAAGACTGCTGTTACCAATTCTACTGCTTGGTGAACGGAGGCACAATGGGTGTGAACAGTTTGCCTAAGACTGTTACCGGACAGCGTAGCGGCTGCGATTTGAACCCGGGCCCTTCTGCGCCTGAGTCCAGCACGTTAACCACTCGGCTGCCGAATTACCCAGTTATGAGTTATGATTTAGCATGCTCAAAACCGGCGTTTAACGACTTAGTTGAGCTAGTTTGATATATCAAACGTTACCCACGTAGAAATATTTTCATAAAATTAAAGACCTCATATTGCAGCCGTATAATCACCGATATCGGTGGGTGTATGTGACATTTGCGTTTTTGGCTTCATGTCAAGTCGTTATCGTAAAGTTTGCGTTGGTGAAATTAATATAACAAGCCGGAGGCGGGACAGGTCGATGGGTGATGGAGATATACAGTAGTTCGTATTCAATATTGATACTCGCGTATGCGCGGCGGTCCGTCGACCGGCGGCCAAATAGAGACAGTGATGAGACGGAGACGTCAGCATGAATATAATATTAACAGTGGTTTATTGCGCTTTCGGCCGACCAGTGGCGTAACATAGGGGGGCAGAGGGGGCAGTTGCACCCAGGCACAACAGTCGAGGGGGCACAAAACGGTCTCACCAAAATATTTTATGACTAACGAACAGAAAAAGTGAGTATGACAGACATATAATTGTTTCGTGATGCGCCCTCTGTCTCCCAGTTTCCCAATATAAGTAACTCTGTTACTGTTATTGCTACTATGATATTACTACGACAAAGTTTGCTGAATAAGCCAAAAGTAGCCTATCGCAACAGACTTTAGCTATTTTGGTTGCGGGCTTGTTTAGGCAGTCGTGACTCCATTGCGTAGGATTTTATTTTTGGGTCCAGTGCGCCCCTCCCCAAAAAATCGGGGGAGGGGAAGAGGCGCCCTTCATTGCTTCTGCCCCTGGGCGCCGAGACCACCCCATTAGTTACGCCATGTGCGGCTGACAAGCTACGTAATGCGGATACCAACTTCGACTATATCGAATTAGCGCCGGTATAACAGCATCTGTACGTCGTCGTAATCAATAAATAATTCTTATTGTGGCGTTCGTGTATGAGTTGCGCTGAGAAATGTCGACTGCGAACAACGATCGGGTATGTGAGATGCGGACAGTCGTTGTTGCAGCGGTCGCGTATGCTTTACGTGCATTAAAACGATGCCGTGTCCGTCTGTCCGACCGTCTGTCTGTTCCAGGGGCAGCGCGCGCGGCAGCAGCAAAGCCGTGGACATGCGCGCATCGTTGGCCGCATATGACACGCGGGCCGCGTAAATTTTGGTCCGACTGTTAGGAGGCCCATCATACATGCATGTTCGTGCATGTGTACATTTCACGTTGTATCGTTTACGCTGTCGCTCACAGAGAGGCGAGCTTTGCGTATCACTATCACATTCGCGCTATGCGTCGCATACGTTCCTTTCTGACACTTGACGAGGCAAAAGCCATGGCTGTTTCTGTCGTTGGTTGTAGGCTTGATTACTGCAGCAGTGTACCGTATTGTATGTCGCAGGCGAACATCGACAAGTTACAGCGTGTGCAAAATATACTGGGCGGGTTGTAGTAGAAGCACCATGGACTTCTAGCTCATTGAACGTTTGTCGCGATTTACGTTGGTTACCTGTTGGTCATCGTATTTACGTATTACCTACAAACTGTCTCACCACCTGGAAAACACTTCATACCTCTCAGCCTCTCTACTTGTCTGAACTCATCTTTCACTATCTTCCACCCAGATCCTTGCGTTCTTCCAATACAAATCTCCTTACCAGATTAGCCGATATTACCAGCAACTTTTCCTCTCATGCCTTTACCTGCACACATTCGTTCTATCGATACCCTATCCACCTTCAAACGCCACCTAAAATTCCATCTCTTCTAGTCTGCCTTTACCGTCTAGTCATCCTGTGCCAGCGCCTCAGATTCGTTCTCACGATTTTTGGCGCTATATAAATTTGCATGTATATATGTATAACTCAAGATTCTATTCGACTGAAAAGTTCTGTACTCATTAAGCATTAATCATTTGTAGTTTTTTTAACGAATAACTGTACAGCATCGGTCAGGTGTGCGTATTTTCTGTGTATGAATACTAATAGGTAAAGAAGAAATCGAATAATAGCCTGAGCCTATCAGGGCTGCTTTATACCTGTAGTATTTTGTGAAAACTAAAACAAATACATGTATAACAGCCCTCACTAGAGGTCGAACCGACCAGTTTAGCAATTGTAAGGTATGTAGGGTTTTACGTCGAGACCTGTCAATCAAGCGGGGGCTCAGGGCGAAGAAGCTGGCAAGGGAATAGCCAACGGCGGCGCGCGGCAGCGAAGAAGGCGGGGCGAAATGCATAACGACAGTGCATACAGAGTTGCTGGATCATTATGAGAGGATCAGATGATGATATTATGATATGATAGGATGCCGAGGACGATGCGGATTAGCGTGTTGAGAAGTGAAACATAATAAGAACTGATGTAGAACGTGTTGAACGATACTGTAAATGAACATGTCTGTACTGTAAATAAACGAGTGTCGATAACAGAAGAGATTGGTGTAAAGAGTTACGCTCGGAGATAATGAACCATACGCCACCACGCTACAAACAATACAACATGGTGGCAGCGACGCAGAAGCTACGCCGATCGAAGACCGCGTCGGAGGACCGTGGTGTGTCACGGACCGACACGCCGACGAGGGTCTAGACGACGCAGATCGACCACGCCGGACAGGTCGTGTCAGCCGGACGGTGAGTCCGTGGTCACCGTAAAACACTGCATACCTTACAGCAATTATTTTCTTCTGTGATCTTGAACTTTGACCCGTGACTTTGATCATGAAACGTAATGAAGCAGGCCTAAGATCTAATAATCACAACACCAAATATCTAGGTCAAAAGTCATTTCCTTTCAAATTCATTGTTTGGACACAAACACAAAGCCCGGAGACACACGCAACCGATGGCTTTACACGACCACTAAAGTGGTTGGTAAAATGATATCATTTAGAGTTTTTGTATTGCCTTCATTGCTTTGACGCTGTTGGTTGGGCGGCAGGAAGGGCATCCGGCCTGTAAGACAAGAAGCTCAGCTATCGCCGAGTGACCGCGCGATGCGTCTTGTCAGTAGTAATCTTGCCAATTACCACGCAACAGTGCAGAAACTACTTATACGACAAGTCCTGACC
>Ga0126325_10000527_pt1 | contig 10421 bp, 10 predicted proteins | sample InaspJWI14metaG_FD_94487 | JGI IMG/M metagenome (GOLD analysis project Ga0126325, IMG submission 94487) | Marine gutless worms symbiont microbial communities from Oahu, Hawaii - Inanidrilus sp. 1 OAHU.JWI-14 metaG | ecosystem: Host-associated > Annelida > Digestive system > Unclassified...
CCGCAGTCTTGCTTTTGCGCCGTAAATCCCGTACAATGATGCCGGCTCTTTGACATGAACCAGTTCCCTCGGGGGTCAAAAAAAAGCTCTTTCGGGGGCGAAAAAACGCATCGGAATATATGCTCAACAGTGTTTTGATTGGAATGGGAACCGGCGCTCTGGCGAGCATCTTCGCTGCGTCGGCAGCCATCGGGCTTTTGAAGTATCCATCCCGCTGGCGTGGCTTTTTTGCGGTGCTTTACCTCTCGCCGCTGTTTGTCGCCGGTATTCTGATCGGGATTTCGTCCCTGATGTTCCACCGCAATATATTGGGTCTGCCTGGCAATCTCACCTCGGCCATCCTGGCCAATACGACCCAGGCGCTGTCTTTTGCTTTCCTGGTGATTTTAGCTCAACTCACGCGCTATGATTGGCGTATGGACGAGGCCGCCATGGTATTTGGGGCCCGTCCTACACGCTGTTTCTGGGAGGTGACGCTGCCGACGATATGGCCGTCGATTCTGGGAGCATTCCTGGTGAGTTTTATTTTGGCCTTTAACAACCTCGAAATTACTTTTTACAATGTAGGGGCGATCGCCACTCTTCCAACGATTGCCTGGGGCACATTACGGCACGGCATCGAGCCCGAACTTAATTCGCTGGCAGCAGTTATCAACGGTCTGGTTTTTCTTGTCCTGATCATCCTGTTTTTTCTCATCCGGCTCGGCTTGGTAAGGCTGGGGTACCGGGGACAGTAGTTTTGCATGACAGCATAGCCAGGACCCGCCGGAATCCGGCAAATTCTATTGTAATATTTACGAACTACCATGAGAATTCAGGTTGCCGGAAAAGTGACAGATTCAACGTCGAACATCCAACATCGAACGTTCAATATTGATGGCGCTACGCTTTATCTATTCTAAAAATGTGAATCGCAGAATTTCGGCGGATGAATTCGCTCATACTTTTTTCTATTAGACAGGATTCATTCATTCGATGTTCGATGTTGGACGTTCGATGTTCGATGTTCATTAGTTTCTTTTTCGATCAAACTGGCCACTCCGCGGCTAAACCTGGTGCATGCGGGTACACTTGAAACCTAAAAGTTCTGAATACATCTGATTGGTAATGGCTACTAACCGCCTAATCTCGCCAGTCCGAATCTCTTTTTTAGGAGTCCACACATGAAGCGGGTTCTTGCGATTGACCAGGGCACAACAGCGACAAAATCCTACACCCTGGATATCGAAGGGCACTTCCGATTTTGTAAATCTGTCGAACATCGCCAAATTTATCCGCATTCCGGTTGGGTAGAGCACGATCCTGAGATCCTCTTGGGCAACGTTCAGGATTGTATCGAAGACGAAAGAAACATTCATGCCATCGGCATCGATAACCAGGGCGAGACGGTGATTGCCTGGGATGGCGCCAGCGGCCTGCCCATCTACAATGCCATTGTCTGGCAGGACCAACGAACAACCGATTTTAACGAGAAACTGAAAACCAAAGGAGCTGAACAACTCACCCTTGAGCGTGCCGGGCTGCCGTTAGATCCCTATTTTTCGGCCTCAAAACTGCGCTGGATTTTAAAGAATGTTCCCCAGGCCAAAAAACTTCTTAAGAAAGGCCAGCTCAAACTGGGTACCTCCGAAAGTTTTTTTATCTACCGGCTGACAGGCGAATATGCCACCGACGTTACCACAGCATCTCGTACAAGCCTGATGAACCTTGCAACCTGTGACTGGGACCCGGAGCTGTGTGAACTTTTTGAAATACCGATTGAAATTCTTCCGGAGATCAGGTCCACAACCGCCCATTTTGGTGTCTTGAGGTCCAAAGACCGGCAGATCCCCATCACCGCCAGTGTCGTCGATCAGCAGGCTGCTTTGCTGGGTCATGGCTGCTATGCTGCGGGACAGATAAAAGCGACATTCGGCACCGGTGTATTTGCGCTCGCCAATGTCGGTGAGAGTATTAAAAGTGATCATTCCAGTGGTATTTTATCCACCGTAGCCTGGCAGCTGGCAGATTGCAAACCGGTCTACGCCGTTGATGCAGGGGTCTATAATGCCGGCTCGGCCGTGAACTGGGTCAAAAACCTCGGACTTTTCAATGATTTTAGCGAAATCGATCATTTCGAAATTCCCGCCGCTATGTCGCGCAGACTCGCTTTCGTGCCGGCGCTATCCGGACTGGCCTGCCCTTTTTGGGATCGCTCGGCCGCCGGCCTGTGGTTGGGATTGGGCCTTGAGACTACCAGAGCGGATCTTTGCCAGGCGGTTCTGGAAGGCATCGCCCTGCGAACCGGGCAGTTGCTGAATGCGATTTCGCACCTAACGGGTGAGCACAGCAGCCTTTCCGTGGATGGTGGACTGATCAACAATTCGTATTTCTGCCAGTTCCTGGCTGATATCACCCAATGTGAAATCGTTGTTCCGGCTTCACCGGATATTACGACTTACGGTACCGGCCGCCTCGCCCTGATAGGCAGCGGTATGGTCAAAAAACTTTCCGAACTACCTCCTGCAGATAAACCCCAAGCAATCATAACACCAAGCAAAGATTTGACAAACCTACAAGAACTCTTTGCTGAAGCTGTCAACCGGTCCAGAAATTGGCGCTAAGGTGTTAATGGCAATCAGATAAATAAAGGTGAGATCGACAGGGATTTCTTCTAAGTTTTCCGCGCAAATATCCACTCATAATCGGAAGAAATCTTTTTGTTGAATCGATAGCCTTCTACGTTAAAGGATTTTAAATCCTCAACGCGTTTGAGATGATTCCGGATGATAAAGTTGCACATGAACCCTCGTGCTTTCTTGGCGTAGATCGCAACGATTCGATAGGATCCATTTTTGAATTCTTTGAAAACCGGTGTGATGACAGTCGCCTCCAGCAACTGCGGTTTAATCGCTTTGAAATACTCCGCCGAACACAGATTCACCAGCAGCCCCGATCCTTCTTTCTTGAGCAGCGCCTTAAGTGATTCATTTATTTGAGTGCCCCAAAAAGAATACAGATTTTTTCCTCTGGGGGTGGTTAGTTTGGTTGCCATTTCCAGACGATAGAGTTGGATCAGGTCCAGGGGCCGTAAAATTCCGTGCAAGCCTGATAATATTCGTAAATGATTCTGCGCATATTCCAAATCCCTGCGGGTGTAATGTTCGGTCTCCATTCCGGCGTAAATGTCGCCTTTAAACGCCAGCAAAGCCTGTTTTGCTTCTGACAAATTAAACGGCGTTTGCCATTTTGCATAGCGCTCCATATTTAATTTCGTCAATTTCTCACTGATTCCCATGAGCTTTGAAAATTCCGACTCTGAGAGCTTGTGCAATTCTCTTACAATCATTTCTGAGTCTTTTAAGAACTCGGGAATGGTATGTTTTGAAATGCGGCTTTTTTGAAAGTCTAAAGTTTTAGATGAATTCATAAGGACAATCATTTTAATCCCCTATTTGGGTTTATGCGATCGTGTCTTTCATCGCTTCATTGTCTTCGCTTCTCTTTCATAACAATTTCATTTCTCGGGTATTTAGGCACCCGGTTCGATTTCAATTGACTTGAACAGTTTCATAAATTAATGGGAATTTAAACTGTATGGTTAAATCATATACAATTCTACGGTATCCTTTGGCAATCCATTTATAGACGATAGATTCGGGCAGACACCCTTTTTAGATACGTGAACGGAATAGCTGGCATCAGCAGAATAGCTCATTAAAAGGAGTCACAAAATATGGATTATCAGCAAAGAATTGAGAAGGCGGCCGATTTGGCTTGTCAGTACGAGATGAAGTATTTTGGATGCAGCCAGACGGTCCTGTCTGCACTGATGGAAACATTTGGTATTGGAAGTCCAAACATTTTGCGGGCCGCCACAACTTTTTCCGGCGGAGTGGCGCGAAGAGGCAATGTTTGTGGATCCCTTTCAGGGGGGCTTATGATGATCGGTTTGCTCGCCGGAAGGGATGATCTCGAGATGTTCGATCAGTATCAACGCGGGATGAACTTTGCCGACAGGCTTTGTAGAAAATTTGAAGAAGTTTATAACAGCGTTGTCTGCAAGGACATTCAGAAAATCAAGTTCGGGCGTTCATATGACCTGCTCAAAGCGGAAGAAAGAGAACAGCTTCATGAAGCCATGCAAGCGAATCCTGATGGATGCCAGGCTGTCGCCCGCGATGCTGCAAGATGGACCTCAGAGATCGTAGCCGAAATACTTCAGCAAGGACCACCGCTGGCAAGAATGTTTGCGCGGTAAAGATTTCAGTCGTGAACTCGAAGGCGCTTTTGCCCGGCGCGCAGTACTATTATCCCGATCCATGGTACTTTCGCAAAGATATGGTAGAAACAAAGGCCCACTTGCCTTTCTTTGCCACAACGACGAGCTGAATAAAGTGGTGGATCCACAAATCCCGAGATCATAATATATAAGGACTTTTGCCGATTTTTTATTAAATCCTCGGGTGGGTGCCCATTTCCGCCAATTATCCTCAGGATTTCTTTCGTAAGCCGCGCCCGCTGATTCAGGCTGAAAAGCGCCTGAACGCTCCTTTTCAATCTTTCCATACCGGATGTCATCTCAAGAAAACGCTGACGCTCGACAGGGGTGAATCCCTCCAGGGACGCAATCGCAAATGCAAGATTTTTAGGGCTGGTGCGGGCGAATACGTCCCTGTGGTCGGGAAGAAAATTCGAACCGGTCACTTCTTTGAGTTGTTGCCGCGCTTTTTCAAGCGTATCGCGCACATCGTCGGCGGATATTTCGTCTTCATCATCGAAGAAGACAACCCGGGCTTCCATGTAGGCTTTCTCTTGGACAATTTCATGGATGACAAATCGATCCGTTCCTTCCGTGATAATATCCATACGGCCATCGTCGTATCGCCGGGTAACCTCCGTGATCTTGGCCATACAGCCCACCGAGCGAATGGCGCTGCCGTCAAACAGAACGATCCCGAAGGGTCTGTTTTCGTTTAGGCACTCTGAGATCATCTGTTTGTAGCGCTCCTCGAATATATGCAGTGGTAGTGACATCTCCGGCAGCAGAACCACGCCTAGGGGAAACAAAGGCACTTTTTGGGTTTTATCCACGATATCTCCTCAGCGCTGAACCTATTTAGGTTCAGTTTAATATTTTACCCCGCAACATAAGCAACGATCGGCTTAATTCAAGAATCAAGTCCGAGCTGAATTTCTGTTAAGAAGACAACCAGCAGTTATGCGCCGATATGCCGGTTCTATTTAAGAGGATTCAACAGTTTCTGCAATCCATCTCACGGTACGGTGTCGGGGCAAATCCAACCCGTGTGCTGCCACACGAACCCGGCCTATGCCTGAATACACGTAATGGCATATGGCACGATAGCCACCGTTGAGATGATGAGATATAGATTTCCAAGCCTCTTCCCTATTTAAAACGTGATGATTTTCGCAGTGTCACGCGCAGGATCTCGCCGGGATGCCAGAGTCGCATGCGCGGCCCCCATGTGCCCGTGCCGCGGCAGACGATCACCGTCAGGCCGTCCACCTCGTAGCGACCCGCCAGCAGTGGAAAATAGCGGCTCACCAAGTAACCAAACGGCCAGATCTGGCCGCCATGGGTGTGACCGCTCAGCATCAAACCGGCCCCTGCCGCCGCAGCGCTTTCGACCTGGCCGGGCGTATGCGAAAGCAGCACGGTTGCACCGGGCGGCCGGCCGGCGAGGGCCCGTGCCGCGACCTCACCGCCCGCACCCGATCGGCTCCAGGCGGCGAGGTCCTCCACGCCTGCCAGAATAAAGCCCGGGCGGATTTCAACCCAACGGTTAAGCAGCAGCTGAAAGTTGTCATTCTCGAACAGGTCTCCGTCTGTTGCGTAGCCGCCGTAGCGCTCGTGGTTGCCGGGCACCGCCCAGACACCCAATGGGGCGGAAAGGCGTTCTATCGATCGAATCAGGTCAGTTCGCGGCCGGCCGTGCCCTTCGAAGATATCGCCGAGCAACACCACCACGTCGGGCGCCTGTGCATTGACCTGAGCCACGCGGGCATCCAGCCAGCGCTTGCCGATCAGCGACCCGAGGTGCATATCCGATAAGCCGATAATCACGGTTCCGTCCATTTCTTGCGGCAGGTCGCCCAAGCTCACCTCGTAGCTTTTCACAACAGGCGGTCGCAGGCCCTGAATAAGCGCGATCGAAGAAAGAAGCGCGCCGGCGACCAGGGCCCAGCCGCGAAGCGCGGGCGCCAGCCGGGGTGCGAACAGGCCGAAGGCGGTCACCAGATCGACGGCCAGAAGAGGCACACAGACAAGGAAAACCACCGCCATCCAGTTCATACCGAGAAATTCAAGCGTTACGGCCGCCTTATCCGTGCCGTGGTGCCCATAGACGCGCCCGAGGTAAAAGACAACCCACAAAATGATACCGGCCCCAATCAGAACGACGGTGGGCACCTGCCGCTGCACAAAAGGCACTGTTGCAGCGCGCCAAAAGACGTAAATGTGCAACACGGTAGTCACGGAAATGAGAACGGTCCCAAACATCGGCCCTCCTGCTCTGCTTTTTCACGGAGATCCAAGAACCAGACCGGCCTGAGGATCGGCAATCGGATTGTTTCGGTTCATTTCACAGTGTTTCAGAAACGGTGGTGATGATAATTTTACCATTATCAACTGCATATCTCAATCTTATCGATAGGGGGACGTTTATTTACGTGGTGTTCAGGGCAGCAGTTGCGCAGTATCGGTAAAGATTCTCGACAAACTGCCCTAACGCAAAGCGCGATAGGATCTTTATCACCACCAACGTTCGAAATGAAACGGAACCGAACCGCAGGGGGCTCTCAAAATCGTATATATGGCGTACGGTGGAGGATTCTCTGCAGCGCCTGCAGACCGATGACATCAATTTGTAATTGATAACCACATTTCTGGCTCTAAGATAACGATCTTATGCCCTGCTACCCATTCATGCTTTGATCTTTGATTCCTCTATCTGCCTACCCAAGATGGATATGCGGTTCCCGGCTTGACACACAATTGTGCATTTGCCATACTTTTACATCTAAAATTCAAAGTAAAACTTTCAGCTATTTTTCAGTCCTATCGACTTTCTGCCTGAGGCTTTACTTGGGCCATTGGGTTATTTGGATGACCTGATGTTAGCCTGTTATGTCCTTAACATATACATCAACCAGCAGGATGAGGCCGGAAAGGAAGTCGTCAAGGAACTTTGGCCTGGAGAAGAAGATTTGTTAAATACGATCCAATCAATACTGCAAAAAGCCGATGAATGGATAGGTTCCGGACTTTGGGAAAAGATAAAAAAAGCGTATCATACGTATAAAAAATAAATATTTTATCTGAAAAATTAAATCAAAAACGAAGGAAAAATCACATGAATATACGCAAGCTCGGCAACTCCGGAATGGAAATCTCTCCACTGGCATTTGGCGGCAACGTCTTTGGATGGACCGTAGACGAGCCGATGTCATTCAAACTGCTCGATGCATTTGTCGCATCCGGATTCAATCTTATCGATACGGCGGACGTTTACTCGCACTGGGCTCCAGGCAATAGGGGAGGCGAATCAGAAACTATTATCGGCAAATGGCTGCAGCGCAGCGCGAAACGCGACAAGGTTCTCATCGCCACCAAGGTCGGAAAAGAAATGGGACCCAACCGCAAGGGGCTCTCAAAATCGTATATTTTGCGAGCGGTGGAGGATTCTCTGCAGCGCCTGCAGACCGATTACATCGATTTGTACCAGTCCCATGCCGACGATCCGGAAACCCCTTTGAATGAAACCCTGGAAGCCTATGCCCAATTGATCAGGGAGGGAAAAGTCAGAGCCATCGGTGCGTCGAACTATGACGCCAATCGCCTCGCTCAAGCCCTTCAGACCAGCGAACAAAACGACTATCCCCGCTACCAGTGCCTGCAGCCATTATTCAACCTCTATGATCGTGCCGCTTTTGAAAAGGAACTCGAACCTCTCTGCCGGGAGCAGGGATTGGGAGTAATCTGCTACTATTCGTTGGCCAGCGGGTTTCTGACCGGTAAGTACCGGTCGGCAGAGGACCTGGCCGGCATGGCGCGCGCCGATAACGTCAATAAATACTTGGATGAGCGGGGACTGCGGATCCTCGCGGCCCTGGACCAAGTGGCCCGGCAGAATGAGCTTACGCCCGCCAAAGTCGCGCTGGCCTGGCTGATCGCACAGCCAAGCATCACGGCCCCGATAGCCAGCGCTACCAGCCTTGATCAATTGCAAGAACTGATCGATGCAACAACCGTTGAATTGGATCGGTTCTCGATTGAACTCCTGAATGAAGCGAGTGCTTATTAAACGCTATGGGATTTCCACAATTTTAAGAAAGACTTGCCGCAGGTTCCTTTTATTTACTTTATCGCCGCAGACGATACCCCTCTCGCGCCACTGTCCAGCGCTCAGGATTCCACTGATATCTATCCATTCGTCCAGTTTGCCCTGAATTGGGTCTGGATCTGGTAAGCATCAACAGCCCCGTGTTTGACAGAAGGCGTCGATTCACTCTGTGGCACGATATCCATAACAAAGTGATCGCCTGAAAGGCGCTGTTTGACTTTTAAGCCGGTCCTCACCTCTCTGAATTCGATAAAACTCTCGCCTTGACCCCCCATTTGACAGTCTTTAAGTAAGTTCTTATTATGAAAAGAAATTTAATCATGGAAAACAAACAAAGGAGAGCTCTTATGTCCAGTCCCAAATTACCTGCTGATAGCGACAAAAAACAACAAGATTTTTATCTTCAGCTTCGGGATAAAGTTAAAAATTGGTTCGAGAAAAATGGCAGTAAGAATCCAGCTTATGCGAATTATATACTATTAGTCCCCGACTTTTTTTACCTTCTCGTCATGCTCACGCTGGATGACCGCATCCCGGCTATTGATAAAGCCAAATTTGCCGGGGTTATTGCTTACTTTTTCAGTCCAATTGACTTTATACCCGAGGCTTTAATTGGACCATTGGGATATTTGGATGACCTGATGTTAGCCTGTTTTGTACTTAACCTATACATCAACCAACAGGATGAGGCCGGGAAGGAAGTCGTCAAGGAGCTTTGGCCTGGAGAAGAAGATGTTTTAAATACGATCCAATCTATTTTGCAAAAAGCTGATGAATGGATAGGTTCCGGACTTTGGAATAAGATAAAAGAAGCGTATCATTCTTATAAAAAATAAAGATTTCTATGGGCGGATGTAAACTTTTTGAAATAACGGGCTCAGATCTTTTCGGGCAGATGCCAAAAAAGTTGATAAAGAAAAGTCATCGCGAATCACTCAGTCAATAAAGTCCCCAATCCTGCCAAAATAGATTTAGTTTATTGGACTTCCACAATTTTAATAAAGACTTGCCGCAGGTTCCTTTTATTTACTTCATCGCCGTAGACAATGCCGCTCTCGCGCCAATGTCCGGCGCTCAGGATTTCACTGATATCCATCCATTCGCCCAGTTTGCCCTGAATTTGGGTCTGGATCTGCTGAGCATCAACAGCCCCGTGTTGGACAGAGAGCGTCGATTCACTCTGTGACACGATATCCAGGACATAACGATTACCCGCAAGGCGTGGTTTGACTTTGAAGCCGGTCCTCACCTCCCTGAATTCGACAAAATTATCGCCTTGCCCGCCGCGGTTCGGAGCGCTCGTCCGCGAGGATATCGGAATGGATTGGCCGAAATAAATGACTGCCGACATGCCTTCTTGTACTATCACCTGCTGGATGTCTTCACTGCTGTGCACGGATTGTCCGCTGCGGCCGGTTATGGAGATAGTATCTTCAGGCTGCGGATTTCGGCCGAATTCGATGTTCGCATTGTCCCCAATGGATATATTACCGGAAACATCCATGGAGGCCAACGCTTCTCCGGCATTTTGGCCCTGGACCACCGTTATTTTCAATTGGCGTATCTTTATGTCGAGGTTTCTAATAACGGCCTCGATACGGGCAAGGTTTTCGGGGGTGGCGGTCAGAAAAATAACGTGTTTCTTACCGCTGATTGTGTCCTCGGGGCCAAGCAAGGGTTGAATGAGGGGGATGATTTCGCCTGCTGTGCGGTATTTGAGGTCGATGATACGCAACTGTCCGCAGTGCGCTGAAATTCCAAACAAGAGCAGAATGGCAAACATAATATTGATATGTTGAAAAAACTTCATGACGCTTAAGTACCCGGCTTGGTTTTTCCCATAAAAGGCCGTTCACCAGGACTGTCGATAATTCATGACCCATTATACCTTTAAATAGCGAATATATCCAACATTTGACCACGGTATTAACTAAAGGGTGCAACATTTTTTGCGCTGTAAACAATTGGCGCTATTTATTAAGTCGTTGATAATATTCTTTTACATTTAAATTCAAAATAAAGTGTCAAAAATTGTTGCACCTCTTCGATTCGACTGAGCTCGTCGCAGGCTATCCG
>Ga0126325_10000528_pt1 | contig 10414 bp, 9 predicted proteins | sample InaspJWI14metaG_FD_94487 | JGI IMG/M metagenome (GOLD analysis project Ga0126325, IMG submission 94487) | Marine gutless worms symbiont microbial communities from Oahu, Hawaii - Inanidrilus sp. 1 OAHU.JWI-14 metaG | ecosystem: Host-associated > Annelida > Digestive system > Unclassified | place...
AACTCGTCTAGTCTCGGCACCCGCCATCGTCTAGGACAGGATGCAACTAATACCACACAGCACGGCGTCACGCAGCATATTCATAATCATTCATTCATTCATTCACTGCTAAGGTTAGCCTATGCATAGGGTGACATGACGTCACAAAATCATTGACCACGATACGATCGCCATTATGTGGGTATAACTTCATATAATGTGTGGAGTTAATGGGCGAAGATTTACCATATAACGCAAATAAAATTTAACCAGTTAGTTTTTAAAAATGTCCACATGATCATTAACCTACCGACAAAGTGTATTTAAGTGACATGAGAGTAACAAACATTTCTAAGAGTTTTACCCACAAGATGGCGGCAATAACCAGCTGGCATAGATATGGAACGAAATTATGTCACTGTCGCCCTATTTAGCCCCTTTAGCCAAATTAGCTACAATGACAGTTTCGTCATTTCTCACATTGAGTCACACATCGACTAGTTAATCCTATAATTTTTTATTAAACATTGTATTATCATCATGCGTGTTCTCTGGATAGCTAAATTTGAAATTTGTTCTTTTCTTGAAAGATTTTTTTAATTACATACGGGTCTGTTATTATTATTAGTATTATTATGCAGCAGCGTTCAACGCGCCATGTGTCAGTCATAAGGATGACGAATCGCAGACGCGTGTTTCTATCTTGTATTTTCCTGCTGTGTATATCTTCAACAAATAAATAAATAACGCTTAAGAACAACCATATAGGCATGTATTCTTGTGAAATTCGCCGTGGATTTTTCAGACATTAACCCTAGGACAAGACTTATTTTAACAGGAAACAAAAACACTTTTGTTGTCGTCACTCACAAATAATGACAAATAATTTACATGAAACATGTAACTCATTGTCGCTGCTGTGGCTCCATAGGGAAAATCAATTCGTGTCGATGAAAGTTGTCAGAAGTTCTCCCGAATGCACGCAGACTGCAGAGGATGAAATCAAACTGCTGAGATGCGTACGTTCTTCGGTGTAAATGTGCTATCTTTACTCCGACCGCTAATTAGCCCGCCCGGCCAAAGGCGGGCTTCTGTTCTACCTCTGTTTTTTTATTTTTAACGATTTCTGTCAGACCAATTATCTCAGCATCTACCGTACCGATCTTCGCCAAATTTTTATGGTTGGTAGAACTGTGGCTGAAATTAGTTTTTCGATCCCTCAAGGGACGTTTTGACATTGCCGTGGCAACCATTTTTGTTGGCTTTATCCACAGAACTGAGTTCCGGTGGCATTCGGTGGATGACGTTAGCACACGGTAAGAAGTGCAACTGATTCGCTGGACGCAGGCGGCTAGTGGCGCAGCCGGGCGGGCTAACGTTGGGCTTGCCTCACATCGTTGTTCTTGTTATAGTTCGTATACTTCAGAGCGAAGTTGTTGATGCTATCCAAACATAATAGAAAGAATCTTCACGCAGATGTATCTTACCGGTAGGCCTATTGATAGCAGTACAATAGTAGGCCTATATCACAATCACATCCGAAAGACTTATCGTCAGAGATTATATTGTGCATTTAGGACTGTCTGCCTACTGGTGTGTCTGCATATATATAATATCTATAATGAAGTCTGATATAGACTGACATCTTAGACTTTTATTTTGAGATCTATTTCGTTCATTTTCCACAATGATTCCTTGTATTATACTAAGATGACAACTCGTCATCTTTTCGAGTCATTAGCCTGGAAAAACTTAAGAGTTTTTGGAAGTTAAAGGTCGTGGTTAGGCACACAAGTCTTAAGGTGAACATAATAAGGAACATGCATTCTTTGAGTATTATGATGAAGTTTTTTTATCTCATTGGATAATTTTGTTTATACAAAACGTGCAACTGGAAATATTCTCTGTATTTTGGATTACTTTGGATTACTTTGTTGAATACTGTACAAACGAATCGATTCTTGACTGAAACTCTAGGTACGTGAGTCGGACCCGAACGATCCATATCGAGATAAGACAATTCAGCTTCTCGACAACTTTTGCCATCAAAGTGTGAATGGCCATCGTATCCTTTCAGTTGTGTAAACTCACTGTAATGTGTGCATGAGAAAGGCTGCCGAAAAGCAACAACGCTCACTGCACTGGCCGCTTGACAATCATCACAGTAACTGAATCTAAGTCGATTTCAAGCTGTTATACGCAACGTCGCTCGGTCCCTGTGCGACATTGGGACTTGTTTTATGTTTAGCGAAGGTGACTGGAGATCGGAAATCTTGGCTTTATTCTACTATTCATCGTTCATCTTGCACAACATAAAACCACAATGCACCACACCTGGTATTGCAAAAGAATGCCGAATTTGGAGCAGTTAATTTCCTGTCTGTCTTCCAGACGTCTGTATGGTCTTTGAAGTGTTCGGGAAGAACCTGCTCGGGCTCATCATGCAGTCCAAGTTTCGTGGAATACACATCGATAATGTGCGCCACATCATGCGACAGGTGCTCTTATTAGGCCTAATTACTGCTTCTCCGTGACGACACTGGTAAAAAGGTAAGTCGAAGGTGCAGGTAGTCCCGTGGTCTCTTGGGACTGATGCTGATCTTTGGCTTCTAGACGGGCAGCCCGCGAGTGACTAAGTAATGTACACAAGTGCACACCTGGCGGCGGCTACCAGAACTCTCCGCCACGCCCGCGGTTACCTTCCCAGCCGCAGGTCGTCTACGCCCTTTGGCCGGTACCAATTCATACTGTTTGGTGAATAGAGGCACGTGTGTGTGAACAACTTCCCCAGGGTTGGTATCTGAAAGCGGAACGGTCGTGGATCAAACGCCCAACTCACTAGCCATTACAGCACCATGCCACACAACACCGGTAGGAAATAAAATATAGACCTAATTACTATCTCTCGGGCACATTGTTGTTAGGCCGCATCACATGCAGAGCACGCACGAGAATGCGGCCTATTGTTGCAGATGCAGCGTGGTCTGTCTGTGTATCTGTGTGTTGGTCACAACCATGAGCCCTGCAGAAATGGATGAACCAAATAACCGATCGTGATTCCGTTTTGACTGTGGATTTGGGGCCAAAGGAACCATGAATTAGATGGAGATCTATATCCCCCACCGGAAGGGGCACTTTTGAAGGCGTGCCCTCGGTCGATATACTCAACGTTATTTACAAGGGGCAGCACATGGCGATGCGTCCGCTCGCTACCGTTGATGTAGCAACTTGTTATTACTTCGTCCAGTGAGGGGTGAAAAGTATTGCGATCAGCGTGTTTGTATGTCCGTACATGCATGTCTCTCCGCTCGCATATCTCAGAAACCACATGTCCAAACTTCACAAAATTTTATGTACGGAGTACACGTTAGGCCTACTTGTGTGGTCCATCTCGGATGGCAATACAATAACTTATGTACTTTCGGTTTTGCGGATAAAGCTACGGATATTTTTGCATAATGGAGCATAATTATACCGACAACAGCCGAAACCGCTACCACGACTGTTCTAGTGTTTGATCTTCGAGTCAAGGTTCGCGACGAGATGGCTGAGTGTTATTTACTTTGTCTTCGGGGGTGAAGTCTGTTATCCTCAGTTGCTGGTGAATTACACTTCTGTACGACGTACGATGTGATGCTAGGCTTGCGGATAGTGGTCGGTAAAAGTAGTTAACTATCCTGTCTCGTTACTGACTGTAAATGTATTTCCCATCACCAGTGGTTGCTATGCATGCGTGGAATTGTGGAGCAGATGCTGGAAGGTCTGGACTACCTTCACACCAAGTGCCAGATCATTCACACCGACCTGAAGCCGGAAAACGTGCTGATGACGGTCGACAGCAACTACGCGAAGCGACTGGCTGGCGAGGCGGTCGAACTGCTGAAGAAACACGGCCCGAGATCGCCGGCCGTCGCCGGTAGGTGACACTACTTTCATCACATTCACTTGCTTGTTTATCATTTTGATAGATTATCGACAGTGTTCTTAACATATACAGACAGTGCTGTTGTCAAGACCTTTTTTAAACTCGACATCAAGGCCACGGTCTGGATACCGAGACCGACCGAGACCTGGCTAAATGAACTCAAGTGCACCTCGAGTTTCGAGACCTAGACTTGATCTCAAGATTACAACACTGCACACAGATTGTAAACATGAAGCATGCAGTCACTAACAGTAACAGTAAGAGCGGTGTCTTGTATTGCGCCCTCTACCGGTTGACAGAGAGCGCATCACATAGTAGTAGCTCAAATGTTGTTTTCAGACGTACGACGATGTGAACAGGGAAGTTTTGACTTTGCGCCTGAGCGGTGCTGTTGATCGACACAGCTTCAAGTCGGTCGGTAGTTGGTTCCACACACGCGCGGTGCCGCCACAGAAAACGCACGTTCTACGACTTTCAGTCTAGGCCTGCGAACGACGAAGTCGCAGTGAGTTGACGCGAGGAGTCCACACTGGCGTCAACAGGTCGGCGATGTACTTCGGCGCGTGGCCAACCGTTGCTTCGTGAACCAGCAGACAAAGTTTCTACTTGATCCTGGCAGTGACTGGAAGCCAGTGAAATTCTCGCAGAGCACGTTGTCAACTGTGAGAACTGCCAAAAACTGCTCATTGTACATTATATGTGCATATCACTGTGCACAATGTAGTACACAACGCATCACAGAATCATTCGGATAATCTTCCGCCTTATACTCCGCACCGTCATTATTGCTGCTCATGTTGTGTTGGGGGGGGGGGTCTACCGGGTAATAGTTTTGAAATTAAAGTAGCAGGCCTATGATTCGTTGAAACGGACTGGTGATGACTTGTGATTTTTATTTTTGCAATGTTTCAGGGCTTGTAGCAACCTGCTTCTACAAACAACGTGAGTTTGTACTAAACACTAGCTGAGCCTTTGCTTGCTACAACGTTTTTAATGCTGTATCGCTCATTGTTTGTATTTTGTGGATTAATTCGCCATAAATCATTTTTATAAATACAATATTTTTAGTTTACAATGCGTTATTGTTGTTGTTTTTGTCGTCGTCAAACATCGTTGAACTCACGTTTATGGACAGATGACGAACATCATCATCGTCGTTATCGCCGTCGTCACCTTGACATTTGTAGTGCGTCTGTTAGCCTACAGGGTGGGCCAAAAAAGTGAGGCCACAAATTCATGACCATAATTCTGGCAAATTGTAATCGATTTATAAAATTTTTACTACAAGATTCCTAGGTAAATTTGCATTAAGCTGATTATTAAAAATCCCACCACTCCTTGCATATGTTGCCACACTCCCTTATGAAACATTAATGTCAGAAAAGAAGCGATTAACGGAAAAGTACAAGGTATTGGTGAGGCTGTTAATAACCAAATTAAGAAAGATTTATTGCTGAGTGTGTCAGTGAAAAGTTTTTTTAATCGGTGATTATTTGGCAAAGTTACAAGCAAGAACGTGGTTGTCTCATGCACTTGCTTCGTCTTTTGCAGTGTGGGGACCAGGCAGAGCTCCGTGCTATTAAGGAACCAGCGTGTGTGAACGCTACCTCACAGAATTTTGTGCACAGCCATATGCGCGAACTCCGTCGAATAGACCTACCGCATCGCTGCAACATCTTTTGCCGAAAGATGCCGCGAAATTTGATATTTTCTCGCGCAAAATAGGTTGTCTCATATATAACACTGTTGTGTGGTAATATTCGCAGACGTTGGGTGCTATGAGTCAATTGCACACAGCAAAAATAAAATTATTATTAGGCCGCATCGCATGCACAGAGTGCAAAGATGCGTCTTGTTGATATATGCAGATGTAGCGCGGTCTGTCTGTCTCTGTCTGTTGAACACAACCGTGAGCCCTACAAAAACGGAAGAACCGATCGAGATGTCGTTTGGGTTGTGGACTCGGGTCGGACCAAGGAAACTTTGGTGGGAGCCCGGATACCCCGGGGAAGGGGCCATTTTTGGTGGGGGGGTTGTTCCCCATTGAAATGTACTGTGAAAGCAGCAAACGCCCGCAGCAGCACGGAGCTGCAGACTTGACAGCAGGGGCAGCGGTCACGGCGAAAAAGTGCGGCTTCAGAATGGACTCATTCGCCCGTTGCGGGAGTGACAAGTGCGGAGCGATGCATTCTTTCGTCAGAATTCTTCCACCAGTTGTTGTTGTTCGTCTCGTAAGTCGTTGATCTGCCGTCGTGTGCTGTATACAGACGGAAGCGGTTCCGCGACTCAGCCTTCGTCCATCAAGCACATGACGGAAAAGACGAAGAAGAAACTGCGGAAGAAGCTGCCGCAACGCGACGGGTCGGACGTGAACAGCGAGTCACAGCAGTTGCCGACGGCAGACAGCCGTCAGGATGATGCCAAGAAAAGAACCGACAGCGTCAGCGTCAGTGGTTTTACATTTTTGTGTGCTAGCTCAGTTTGTAGAGCGAACCGATCATATCTTTTCTTACTCACTCAAATTACTTACTTTACTTAGATTTCTCTATACAGTCTGTTTTGTGTCATTGACACTCCTCGCATAGTAGTCGCAACGGGGTCTATGAAACTGCCGGGCGTCCGTCTGTCTGCCCATCTGTCCGTCTGTCTGTCCGTCCGTCCTCGTCTTATTATTCGGCTGCTGCACGCCGCTGCGGCGGGTTTGCTGCTGTGGGACCGGTGGACAGGAAACATCAATCGATTGTTGCACTGTCGACGCTCAGCAGCAAATGCGAGCAGTGTTACGTTGTGAGCTGACGTCGGAAGCTGAACGCACACTTGCAATAATTACTAGTAACGAATGTTCTTCATTATTAGGCCTACCGCGCGATGCTAAGTAGCGCTATTTAATGATGCGACTCTGTGTCTGTCGTTTGTCTGTCTGTCTTGTCTGTTACAGGCCCGTGTTGTATCAGCACACAGACAAGACCTCACAATAGGCTATAGGACTGTAGTTTAGTAATACCAGAGATTTTGATAAAATTTCACTGGACTCACCTCATCGAGGCACAAAATGCAAGTTTGGTAGGCTAAAATCGGTGATTTTCGACCAATGTCACGTCCACTATCTCCGTTAGTAAACACTCGTTTATCCAATAGTTGTCAGTAGTTTAAAAGTCACGGAGTGCATTGTGTTTAAGGCTGGCAGTGAGTTCGACTTTCAACGCGACGCTAATGTTGACCTGCCCAGCGGCACTCGTCCAGTCAACGACGCCGATACACCAGGTGAGCCTAGCTCTCATACGGGGATGTAGACGTAATTATGGATTATCCAGCAAGGTGCGGCCTGGTGGCGTTATCGTTAGGGCGGTGGACTTGCGATTCCGAAGGTCGCGGGTTCGACTCCGGGCCTTGCGCTTTCAGGTAACAACCTTGGGCAAGTTGTTCACACACATCTGGTCATTTATGCCGTTAACAGTCATACTTGTTATTATTAGCTTTCGATCATCCACTCTCTTTTTCATTCCAGACTTAAAACCTTCCTTTTCTGCAAATCCTTCCCACTGCAGCTTTCTTTTTCTTCTTCAGGACTGACTACATGATTCCCCATACTTTTACTGTTACCGTTACTTCTGAGCATATCCGTTTTTTGCTGTTTAGTTTTTCTGTTTTACACTTGTTGTTTCCATGCGTAGATTAAGCTGACTCATATCGGCTTTCGAGCGCACGTTAAAATAGTAAGCTTATCTCGTATCGTATCGTATCTGCTGTCTGTCACCAAGCAGTATAATTTGGTTCCGATCAAGGGGCGATGATGCCCTACAAGTTGTTACTAAGCTGCTGTCGCACTAACATGCGGAAAAATTCTAACAATAGCAGCGATCGTGTTGTGAAAGGTTGAAACAGTCTGCCGACAAGCAAGTGTTGATAATTTTTTTTTCATTGGCAATATTCAGAAATGCTTTAAATAAAATTAATTGCCGGTTATATACAAAGTGCCAGTGCTTCAACTATTGTTTGTATTACAGTTACAAGTTATAAGTTGTATTGATAAGTGGCTACAGTAATGGAGGTGACAGGCCACATCGCTGCTGCTCGACGCCCCTGCTGCGTGGTATTGGTTGGATCAGGCGGACGCTGAGACTGGACAAGTTTATTGTTGAAGGGTGACTGGCACATGCCCCCCTCAAAAGTGCCCCTTTCGTGGGACATCTGGACCTTCATCTAATACACGGCTAGTTGTTGGTCCCACACGATTTCCCCAAAACCGACTGATAATAATCGGCCCAAATATGTGCATTGGTTGTTGTTACTATCAATAATAGTAATATGCATAATAATAGTAATACCAATTTCTCATGGCATATAATGAAACATTTTGCGTTCTTGACAAAGTACATTTAAATTCGTCATTGGTGATAATAAAATGAGTAGTCAGTGGATGTATCGTTAACTAATATTTGGAAGATTTTTATTCGTAGTCGTCCATACGTATCTGCTACTTACTTTAGTAGGCCTATGTACACGAAACATAATCTGTAGAATTTTGTTGCAATAAAAAATAAACAACTAACACTGATCCGGCGCTAGATATTGTGCACGAACTTACCTGGACACTGAGAACATAAGTATATGCGGTTTAAATCTGGTGTTCAGAAATCATTTCGAGCGTGCCCACTTTCAAAGTTCGAGTACACGTTACTGCAGTGCAAATAGCAAAGTTGTTTGAAAGATGCAATTTAACTGCACATTTTTGTTGATGGGTCAAATATTGGGAATACGGCTTTGCAGCGAAAAGCGTCTGTTTGTACATAGATAACGAGAAAGTTGCACCGCCGGCTGTTGCGAATCCAATGGAGGAGTTTTGTGACATTGGCATCAAAGTTGCCGACTTTGGAAACGCCTGCTGGACGGTAGATACATTGCTTGCTATCCAATAACGAATACGGATTATCACTGAGAGAGAGATGCCGGTCACCAAATCACACTATCGCTATTGAGAAACAATTGTGTTCAGCCTCTTACGGCGGCTATAAACGTGACACCGATCGCTTTTGCTGCCGACCGCCGTGCTGTTGTGTGCCCTGCTGCTGCGGTGTCGTGCTGCTGGGCGCCGGCCGTGCAGCAGTCGGTAGATACACTGTATATCCTGTCCGCCGGGCCCACAGAAGCAAACCCGCCGCACGCTGCTGCAGCGGTCGATAGCTGGGACAGACAGACAGACGGACGGACACCGTACCGTTACATAGACCTTGCCACACACTATGGGAGCAATGTCAAGGAACTGACGATAATAGATGTTGCCAGAGTTGGACAATCATGCAAGCAAGTAGCCTAAAGTGCCCCTAACAATGTGACAATAATCAATATGATGACCGTTTGAATTTCCAAATATTCGCGTAGTAAAATCACTGTTATTTCGCATAACGGCAAGGAGTCGCACGGAGATTGGACGGATCCAGACTTGGCTGCCGCTCATAGGTCGGATTTAGAATCATGCGATCGCCGAAGAACAGGAGGACGTGGGAGCACCCATCTCCCGAGAAAATCTTAAACATTTTGTTTGAACTGGAAAAACATCATACTGATACTCAAGTTAATCAAGAGGAGGATGCTGACGGACCCCATGTATCATCTGGATCTGTCTTCAGTGTCGTTATCTTTCTTCCATATCTTTTCGTATTTTCCTAACTCTTAGTTTAGTAATCTGTACCCTACATGGGACATAGACGACATGGGCCCATCGGGCGGCGCTGATTTCCGTTTCTGTAGCCATCAGCCTGACACCAGCTTACACTGCGAAACCAATGCATCGCGCATGGTGTGCCTGTTTACGCCCAGGGCTGTTTTTTCTGGTGCCAGATTATAATGCTTGGTGACAAGGGCAGATGGGTGTGTACAACTTGCCCAGAGTCGCGGCCGACCGGGAATCGAAGTCCGACGCCCACCCATCAGTTGCGCCACACACGCCGTGAACCGTCTGCGTTCAGCATTGCGCGTGGTTAAGCTGGCGTGATACTCTCGACAGGCGCGTAGCCACCGTGGGGGACACGGGGGACGCGTCCCCCATAGGATCGAAGAAGGAGGGAAGGGGAAGGGCCTACTTCTAAGGGGGACAGAAGGGAGGAGAGAGGGAACGAAAAGGGAGGGGAAGAGAATTCCCACCCAAAGCAAGGTGAGTAGAATAAACACTGGCTAATTTAACTTAAGGAATACTCAATTTGCACTGTGATCCGGCGCCCCTACTTGCTGTCAGTGGCGCCCCACCTCATTGCCCGTCCCCCAAAGCAGAAAACGTGGCTACGCGCCTGACTCTCGACACCGATGCTGTCGTTATGCCCCCGGCGTACCATAGGGACCAGGAGGCATTGCGTGAAGCTACGATCCGTCCGTCCGTCTGTCTGTCTGTTTGTCTGTCTGTTTCATGCCCGTAGCTCGAAACTGTGCATTTTAGAGCTATGGTCACTACAGAACTATGGAAAACCTCATGCTGCATGGAAGTCGACCTCACCGGTCAGCGTGGCCACCGGT
>Ga0126325_10000529_pt1 | contig 10408 bp, 10 predicted proteins | sample InaspJWI14metaG_FD_94487 | JGI IMG/M metagenome (GOLD analysis project Ga0126325, IMG submission 94487) | Marine gutless worms symbiont microbial communities from Oahu, Hawaii - Inanidrilus sp. 1 OAHU.JWI-14 metaG | ecosystem: Host-associated > Annelida > Digestive system > Unclassified...
AACAAAGATCAACATGTTGCAAAAAATGCTGTACATGATCAGCAGTCGGTCACTCGCTGATGGCATCAGTCTGTTAGTCGGCAAGGCAAAAGTGGTGTATAGAAGTTTGATATCTGTTGCTGAGAAAGTCAAATGAATCTGCCTGTTAACATAATAACAATTAGTATCAGTTTCTGTTCCTCATACAGTTATTGTTCTGCATATGTGGCGAGTTCAGCATCTTGCAGGAGAAAAGCACAAGATGATGGGCGCGCATGAAAGTGGACCTTTTTGGTTTAACTGAGCCAAATGTTCTCCAATTTGAAAAATTCTTTCATCGGCAAACACAGTGGTAAATTTGTAGTAAAGCACAACATCAACCTATAACATGATTGTTGCTATTTTTCTAGCATTCATATTTCACATGCTGTGTAGCGACTTACTGAAGGTGTAGTGGGACATTTAAACATGACTTTATTACGAATTTACTCCTACTCTGTCCGTGAAAAAATTTCGAAAATCGGTTAATATTTGTAGGAGTTATGGGCAAGAGTTTTGGTGTCTTGTTTTTTGACTCACAGTGTAGTACTTGATAATAATTATCAACTTACAGTTTCAAGAGCTTGTCTTTGTGTGGCTCCGCAGCCAAGTATCTAGTCCATGCTTGCTTTCGGTGGAATTTACACAGTCCGATATGTACATCTGTTTCAAACACAACCAGCAATATGGAAATACCGATTATTTTATGCAAAATTTATTGAGCGTGATCGTTGCACATGCAGCCAACATCTGCACTCAGTAACGATGCAGTGTTTATATGCTGACAAGTTGAAAGAGGCAACACTAGTCTGTGAAGTGAAAGTTATTGTGACACTTCTGCCGTATGCAAAAATGACCTTGCTTACCGACACTAAACCACAGCAATGGCTAAAGTGTATATAGCAACAAGTCGCACTGTAAGAGTGATAATAGTCATGATCCTATTAAGTCGTTAAACAAAATAGCTGATGCTCAATCAACGCACTACAAAGGATGTAAAAATTCAAACTAATATTCAGCAATAATGCATAAATGACACAACCGTAAGACAAGCCATAAGTAACAGTAAACATATATACAACTGTACCGGGAAAAATGGATCTGACACCATTTATCTGACCATCGTGGAAGTCTGTCATGACGTGTGTTGGATGCCACTGCGGATTCCACTCGCAGAGCAGCTTCAGTGCAGTGGCAACAGATTCTTCTCTTTCGTCAGATAGCAGAAATGATGCAACGGAAACATATCCGACGTTTGTCATGACGCAAACAACAAAGAGTGGCAGACTGTAAACAGTGGTATTATACGTCGAGTCCACGAGTATCATGTCTCTACCATACAGCTGCATAATATGCTGTTGCCATTTGCTCTGATGGGCAAAAATAACTGGCCCATCACTGTCACCTTGTACTCCACTGAACAACAGAAACACAAAAACATACTACTAAACATGACTACACCGTCTAAGAGGATATGCTACAGCTGACAGTTTCTCATTACTGTGGCCGTTTCGTTCTACAACAGCTTATAGGTATCATACGGAACTGTGAAGCTAAAGTGTGCATGCACCACTATCATTTACCTGCAATCCATAACACACACAGCCTGATGCTGTAATGTCCAGGGTGTTGGACTACAAGGTTACAACTGCTCGCAGGCCATTCTGGTGTTACGTATAAACGGGTACCGGCCAAATGGTGGCTGGGAAGGTAACCGTGGGCCTGGCTGAGTGGACTGGCAGCTGCTACCAGCTGTGTACATGACTGATGTCGCTCGCAGGTTACCAGAAGTAGGGTGGAAGCAGGCCACAGTGCTCATTGGTTCAGGCGTATTGCACACTTATGTACTGTGTAGACCTACCCGACATACCTGTGAAAACAGACCACATCCGGTATTACTGAGTGAATGTCAATTCTCAATAATGAACTATTGGACTGTTGACATTTTCAAGCAGTGTCACTAGTTCACTATTCAAATGTGGCAAATGTACCAGAACTGCATTTTGAATAGTCAGATGAGCAGGTCATCATACAACTGGTCACACAACAAAATGTGCCACCCATCAGCATTTGCTATACAGTACAGGTTTGCGGAAGATACCTGAAGTTCACAGTAACTTTGTTCTCCTCCGCGTCAAGTGTGCGCACCAGCTGTTCTATTCGCTGTTCATCGGAAGCACCACCACTGAACAAATGCACACACACACAGCTACTGTCATGTAACATTTAGTACACTTGTTATGCGGGCATCATTTGCAAAACACGCACAATTTCAGGAAAAAAAATACATTTCAGTGTAGTTTTTAATTCATAATGAATGTTACACAAGAAAACTGTTACTGTCATTTAGTGTTATGTTCACTTCCACCTAGTGAATTATTCATGATCATGGCCTTGCTCGGTTATCCTCAAGCAACACTGAAATACAATGTGTACTTCTGTTTTGTGAACGACGTCACAATTGCACATAATGGCCTGACTCGGTGTTGAACTACACTACAGTATATTTCCAGTATTTCCAGGAGCAATTTCAAAAAAACCAACAAATTTAGGGTTTTCCAGGACTTGTACACACCATGTTAAAGAACATGAATATTTTTCTGTAGTTAATAATAAAAGCTGAACATGTTGCAATTGACTGCAAGTGAAGAGTCTTAATGGGAGTCAAACATTACTGTCTTCACGAAGCATACTGTTCTTTTCAAATCCGTTTTCTAAAGCAATACCTCATTCATTGTTTCGATTAACAATCACAACAATTACATAAAAAGCTGTGTAATAAAGTGTAGAAAAATTTACAAACCTGGCACGAGTCGTTTCTGCATAAATCACATTTATGACCGTCTTACTACTCGGCCAGAACCGACTGTCAGACACTGGTGGCGGAGTTCTTCCTGCGAATAAAACGTTCTCCACAAATAGCTGTACATGACGCTGCATCTCTTGCACGCGACGTACGCCACCGCGAGCCAGTTCTGCGATCTTGGCTGTAACTCGTTTGTCTGTCGGGAGACAGGAAGTATGCATCTGAAACAAAAACAGTACCGAAATAGGTACACTTATGTAGAAAATGATTACATGAATGTATACACTGGAGGACAATGACAACAAACTGTGTCAGTGGGGATTACGCTGGCATATGACGAAATAATTGAAGTCACATAATATCAGTCATCAAATGACAAGGAGGCACAGAATGGAAGAGACACATGACCATGACCAAGCACTTTTGGAGATGGATGTCATGTCCACTGGTGTCTTTTTTATGTTCAACATATGTGCATAATCTGCATAATCTTAACTGTAAAGCTATATAAAAAAAACCTGGCCTATATGACAAGCAGGGGAAGAAGTTTTGAGCCCCGTAGATATGCACCAGTAAAAGTGAAATTTTGGGAAGGTACTCCATGCCACAGTTCACCCCATCACTGCAAGTTGTTGGGATGGCCATGTATGGCAGAAAGTGTGAAATTGTCAACGTGCTTTACCAATAGTGCCCGTAAAATGTGATTTTGGGGAGTAACTTCAAATGTCATCAGAGCGTAAAGGACTTCGTATACATTTGTCTTCAGAAGAAAGTGTCCTTCTACGTTGTTTCGTTATGTATAGGTGGCTAATTTTTCTCAAATTTTCCAATTTCTTTGACATCAGGAACCTAAATTCGACTCTTTGGAAACAATACCACCTTGTGCCACACTGACAGACAATACAGCAGCATATAGCACACTAGCATTGTTTGTAAATATTACACTTGCAACAAGCAGTTTAATTGCTTATGCCTATAACCATGCTAGCTGTATGCTGCAGGATGTCTTATGTCACACGCGTCGCTGCACTCGCAGTCGCTGCTGTCAGAATGGAAACCTACTGTGAAACACTTTGCATGAAAATGCTTATTCACAATTGTTCTCGAGGGATGTAACCCCTGGAATTCTACCAATGACCTTGAATTTCAATCCCCAGCAAGCTATGGTCCTAATGCACATACACGCAAAGCGCCATGCTCAAAGACGAAACAGCTGAACAGTTCATGTTGAATGAGACACACGCACAGTCAGGTAAATTCATTACTGCACCAGCTAATGCAGTCGGCGACTACTACCATAACTGTGATATCAACATACAGGTCTGAAACATTAACAAATGCTATAACTGTCACCATACGTACTGGCCCAATGTGATGGTATTCGTGGGCTTGTACGTAACGAACTACAAAGCGACGTCTTGTTGTCATGCTCTCCCCACTCATAAGTTTTTCACGTAACTTTGCCGACTGTTTCCTCTTCATAAACGCAGTGTCTTCAGGAATCTGAAAATATCACATAAACATGTTATACACACGACAACAAACAGCCACACAAGTGTTTGTGCAGCATTGTAACTATGTGTGACATAGAAATGCAATTACAGCAGCATTACATGTAAGTCAGCCAAATGTGTTACACTGCATTTACATTCTACTGCCTGTTGTAAAACATTTAGTACAACCGGCTGTATAACACTGAGAGTTGTATAACTGCCTGCATGATTGTCCATATACACATTAAAGAAAATTGTACAACTGGCTGTATATGGAACTTTAATGTCAGGATAGTGAGAAATGGATGAAGACAGTTGTTGACAGTCACTGTATGCAGTAAACCAGCAATACTGAGCACTGCACACACTGTGATAATGCAGATGGCCAACAGCTGCATAAAAGAATACTGTTGATGACAGTCTTTTCAAAAATTTGAGTTAAATCAAGTAATTTCAATAATTTTCTAGCAAACTTCCGTGAGATAGTACAGTATCAAACAGTTCTTTCTTTTCCCGCCTAAGCTAACTATTGTCTTTGCGCTACCTCGGGAAACATGAATCGTTGTGGAAATTGCGTAGTTGAAACAGATGCCACACTTTGCATCAGCAATAAACATAAAAACACATTCAAATTATCACATGGTCACAGCCAGTGTTGATTCAGTTACGATTTTTAGTTACTGCTTAGTTATATTTATGGCTTTGTAGTTGTAGTTACAGTTAACTAAAACATGATTTTGTAGTTATAGTTACTGTTTTATGATGTTTTAACTTTTAGTTATAGTTAACTACATTTAAAACGAAAAAGAAAACAATCCAGTGCAATGAATGTTATGTACTCGTAACTCGCATAGAACACTCTAAAAGCAGCGAAATCCAAGTTAGCAGTAACATGACAGAGTGTAAAAACTGTCAGTATTAAATGTTAATCAACTGCAGTCTGCAGCATCTTTCTACTGTAGAACATTAATATTTGTTAAGTACTTTGTTCATTCTTAGACAAACGCGACGGTCCAAGCACGGTAGTCCTGAAAGAAGTGGGGGATGCCTGAAACAAGACATTGAAAGAGATTTGCAGTTACATAGAATATTAATTCTGCTGTACTGAAATTATCTTCCAATGCACTTCAGTAAGTAACCGGCTGCAACAGTGGACTAACTTTTGCACGAATTTCAGTCAAAGATAGTGGGGGGGGAGTGGGGACACGTCCCCCGTCAAAAAAAGTGGGGGGACGCCACCCCCCGCCCCACTACACCCTTGGTTCCAAATTGCGGCTTAATATGTTGCGCTTTCCTGCACTAATGTCACCACACATAGAAAACACTCGCTCTACATAGGCTTGTGATACAGGTGCCGCAATGAAATCAAATGACAGAGGGGCAACAATGGCAAATGAATTGTGGCGATGCTTGCCCTGCCAGAATGCAAGGCCAGAATCAAACAGCTGTGCACAGTGGCCGATCTCTGTACAGTGCCGCTCCAGCTGACAAGACGGCACCAGTTTTGCCACTTGCCATTCGGTTGTGATTTTCAAAGTCAGTCATCAGGCAGCAAAACTTCTTTGGTGGATGCACGCGAGGCAGCTCGTCGTGCGAGTCTATTCTGTGACAGCCGATACATAGTAACTTTTGTCTGCAGGCTTATGTTCCGCGTAACGCCTGTTGTAGCTGTAGAGTTATGTATAATTTCAGAATACAGCTCCACCAGACGACCAGAATACCGGCAGCAGGCGGCAAAATGATTGATTAATGACCGATGTGTATCGCAGCGACTGACTGCAGGACAATCTGCGTTGACAGTGGCCAGTGGGTGGTCGCTGCGAGTCACTGAATATAGCTGTTTAAATGACTTTTTAATTAACTGAAACACATTTTTTAATTAAGTCCTTTTTAAAGTTCTAGTTATAATTTTCGTTATTTAAGATTATTTAGTTATAGTTAATAGGTGGTTATTTTTTAATTAGTGTTGTATTTCACTTATTGCTAACAAAAATTTCACTGGTCACAGCTGAAGCACCAGTCATTACTGAGATAGTGTTGCAACTCAGTAAATGTGAGCTGTGGATGCCAACGTTGTCTTTCAGCAATACAGTGAATCAGTTCACAATGCACACAACACAGTTCAGCTAATGCAGTGCCAAAAATACTACATTTCTCTTAACATGGCTCCAAGAGCTAACAGTCAAATGGAAGTGACTACAATGCAATACTAATGCAGTTATACAGTACTGCATAAATACCTGCAAGTCAGCAATATGTAATGATATACATTGAGTGACTGTAACCTGGAATGTCGGAAACCACAGGATTTCTTTCACGTAGATCTTTGCCGGACACCCCATTTTCTTCGTTGTCTGCAGTTTTTTATACCCTTTGTGCTGGTATGTGTGATTTGTGTCCTGTACATCGACACATAAATTTGAAGAAAAAAGACAGCAGCGTGTACAGTTGAAGTTTTGCTATGAGGAAACAATATGACATTCTGCAACTTCAACAGAACAAGTGTAATCATAACGTATGAAGAAACTGCCTGCACTCTAACAGCATTACACATGACTGCAGCTGGTAACAAGTACATGTATAACGTGAAGGTGTTGAGCCCACAATGATGTTTGTTGTTAACTAGTTACAGCAAAATAAAGTTGCTGCAACACGCTGCAGTTAATATGGTTACAATGCAATAAAGTAACAAGAACCAGTACTGCGTATAGCTGAAAACTGAGTGCTGTTCAGTTGCCACAAAACTGCCGGAATATGGAAAACCACCAGCTAATAAATATTTCAAGCTATCAGTCATAGACAGCGTTGGTGATCAGCGACCTTCCTGCATCACTGTGGCACTGTCAGCCATTTTTCAGCACATTAACCCGGCATATACTTCACAAAAAAGTGGAACACATCCCCCCGAAATTGTCCCTAGTCATAACTGGGCGGAACATGGCCCCCAAATTGCACCTTGCCTGGGGGATCTGCACTTCCACAGAACACAAGGTTCCTTGGGCCTCGAGTCTGCATCCCAAATGGCATGTCCATCGGGTCAGCCGTCTCTACAATTTACCGTATTCTCTCCCTACACTTTACAGTGCAGAAGGACAAGCCCCAAAGTTGCCCCTTCCCATGGGGGATCCGGACCGTTATTTAATATATGGTTCCCTGCAACCACCCAAGTTCACAATGCAAACGGCATCTCAACCGGTTCATCCCTTTTTCCAGGGCCCATGGTTGTATCAAACAGACAGACACAGAGATCATGCTACATCTGTACCAACAGGCAGCATGTTCTTTCATAACTGTGTGGGCTAATTATAGGCCAGTAAAAGGTATAGGCAGCCCATACTCGATTAACGAGTGTAGGGTTCCGAACCTGATCCAGGTTGTTGGCAGTCAGCCTGCAGGTGACGTGAGTCATAAACCGGGTGGTAGGGGCTGCCATTACTTTCCGCAAGGCCTGCAGTTACCCCCGCAACCCTAACAATTTTTCTGCTTGGTGAACAGAGGCACTATGGGTGTGAACAGTATGCCTAAGACTGTTACCCGACAGCACTGCGATCTGAACTCAGGCCTTGTGCGCATCAGTCCAGCACGCTAACCACTCGGCTACCGAGCCACCCACAAGGGCCAGTGGATACAAGAATTTTTTTAGGTGATCTGGCTTCAGAAGAACATACTGTACACCATCATCTGCACTAATCAGTTTCTCCATCAGTGTATATGATGGTGTTCAGTGTATGCTCCTTAAGCCAGACGATGTGAATTACTCTTCACTCTACTGGTCTCTCATCTTGTAAAGCAAAAAAGATGTCAGTGTTTGGTATGTTCAGTTGGGCATGTCAGTTTTATGCAGCAATTAAAAAGAATATGTGGCCTGCATAAACACCAAATATGCGGCACAAATACACAGGAAAATTGGTACAGAATTTCTTAAAACCAACTGCACCATCTCGTTCCACATGGATCCAGACACATGGATGTGCCATTCTACTGACAACCAGACGGTTGAGGCAACGAAACGTAATACAAAGCAGATAATAGAAACACAATTAAAGTTAAAATTGCCGTGGAAAATGCCAATTTATATGGGAAAATATGCCATATGCTCACTTTGCTGAAATATGCAAAAAATGTGGCTATCACATATTCAAACATAACTGACATGCCTACTCAGTAACAGCGACAACGATCGTCGCCTGATGGCTGAAGCAGGGTCGGATGACCTAGTTTATCACATTTTCTGACAAGATACTTCACAATTCTGTTTTTCCTTCTTTGGCAAATATTTCAGATTCATTTAACACGCACTAAAACCCACTAGGAACTAAAACACTAAGTCAACTACTTATTTTTGGTATTCGTTCAAGGCACAAAGCTTGCCTGCACATGATGAAGTGACTTCATTGATTTTTATGTACAATAACTATTTTAATGTGTGCCTTCAGTGCTTTGACGCTGTTGGTTGGGCGGCAGGAAGGGCATCCGGCCTGTACAAAACTGAGTGGTGGGGTGCTGGCGTGGTTGTGTGTCTGGAGCGAGGTGCAGACTTGCATATGGCCCAGCTGATGCCACTGCCACTCACTGACTCTTGCTTCAGTAAAATCTGGATTTGTTTTACCTTTCCAGTAGCGGCTTACCCGGGTAGTCCTGGACAAGGGGCCGTTAAACGGGTGTGTGTGTGTGTAAATAATTTTAACGCCAGAAATTACTCACATGACTTAAATATTGATTAAATATTATATAAATACACATTTTTATCATACGTTTACTTTAATCTTACTTTTCAACAAATTATGCAAGGGTACTGGTTTGAAGCACACTGCAATTTTTTGGAGGGGGGCTATATGATAAATTGATAATACATAACCATAAAAATTGGCCAATTTGGCACATTGTAGCAGACTCCCAGTCTACACATAGGTGTCAACTTTCATGCAGACTGACTTATCCAGTTGCCCTTGACAAGCCTGACAGGCAAACCGGAAATGGCACAAAAAATATCACATTTTCAACTAACAAATCCTGTGGTGGCACCATAGAGGCAATGGAAAACATGGCTGCACACTAAACAACTAAAAACATGTGCCAACTATCCTGTGATGAATGTCAATATCACCCACCACAAATGGAAAAAAATAACAACTCAGCTGAAGAGAACCACTTTACCATACAAACTGAACTGCAACTAAGATGGAAATGTTACTGATAAATCTGTCAAATTACAACACTAACTTCATCCGGTTGCCGCTGTTTTGTCAGTCTAGCTGGTCCTGCCGAACATTCAAGTACTTGCCATCCAAGAATGACAAACGGAACACCATTAAACATAATCGGATGTTCAGCAGACGACGCTCGACCGACTTGTTCTTTCCATAACACTTTCTTTGTTACAGCCCTTGCAAGTACATCTACAACACATAGTAATGGCGTAAAGTCTTTGAACCAAACCAGGTAATTGGCAGTGCATGATCTGAAGCTGTGTATGTCCATCCATCTCATGACAGTGTTTAAACAATGCCATGCAACAGTCCATAGACAAGTGTTGTGACATGTAATACATGTCAATCACATAGGTAGATCTCAGACGTAGGCCCTACCAGTTCGGATTGTCTGACAGAAAATGTGAAATCCAGTTAATTAGAATAACTACTGAACTATTCACCATGCACAGTACAAGACCCAATTCTGCCAAATTAACACAGTAATTTTGACCACTTCACTTTTTATAAACACTTGGACACACGCCTTTAATTATTGCGAAAAATGAGGAAGATTTGCCAAAAAAACAAACACGACATTCTCATCAAACTGTAAGAATTTCGACAACATCAAGCAGAAAAAAGGAAACCGATTTTCCACTGTGTGCACCTTTTTTGTAGTACTTGACAGAAAAAGGTGACTTTTTCATATACATTACGCCTAAGACAATAGATCTATAGTCTACAATTCTGTATATTTAATTTTGGCACGCATTGAGAATTTTCCTTCAGTGCTTTGACGCTGTTGGTTGGGCGGCAGGAAGGGCATCCGGCCTGTAAAAAACCGAGTGGTGGGGTGCTGGCGTGGTTATCTGTCTGGAGCGAGGTGCAGACTTGCATGT
>Ga0126325_10000533_pt1 | contig 10360 bp, 11 predicted proteins | sample InaspJWI14metaG_FD_94487 | JGI IMG/M metagenome (GOLD analysis project Ga0126325, IMG submission 94487) | Marine gutless worms symbiont microbial communities from Oahu, Hawaii - Inanidrilus sp. 1 OAHU.JWI-14 metaG | ecosystem: Host-associated > Annelida > Digestive system > Unclassified...
ATGGGTGTGAGTGGGTGAATGTTTCTTCTGGTACCGGCCTACCCGGGTTGTCCCGGATCAAAGGCCGTTAAACGGTCGTTGTTGTTGTTTATGCTCTTTCATAGTGAGTGGCACATATACCAGATAATTCTGTGAATTCTTAGGATAAACCACCACAGTAAAAGTTTTTTATTAGCCAAAGAACGACACGACGACACACGTTTAGCGGCCTTTTTTCCGGGACTACCCGGGTGAGCTGGTACCAGAAAGATAAAACCAATCTGGATTTTACTGAAGCAAGAGACAATGAGTGGCAGTGGCATCAGCTGGGCCATATGCAAGTCTGCACCTCGCTCCAGACAGATAGCTACGCCAGCACCCCACTGCTCAGTTTTTTTACAGGCCGGATGCCCTTCCTGCCACCCAACCAACAGTGTCAAAGCACTGAAGGACAAAGAAATAAATCCAGTTTCTGGCTATCACAACTTGTCCAGTTGCAGCTGAGAATATTGAAGACAAGTTATTGCTGAAAAAATGATTTTTTTACATTTTACAGGTAAGGTGGACAAGAACATAATTGCATCAAATTTCATCTGGTTTTTTTGTATACCAAAAAGTCATTCAAATCGATTCATTTTTGACAGTTATTCAAGAAATATAGGTGTTGTTTCTTGAGACACGGTGTATTTATTGGAATAAGTGTGCTGTTTGTTTGTGTGTATGTTTAGTTAAAGGCAAGTAGCACGGGGTGCGGCAATCGTCCTGTGACCAGATAGAAAGATTAGTTGTTGCATCAAATCTTGACCCGTTCTTCAGTCGCCTTCTGATGATTGACTTTGTGATAATCTATTCTGTCCAGTCTCTGAGTAGCATCGTAGCTGACTCCCACTTAATGATTAGTGCCAATAACGTCTTTCTCGTGAGTGCTTTACAGCGTGTATGCAGTCATTTACATAAGTTGTTTCTATTTTTACTGCTAGAACTCGAAAGAGTCAGTCATTTGACGTTTATTTTCATTATTCTTAACCTTGTTGTTGTAGAGTGACTTGAAAGTATTAACTGTATTGACACTAATCAATTTTTGTCAATCACCTGTGTGTAAACTGCACTTTTATATATGGTAGTCATGGAAATATAACGGTCTGCAGTGTTATTGAGGACATAAACCATTGGTAATAAAACCGTTATGCATGGTTCTTGGGATAGCTTACACACACCATGCACACCATTTTAAGAATCATTTGTGTGATTAGTCTCCATGTTTCTCTTCCTCCGCCTGTTTCTAAACAAGAGCCAATGACTGTCGCAGGTTTCCGTAGGCAGAATAAGGCTGGATGTCTGTCCTGTTGTGATCAACAAATCGATAATGTCAGTTTACTGAAGGGAACTCAAAGATTTTTATGACGATGTCAGTGGTTACTTGACCCTTTTGTCAATAAAATGGGTTAACTGATTGATTGATTGATTCATTCATTCAAATTTAAGACAGTAACACACTGGCCATCTCTTTTGTTGATCCGCCATCTGACTTTTTGACAGATGGGCATGACACTTCCTTTGCACCGGCTCTCCAGCGCCGCTTCAGTACTTGTATTAAATTGTATTTTCCAGATAGGCTTACTGCAGATGTCTCAGGAGGCCTACCAGGATTTACTTAGGCATTGTAACTATGCCACCCGACAGACAGAAGATACATGACAATCACTCTCAACACATAATGTGAATGATTAATATGCAATAACAGCAAAAACCTGGCTTGAGAAGATTTTTGTGATACAGTATGCATTCACAACAGTTGTGAAATCATAGTGTGTCATAAAAATATCCTTTCAAGCCAGGTTTTTGCTCTTATTGCATATGATGATTCACATTGTGTTGAGTGATTGTCGTGTATCTTCTGTCTGTCTTGGGTGGCACGGTAACTTAAGTAGCTATGCGTCGGACTTGTGATCTGTAATCAGTGGTTGAACTGTGTCTCACAAAGCAGTATAATTCGTGGCTGGTCGAGGCGTGACATCACATCGGCTATGCGTTACACATTTCAGTGATCAGTCCGCCCTGGATCCAACCACACCTTGATAATATGTTACTGCACTACAATACACATTGTGAACATATTTGGCACATTTTTGAGTAACGCTGTCCATTTCATCATTGGGCTTTTTGCGCGTTCCTGTAGTTTGTGACTGACACAAATGTGCGAACATGGGCATTTTTGTAATTTCATTCTACCAGACTCATTTATTCCAGCAGTAGAGCGTCGTACGGGGTTTTAATTTCCGTTCCTTCCAACGTCTAATTTCCCGTTCCACTCTTGTGCTAATATCGTGGTCCTTTTATTTGAGACTCGTTCGCAGTATAAAGGAACTTGTGACAATGCCTCGAGCACTTAAGCCTGCGAGTTTTTTTATCCCGGTGCCGGTAGGCCTATATTGATTCATCTTTATTTGTGCTTTGCTCGCCGCGGGTTTCGGCAGCTACAAATCTTTCTCACCAGTCACCTTCCCATCGTAGACTCTCTTCCTCCCTCAGAACTGACTCCACGAAATCTTGATCGCCGCTGTTTCTTCCAAATTCTGAGTACATCGTTTTTTTTGCTTTTAGTTTCTTACTTTAATTTTCGGCGTAGTGCGGTGGTTTAACTTGATTTCTTTCAGCTTTCGAGAGCATGTAAAACTAAAAAAACTGCCCTCGATCGAGGTCAGGCCGACAGCGTTACCATCCTTGCTGCGCCTAACTGACGATTCTGACCGTGACTTACTTCCCTGCACACTACGGTGATTATCCATACATAATGCGAAAAATCACCGTCAAAAGTCGGTTCACTGCAAACAATCGGACGGACACGACCAACTGCAGTACCTTGCCCACTAACACGGTCGGTAGGCCTAAATAATTTTTCGTATCGTACAACCTTGTGGTTTGTTGACAGCACATAAACTGAACTGCAGTTCGCGAACTGCATGGAGCCTGCGAACTCATATATAGTCTACATACAAATTTATATAGCGCCAAAAATCGTGAGAACGAATCTGAGGCGCTGTTCACACTCCAATGTGAACAGCCGATTGGAATACGTGTGTTCGGAATTGGCTGAGCACCAGCCGTGTAGATTCGCTGCAGCCAATCACGTTGTGACGCTGATGCGCATGACTATGCATGAACACGTCGTGTTGCTAGCTGGGTCGACTTGTTGCACGTCAGTTCAGTTCACGTGGTTCCCACGCCTCCTGGAAGGTCCAGGAATTGTGTTTGTAAAATTTCCACGACCTGGAAAGTCCTGGAAATCTGAGTGCGATGTCCTGGGAAGTCCTGGAATTTGTTCGGCAATGATGCGGACGGCAGACGCTGTGATGCGGACGCAGACGCCAAAATATGCACGTCCGCACGCCTCTATTCTGTGTTCGAACGGTTTCTTTGGTATTCCTTCGCAACATGTAGCAGTGATGATTATACTCCAGTATGGATCCTGCTGTCATACTGGTTAGTAACTCCTGTTTGTATCTATATTTAAACATTGCTCGCTTACGACAGGGTCCTGGAAAAATGCTTCTGGGGTCCTGGAAAGTCCTGGAATTTTTGCAACCAAGAGAGTGGGAACCCTGAGTTCGTGTGCTGCAAACAAGCTTTCACGGTCCTGTGGTGTTGTCGACGGTGCTGGTATCACTGATCGGCGGCAGTAGTCTCGAGTCTTCGTAGTAGACGAGCCGCAGCACCTCGGCAGCGGTGGTGTTGAGATGGCGGATGGTGATGGGGTCGTAGACGACGTCGGCGGGATGCTCGCGGTACCACAGGTGCACGGCGTAGTAGGTCTTCACACGTGGCGTCTCGTCTTGACAATTGGCAAACCTCCGACGGAGCAGAACGCCAACGAGTATCACGCCATTGCAGTGGTGTAGCCAAGACCATTTCTGCAAGACCAAGACCATAGACATGGAGATCAACACCGGACGGAGAGACCGCAATTGGACATCACCTATACCATTTCGGTACGCCTAGACCACAAACCTCGAGATCAACACCGGGTGGAAAGAGACCGAATTGGACATCACCTACCTAGCAACAGAGTAGGCTACACTGATAACACGACTAACATATCGACAACGAAGCAAACAAATAGCAGTATAACCGTTGTCACACTTGTAGAGGCTATCAGTAAAAATTTGATCTTGATCAAAATGATCTTGAGCCATTGCACGATGAAGTGATAAACGAACTGCGATTGAAACAAGACCATTTTTGCTAGACCAAGACCAGCACCCGAGGACAACAACACTGCATCCTTCCGCCTCAGTCACCAGCCACCTGTCGTCCGTCCAATGCCGCCTCCTCTTCTTTCTGTATACTGAATGACTAAAACTAGTTGCTACGGTACCGGTGGCGGCAGACCGCACCGCGGTGCACGGCGTAGTTGCGCGACCAGTCCCACAGCTGGCCGCGCGTGTACAGCCAGCGCCGCTCGTCCCAGTTGGGCCGGTTGATCGAGAACCAGTCGACGTGGACGAGCTGCGGGTGCCGGCGGGCCAGCCGCATCGGCACCACGACCGAGTGACGGTTCCAGTCCGAGTCGTCGAAGTCGGCGTACGCCTCGCGCCACAGCCGAATGAACAGTGGCGTAGAAACCGGGGGTTCAGGCGAGTCAGTGAACCCGGGGCCCCCGAGCTCCTGGGGCCCCGAGTGGGGCCGAAGCAACTGAGGGCCTGCCCTCCGAGCTGTGCTACGCCACAGCCGAATGAACGTGGCGTTGGCTGAGACGTGTCGGCAAAGATCGCACGACCGCTAGAACTTGCCCAGACGAACACGAAGCAGTGTTGTTAATGGAAACCCAATCCTTCCGACACCGACACCAAGGACCGAAACCGAAACTTTGACACCAAGTAAATTTAGGTCGTAACTTCAGAAGCGCTGGCGGCAGGTCGCAGTAAACTAGTTGCACGTAAACGTGTGAGAAAGTATAGGAACGTCTTCAGCGACGGATGAACGTGGCGTTGGCGCGAGCGGCGAGGATGAAGCCGCTGCCGAGCATGGTCGGACTCTCGGCGCCCAGGACGACGTCGTGGCCCATGAGCGGGTCGAGCGGACGGACGACGATGAGGTCGAGGTCGACGTAGAGTCCGCCGAGCTCCTCCAGGACGGCCAGCCGCGCAACGTCCGACTGGTGCCGGGGGTCGCGACCTCGACAACTCGAACGGGGTGTCAGCCCGCTATAGCCAAGGTCCATTATAGCCAAGGTCCGCTATAGCCAAAGTCTATCATACCGAATGTCATGGTTAGGGTTAGTGTTATCGTTAGGGTTAGGCTGACACCTCGTTCGAGTTGTCGAGGTGGCGCCCCCGCCCCCGGCACCAGTCGGACGTGGCGCGGCTGGTCGTCCTAGAGGAGCTCGGCGGACTCTACGTCGACCTCGACCTCTGGACCTTGGCAATGGCGGACTGCAATCGTCCGACTGGTGCCGGGTGCGACCTCGACGACTCGGTCTGGAACGGCGGCCAGCAGTCGGTCGCGGTGCCGATGCGCTGGCCCGGCGACACTCGGAGTTCTCGATCAACCGGCGCATCTGCGATCGACGACCGGCGCTGGTTGTAGTAAGCTTACGCGCGCCGATGTCCGACTGGTGCTCGGGCACCGCCACGGTCCGCTTGTAGGCTCTGTTCTTTGCCGTCCTCGATCCGAGGACTGACCACACCAACGACGTACTGTCTCCATTTATCTCTATCCTCCAACGTACAACTCAACCGATAGTGTAATCACCGTAATCTATATCTCTCCTCAGCATCCCTGTGTGCTGAGTGTGCGTTCTGTTCTTGAGCCGTCCTCGATCCGAGGGTTGGCCACACCATGGTGTACTTCGTACTTTCTCCATTTATCTCCTCAGCATCCTTATGTGCAGAGTATGGCTTCTGTTCTGTTTTTAGCCGTCCTCCTCGATCCGAGGATTGGCCACACCGTGGACGTACTTTCTCCATTTATCTCTGTCCTCTGTCATTCTGACTGACTCTTCCACGGGGAGTCCTGTCCACGTCTTGATGTTGTCCGTCCAGGCCGTGCGTGGTGTCCTCGCCTGCGTGCACGCGGAATTGTTCCTTGTAGGCTACGCCACGTGTAATTCACACATTAGTAATCAGTCACAATATACCTAGGCCCACTAGCCACATCTTTGCCACCACGGTCCGGTTGTAGACGGCGGTCGGCCGCTGGCGGGGGACCTGCACGGTGGGGAAAACCTCCACGGTGTCTACAGCTCCTGGAAATCCCGGAAATCTCCTGGAATGTAGTTGATGCTCGTGAAAAATTTTTATAATTAGCAATGTAATTTTCGCACGTCAGGGAATTCTTAGTGCACTGTTCATAGGGTAAACAGGTAAAAAGGATCACTATGTTCTCATACTGTAGGTAAGCATGCCGTTGGTCGGAGCTCATCATCACATGCTCATTTATTGATATTATAAACTTCACCTGCATTTTGATATTGTATGCCTTGTAACGTACAAATCTTCCGGATTTAAAAAAAATATCCTGGATATCTCCTGGAAATCTCCTGGAAATTGGTTAGGCTGGATTTGCAGACACCCTGACCTCGGAACTGGCAACTCAGTGGCATCTGCGGCGACGGATGTGCCAGCGACGCTGCTTCTTCTTCTGCTGCTGCTGTTGAGTGCTACCATTGTAAACTACGCTCTCGTAAACTCACGTCCGTCGGTCGCTGGCGGGGGACCGGAAGCAGGTGCGCGAAGGACCACCAGCGCCGCGTCGAAGAATTGCTGCCCACAGTATTGGAAGTCTCTAGCTGTAGCCGTTCCGGGGATATTTCCGGCGGGTGTAGAACTGCGGAGTGTGAATTGGGCGGGAACCGGAAGCAGGTGCGCTACGGCCTGGCGCGCGAACTGCCACCACGGCCCGGCCGGCGGCGTCGACGCGGCGTCGTACCAGAGGAGGATCTTGCGCGGTCGGACGTAGCGCTGGACGGCCAGCAGGCACATGGCCTCGTGGAAGCGCAGCGGCGTGCGCGGCGGGTAGAACCACGTCACGTGCACCATCACGTCACGACGCCGCGGCGCGATGACGTCAGCCTCGGTGACGTCATCAGCAGCGGCAGCGCGTTGCGGAGGTGACGAGTCCGCGGCAGGTGCGAGGTCGACTGGCGGGAAACTGACGACGTTCCAGACAGTGCAGACGCAGACGCAGTAGACGACGAGCAGCAGGCATTCGACACAGCGTCGACCTCGCCGTCGGCACGCGAGCAGCGTCCAGCCGTGTCGCGCCAACTTCACGCATTGCACCCGCCAGCCGTCTTCCATTCAACGCCGCCTCTTCTTTCCGTATACTGCATATTCACAACAAGTTGCGACAGTAATGGCAGCGACAGCCCGCATCGCCGCCGCACGACGCCCCTGTTGTGTGCTGGTGGTTGCGTTCTGCGTGCGCAAAGTCTGTCCATAGGGAACGAAAGTGCGCCGATACAATTGCCACAGTGCTGGTTCCCTGGGCTGGCCATTTTCAATGCTAAAATATAAATATATTTTTTAAATAAAATACATCGAACTCGAAGACATTTTATCAAACAGCACTCGGAAATTGTTATGGTTTGAAATTAGCAAAATGTTGATTGCAGTTTTACAAATAAATTTATTGCGTTATTTATTATAATTTTCGGTACACTGTCGTTCTCTATTGTCCACGGTATGTCGGGTACATGTCCCGCCTAAAGTGCCTCTTCCAGGCCAAGACATCCGTGTGAATAACACCATCGCGCACCGTGTGCGGCGACATGGGCAATTGGGCGATATGGGCGATATGATGACCGGGCAAAGTCAAAACAAGCGTTATGGGCAGTACAAGGGAGTCAGCAACAGAGAAATAACCACGAATTTGTGATTAATGAGTAAATATCTGCCCTCTGACAGAAAGGCCAAAACGTAAGCTGGCCGCGTGGGACACTGACGGACAGACAGACATCAGATCGTTGTTTTAAGCTCACGCTATGATACAATACAAAACGAAACAAAACAATACAATACAACACAATACAATACAATGAAGTCATTTATAACTCGTGCATGGTCAGCTGGAGGGCCGAATCTGAGGCGCCGGCAGTCGCTATCAGGGGAAAGATGGCGAGACGCGGGTCCAAGAGAAGGCACGGGAAACTAATACTATAATGTCTTAAGGTTCCTCTTAAACGAAACAAACGACGAGCTACTGCGAATTTCGAGACGGAGTTTATTCCACATTGAACGCGACCAGCATAATAAAGTCGGGTTACCTTTGCGTCAGAGACTTGTTACAGTCAACCTACTGTAGCTCGTTTGACTCGACTGCCGAATACAGAACACACTGCTCGACCATGCGACGACGGCCCGCATACACGTTGCCGCATCTCGACAACGGCTGTGTCAGCAACGCTGCTGCTGCTGCTGCTGGGTGATGTGCACGCGTGTATTGTAAACTATACTCACGTGCGCTGCGTACGCGTACTGATGTGTATTCACCAGTCATCTAGAACTATAAGTAACGGAATCCTTGCAGGATGGCCGCTCCGGAATCCCGTTGCGGCCTCGAGGTACAGCAGACATCAGTCCAAAAACAGACCCATCTTTTTTGCCCGTTCTCGTTCCAGTTTAGTCTTGAAACCATTCACTGTTTTTGCTTGTCACAGAATCATTATTCAGCGTATTCCACTTGGACACCACTCGATGAGAGAGAAAAAAACTTTCTAATATCCTTATTACACCGACATTTAACCAGCTTCAATGAATGTCCACGAGTTCTTCCTGCTGTATCAATCTGGAACATATCCGTTAATGGTATAACAGAAAAACCATGAGCCATTTTGAAAACCTCTATTAAATCAGCACGATTTCGATGTTCTTCCAAAGTCCACAGTCGCAGTTTCTGTAACCTATTTTCATATTGTAATGACTTAATACTGATAATCATTCGAGTGAAAATGAAACTTTATAAGGAACGATGCAGTATCTATGCGAGACATCAAATCTTTTCTAATCGTATTGTTGATATCATGGAACGCTCTACATGCAGCAGTCGTCCTTTGCCCCAGTGTGGCTGTTTTTAAACGAAATCTAGCCAAGTTGTCGTTCAGCAGCTTGTAACGTTACTCTTAGGAATACGTCTTCACATGGGTTTATTATAGGTCTAACAATTTTATACCTAGACCTCCGCCGTGTCCCCAACTCACCGATACACAGACCACGCCACGTGAGACATATGTAGCAAAGGCCCGCATCTACAGGTAACGGAATGAAACTGTATAAGGAACAGTGCAGTATCGATGCGAGACATCAACTCTTCTCTAATCGTATTGTTGATATATGGAACTCTCTACCTGCAGCAGTTTTTAAACGAAATCTAGCCAAGTTTACGTGCAGAAGCTTTTATGTTACTGTTAATAATATGTTTTATATGTGTTTATTATAGGCTTAGCGTCATTGCATTTCATGTATTTTACTGCGATGTAAGTGGCCGTTTGGTCCTTTTTCTTTTAATAAATTGACTGATTGATTGATTGATTGAATAAAGTAGGTTACCTTTTTTCGTTAGTCAAGTCGAGTCAAGTAGCCTTTAATAAATAAAGGTGACATCCGCACCTTTTACACATATAACGAAGAATAAAAAACACAATTCAATGAGGAGAAAAAATCACATTGAGGAGAAAAAAACAGTTACAATCAGCATACCGTAGCTCATTTGACTCGACTGCCGAATACAGAAGACACTGCTAGATCGTGCGACGACAGCCCTCATGCACGTTGCCGCATCTCAGCAACGGCTCTGTCAGCGACGCTGCTGCTGCTGCTGGGTGATGTGCACGCGTGTATTGTAAACTTGCCCTACGTACACGTCTTACTGTGTCTGTGAATGATTAATAATCCGCTGAACGCTGAATATTAATAATAACTCAAAGCGTCCTGATTACCAAGGCCGTAACTAAGATTTATTTTCCGGGGGGGTGTTGGGGGACGACCAGCGGTGTAGTGGTAAAACGCCAAACGCATTCTGACGCATTTTAGGCCTAAATTTGCGCCTTTGAGTGTCTAATGCAGCTTTGTTTTTTTTAAATTACTGATACACTTAGCCACAACATCATCTCCCACAAAAGGGATGAACCAATCACCAGAGTAGTCAGCAAATACAGAATTCAAATGGACGTCATTCTACGAGCAGTAAATAAATAAGTAAAGCGCTACCTGATTTTAAAGTCAAGATAGGCCTATCAGTAGGGTACGCCAACTATTCGTTCTACAGGACACTAATTCCATTATTTGTAACTACCAAAGACATGGGTATATCGTGGATATCCAGTGGTCACTTTTGAAAATTTAGTGACTAATAGTAGATCTGTTTTTGTGTGTCTAATTTTTCC
>Ga0126325_10000534_pt1 | contig 10356 bp, 4 predicted proteins | sample InaspJWI14metaG_FD_94487 | JGI IMG/M metagenome (GOLD analysis project Ga0126325, IMG submission 94487) | Marine gutless worms symbiont microbial communities from Oahu, Hawaii - Inanidrilus sp. 1 OAHU.JWI-14 metaG | ecosystem: Host-associated > Annelida > Digestive system > Unclassified | place...
CAAATGGAGAAAGATGATAAAGGAAGCACGATGATCCGGATGGGTGTGAGTGGGTGAATGTTTCTTCTGGTACCGGCCTACCCGGGTTGTCCCGGATCTAAGGCCGTTAAACGGTCGTTGTTGAGTGCATTACTTTCGTGCAAAACCACTAGATTTATAGTACACGTCATGCACCTTTAACATATTACAGTGCAAATTTAGCAAACTGATGCAAAAGCCCAACGAACATAACTGCAAGCTGAGTTATAAGACTTGCACTGATTGCAACCTATCTTTATTCCCTGAAACTCTAGGAACATATTGGTAAAATCAGTTTCATTTTTTCTTGAAGAACGTTTTTGGGGCCACCCTGTATGTATGCACGCATGCATGCACAGAGGGATGGACGGTCAAAAAAACAATGCTGTTGCTGCTGCCCATCCTATGGGCTGCATAATAATATTATAAAAATAAATTTAACTGGGCCCCCAATGAATATATGGTTCCTTAGGCACAGCTGAGCCTATACACTAAATGGCATCCCAATCAGTTCAGCTGTTTTAGCACAGGTTACGGTTGTGACTAACAAACACACACACATACCACACTACATGTGTAACAATAGGCCACATTTATGCTGCACATAAGTTACGAGCCATTGTGGTTTAAGGATTACGGTGCTGCTGAATAAACTAAAACAGTTCCATCTGAACTTAAGGTCTCTACAGAACACTGATAGAAAGTCATACGTTGTCAGTAAAACACAACCATAGGCATGCTGCTCCAATGACTAGTGCTCAAAATTTCTTCAAAGCCTACCGACTCTGGCATTAAAACAGCAACATGGCTATTACCCACATTCAGGTCTCGTTACTGTAATCAATACAAAAATTTTTTCAATAACAACCATTTTGTGGTTGTTAAACACACAGTAAACAGACTAACTCATGTTGCCCGGCGAGCATACCCAGTTTAAAAATGACAAATCTCTCGAAGCAAAGTTTTACTGCCAATATACACTTGCTGACAGTAACCAGCACTTTCTCAGTGATGTTACCTAACACTGTCTTAATAATAACGGTACTGTATCATTGCAATCAAAACTGACATTTTATTCACCCTGCCAGTCATATTATCAAAATTAAAACTATATACACATCAGCTATAATATGAATGTTGTTTTTACGGACACTTACTGTTCATAGAGTTCTTCAAACTTTTCACCCCAGACCTCAAAGAGACCTGGACACTCATGCGGACACATCAACGTCCAATTTTCGTCCTTCTCAACACGTCGCATAAACAGGTCTGGAATCCACAGTCCCAAGAACAGGTCTCGTGCTCGATGTTCCTCGGCACCGGTGTTCTTCCGGCAATCGAGGAACTGGAAAATGTCAGCGTGCCACGGCTCCAGGTAAATCGCAAATGCACCAGGCCGCTGACAACATCACAGAAACGCACAGTTAACAAGTTACCACAGTAATGAGAGTAAAAGGCCACATCGCTGCTGCCGCCAACTGAATAAAGTTGAAAATATCAACCACACACAGGATACCCTATACTTTACAATGGGCCGGGAGACGTTCCCCCAAACTGACCCTGGGGGATCTGGGCCCCCCAATGAATATATGGTTCCTTAGGCACACCTGAGCCTATACACCAAATGGCATCCCAATCAGTTCAGTGTTTTAGCACAGCTTGCGGTTGTGACCAACAAACACACACACACAGACCACGCTACATCTGTAACAATAGGCCACATTTATGCACAGTGTGCATGCAGTGTGGCCTGACAACAAAAATTAACTGTTCTGTTGCATTTGTTACAATGTAAAATAGGCTTGATTATCTGTGACAGCACAGCATAAAAACTGCTCATTTAACAGTCAGTCACTACATACAGCATAATAATACACACCTTGTTGCCACCTTGGTCAACATAGCGTGCCGTACTGTTAAACACTCGTAACATCGGTATCAGACCATTTGATGTCCCATTCGTCTGTTAACAGAATCAAAACGGCACACAGAGACATAGAATGATAAATATCTACATAGTTTACTTGCCAATCAATCAAAGATGGTGGACTACCCGAGTTATTATTAACCTAGCCCACCCTAACCAATCACAGTGAATCAGATCGTTGGTGATAGCCAATGATATGTCGTCTACCATACATAGAACAGCTAATGCGGTATGCGACATCTGTGGTCATCTTGTGATTATCACCACAATGGGGGTTTTGGATTTGTTTATGGGCAATGCCCCTGTGGTCATTCTACACAGTCAATGTACAATATCATTTACAGTTCTGAACCAGAAATGAAGTGTGCCCTGTCAAGGCACAGATCCAAGCAACAGCATACGTAAACAACTGCAAAAGCAATAAAAAGCAGAACAAAAAAAGTGGTGCAAGGCATACTGACCCCAGCAATAAAACTGCCCGATGCTCGTATGCAGTGGACATGAAGACCAACTCCACCAGCGTTCTTAGAGATGAGAGCACACTGCTTCAGTGTGTCATAAATACCTTCAATGCTATCTTCCTGCATCGCCAGCAGAAAACAGCTGCCAAACACAACACACACACACACACACAGACACACACACACAGACACACACACACACACACACAGGTTTACCAACTCCGCACATCAGCACTGCAGACAATACTTGACGACAATATCTGCAAAGTCAGTGCAAATATCTGGCAACGTGATGCAAACTTAACACAAAAGCAGTGAGAGCAAACACAAATCAAAAACGATTCTGGCTAAAGTTCCTTTTCTTTAATTCTTGGCACAGTTTCTCCAAGAGAACTTTACACTGGCATAATGTAAAAGCAATCCTGAGGGATCATTATACAATTAAAATTTCAACACTCAAATTCATCAAGAGTAAACTCCTTAGTGGCAAGCTGAAAAAGCAAACCTTGAAAGCTGAGGATTTGGTGTACCAGAGTTGAACAATGTTGGTGAGGCATGTGTGAACCACCGCTCTGACAACAAGTTGTATGTCTACACATGCCAGAACACACACGTTTAACGGCTCTGCACATGCTAGAAATAAAATAAAAAATCATTCTGCAGCTCAGCAGAAAGCATCACCGTAAATAATTACAATCCTCGGAAAAATAACAATAAAATTACAGAATGACAAAGTACAATAATGACAGCACTATAAAATTCATCATCATCTCACAAATGGCAGCAGTTCATATAAAATAATGGCAGCAGTTCGTATAAAATATTTTCAGAAAAAATACTCAGGTGAGAACATGCAATAACGAATATAATCAGGACATAATGTTGTACAAAGTAACTTCGATTTTAAATCAGTAACTGCATTTAGCTATCAGCATGCTACTCTGTGGCATAGCATTAAGATCAGTTATGTTGTTTCCTGGACATGCCATACCTCAATAGCAGCATCCACATCATCCCCATGAATTCCGACAGCAACACGCATCAACATGTGCTGTGGCCGTTCGGCTACTTTGCCGTTAATTTTCAGCAAGTACGACCTCTCCAGAGTCTAGAACACAACATGGCAGAAAACCAGCATAATACTGCTCATTGAGTTTGGGAAGTGCGTAATGCATCAATGCTCAGACGTTCTTAGACTAACATACATGACTTACATATACAGGCAGGACAAGAACTACAGACACAACAAGAACTCACAGAAAGGACATATGTTTAGGCTGAAATCAATCACAGCGCACTGTGACTAACTGCTTTTATGCGCATTAGATGCCCACTTACTTACTTAAATGTTTAGTTAATGCACAAGAAGCACACCCACACACACACCCATTTAATGGCCCTTTTTCCGGGACTACCCGGGTGAGCCGGTACTAGAAAGGTAAAACACCCACACACACACCCATTTAACGGCCCTTTGTCCGGGACTACCCAGGTGGGCCAGTACCAGAAAGGTAAAAACCAATCTGGATTTTACTGAAGCAAGAGACAGTGAGTGGCAGTGGCATCAGCCGGGCCATATGCAAGTCTGCACCTGGCTCCAGGCAGATAACCATGCCAGAAACCCACCGCTCAGTTTTTACAGGCCGGATGCCCTTCCTGCCACCCAACCAACAGCGTCAAAGCACTGAAGGCATTACTAGAAAGGTAAAACCAATCTGGATTTTACTGGAGTAAGAGACAGTGAGTGGCAGTGGCATCAGCTGGGCCGTATGCAAGTCTGCATCTTGCTCCGAACAGACAACCATGCCAGTACCCCACCACTCAAGTTTTTTACAGGCTGGATGCCCTTCCTGCCGCCCAACCAACAGCGTCAAAGCACTGAAGGCACATAATGCACAACAAGCAATGAATTAATCAGTTTTACACTTCACACAAACATAAAATGTGATGCTCATTTGCAGTACAAGTTGTAAGGACAATTACAGAACTTAAGAAGGTCTTCTGTCGAGCCTCATATCTCGGTAAACATATATTCATATCCTTACATATAACGACCGAACGGTAACGCATTTACATATTAAGTGGGGCGTGGCTGTAGGCCCCACCGTCATCGGAGCTGGTACTCGACATTTGCCCCCTTCCCGGATACACGTCCCCGTAACCAACCCGCGCTAGCGCAGACGTACGCGACAGTTGTTTTCAGGGAGGGGCGGGTGTCCGAGGAGTAAATGTTAACTGTCGGGCGTGGCTTACGGACGACAGCAACAGCTGCAGTAGGCCCCGGCTAGAGTCCACAAAGCAACGTTCCAGCTGACTCACTGCCAAGACTCGGTCCTGCTGCAGGCAGTCGCTGCAGCAAACAACATGAGCATTGTGTCAATATCGCTCCGACATACGAAGCCAGGGCCGAGCGCGAAGCGCGAGATACAAGGACAGGTGTTTAGCGGCGGAGCCGCTAGTATATATATATATTTATAGTGGCAACACTGAAAAACCACAGAATGACTGACTGTATAAAGGAAGTACAGGCATTGGCTCCTTCTTTAATGTCACCACTGTAAATCTTAAAGTATGGATGATGTCAGCAGGTACCTTGAAGCCAAAGTAGTTGTAAGCATAGTCACGATCATATATGATGGCCGAATTGAGGCGATCAGCGTTCTTCATAATGATGTCGTGAGTTTTCGTAGAGATCATTGGAGATATAGCTTGTGTTGCTGGATTATAATAGTTGAAGAGATCATCCATCACATCTGTAATGAACAACAGAAATTTGTATATGGTAATCCTTATTGTCATACAATGCTGAAAAAGGCTGGCAGTACTAAAAACCACTCCATCCATGTGTCTTCTCCTATGTTTGCCACTACAATGATGTGCATTAAGTGTAATACACGTATTACCACTGTCGGCCCAATGCTGCTCATCTCTGGTTGTCACAACTTTCATTTTTTGGTGTACAACCTCACATATGTCAGTCTCCAACATTTCACCTTTTTCTGTACTGCAGCGAGACTGAAATGTTATTGTAGCACACAAGATACTAAATCTTAACTTAATTTTTTTTAAATCAGCGTAACATTTGGAATTCAAAAAAGTTGCCAGTGATATACCTGTAAACACTTTTTTAGTTTCTTTGTGAAGATTTGAGACTGCAATCCTAGCAGCTAGCACAGCATAGTCGGGATGCTTTGTTGTCATGGTCGCTGCAGTCTCCGCAGCCAAATTGTCCAATGCCACAGTGGTGACGCCCGGATGCAAACCATCAATCACTTTCAGAGTTATTGCAGTCTGCCACAAGAACAGAACAAACACATTTAAGACCGACCGCAACCTGCACCAAAAACTACACCCTTGTGACTTTTGTTAATATGTGAGATATAGATTAGACTTATAAAATGAAATTCTACACATGCATCTGGACTTTGGAGTTACTGAGTTTAATCTGACTGTCATATCTTTTTTTCTGAACATTGTGTAGTGTTTGGATTATTTACAGCCAGAGCGAATTTGCTTATTCCCTTCAAAAAATCCAACCCACACATATTCTACAGGTCAATCTTTGTCAAACAGCACCCCAGGAGGCAGTGGAGGATGCTGTTAGGGCAAAGTGTTACGTTCAAATGGCCTAGTAACGGCAACTGAATTAGGGATGGCATTTGGATTAGGCAGAAGAAGCTGAAGTTCTCAACAGTGTTAACTACAATGTTTTCATTCCATAGTCCAACTCCGAATACAATCTATAACTGCCACCAGAGAAATTCTACGACCAGTACTAATCACACAGCAACAGTTACCACTAAATAAGCTATTTTCTGCTGCAGTTTAACAAGCCTAGTTTGCCAGTGTAAACTTTGTAAACTACCAGTATTGATATTCCAACACAGCAATCATGACAAACAACATACCGGATCAACAAAGTCCATGTTGAGGCCATAGCAGAGCTTTGAAATTCGGAATGTGATCTTGTCAAAGTGGACTTCCTGGTGACGCCCGTCTAAAGCAAATAACAATTAAATGTCTCAAAGAAAGTTCACAAGTGAAGTGAGTACAGTCAGTTCTTGATTGCTGCAGCTTGCTTGGTGTTTGGGGATTGATGCTTTGAAACAATGCCTATCCTACATGATGTCAATTGGCTACCAGTTTGGCAGGAGTCTGACAAAACTATGACAGGACAAAGGCCTGGCAGGACAGTCTAGGAGCATCATCTAGAAGTGTTGTTGCCACAGGCTGTACTGGTTTTGCTTGTCGGCGTTGTCGCTAACAAAAATGTGCTTTTCTTTACACATACATTACATACATTAGGTGTGTGTAATACACACAATCTCAGATAATTTATTATTTCTTTAAGTTTGACCACGGTAGTCCCAAGTGTCTTCTCGTCTGTCCCACAGTACACTGGCACTCCAACACTGTCCCACATCTCATCAGAAAACGAAACAAGCGACGTCCAATCCCGTGTTGGTCCAACAGCCTTCTCATCTGTCCCATCATCCTGTCATGTTTTAGTCAGACCCGCCTGGCAGTGTGTCTACCCACTATAAAATCTCCCGTAATACTGGTACCGTAATTAAACTGTTCTCTTTTACTGGTCGAGACCTCAAGATAGGTAGAAATGACGGTTTAGGCTCAATAACTTATCAAAATCATTTGGTATCTGGGCTACCCTGGATCACCTGAACCCCCCTTATTGACATGATAAAGCCACTGGCCCCCAGTATGCAGCAGTGTGCCAACAGCCTTCAGCGACAAACCTGTTACTTAACACTTTGAAAACTGACGCCGCATGCCTTCATGTGATAGCCAGGCTATGGGTAAAATGCGGAATGGCGGTGACTGGTCCACACGTCAGACCACATGCCACAGCTATTACGCAGTTTACCGCAATGCGCATGTAGCAGCACAGTGGTAAACTGCAGAATACACATGTGGAAGGTAGCTTTTTTTGCATGACACTTTAATTTGCCAAACATATTTTCATAAAAGTTGTCGAGAAATGATACAAATAAAAGTTACTGCCTTGTTTGATGTTGTTGTCGATACACAAAATGACAGTAAACCTATAGGCCTAGGCTACACAAAAATTCATTTCTGACATTCACGAAAGTCGAAGGCATTTAGGCCTGTCGGCGTACACAAATGTTGACGCTCATGTGTGATCAAGCATCACATGCATAAAACTGACATGTAAATCAAGACTGTGTTGAGCCTCGTTCATCAGCTATCAACATGACACTGCCCGCATTTGCTACTGAACATCGTGTTGCGGCGCTGTTTCTGTTCGGCACCCGGCATCTGCCGCTGTCGATCGATATCTCCTGCCCACGCGGTGCTCAGCAGCAAACCCGCCGCATGCAGTAAGCTGGTGCTGCAGTCGAATGATGGGACAGTCCCAGACACAAGGACGGAAGCTCAACTGTTTCGTAGACCAATAGCTCTGCACACTATGTGGGCAGTGTCAAAATAATTTATAGGCTAGCTACTCCAAATCTCTAATCCCCTTTCTATGCCCATCCCAACATGGTTCGGCTGTGTGCATGGTTGCCCCCCCAAATACTCTGACTCAGGTCCTCACAATAGTTATGCCAACTTAACGCCTATGCCATGCCACTAAATAGAGCATGTGTCACGTTTTGATCTCTTACACTACCATATACCTGCAAAAGTGAGAATACGATTTAGCCAGAGAGAAATCTGTGCTCTCAGCTGTATGTCTGCAAAATGCAAAAGGCACGATGTGCACGAGGCCTTCTAAGTTTCAAGCAGAGACAGAGGCCGGCCGCATCGGATGCCTTGAGGCGGCCTCGAGATAGAGGCGCCGAGGTCGAGGGCGCATCCCTGGCAACAAAAGGTCGGCCATACAAAAAGGCATATGCTAGCCTATATTATTTTGTTTCAATAGCATCGTATTTGCCTATCTGCCAGTGCTTTCCGTCTGAGAATAGCTGGAGATCTGATCTGTAGTCTTATTAACAATATCGGTCCTGTATTCATTAATGTTTGCATACGAGTGCTCTTTTTATATTAGGCCTATGTCTAATTTAAATTAAATATTGTTTTCAACATAGGGCCTACTATAAAATTTAATTATTATATACGCGTAAAAACTAACATACAACACAAGCCTCTTCATATAAATATACTCTGCCCTGCCGTGGACATACGGCAACTTTCCGCATTACTCATTTTACCCACCGTTCTGCAGCACCTTTCCACATTTTGCATTCCACATTTTACCTTCCGCATTTTACCAACATGCAGCACCTTTGACAAGTATTTCCAGACTTACCAATATGTTAGTTACTACATCAACTTACCACGTTTGACGACATACATTCGCGCCTTGCTCATCGACATTTTACAGAACACAGCTGATACACTTCGGTTACTGTAGAATCTTGACCTTCTGACACTTCCACTGTCAACCAGCGACGAATACGATCAAATTTTGCGCGCCGCGGCCGCCAGCTGACGGTCTTGCTAAAATTCGGAACGAACGCAAACCAGTTGGTTGAGAAAACCGATATCTTTCGTTTCTGACCCTTAACTAGTAAAGTTTGGTGATATCATTGATCACCGTGCTAAGGTACTGGAAAACTGTGCTGTCCTGTATAATCAGGATTGCAGTTACTACTTCAGTCATTATAGTGTCACATCAGTCCGATGCGGCGAATAGTTAGACTGTTCTGTCACAACGCACAGAACAGTGTATTGATTCTCCCGCCAATTTTCCTGCTAGTGCCAGTGCTAGTGCTTTACTGCTAACAACATAATCACGGTCACTCATCAATCACTGTCAGTATGACTTGTAATATCCAGGGAAGAACCAGGCCTAGCTATGCTTTTGTTGCACCGGAATTGTACTCGCGTCGCAGCAGGCTGCACTTTTGAGTAACCAATCAACAACAAAATGAAAATTTGGCTCGGCTACGCGTGCTTTTGTAGGCTAAATGGGCCTCCCTATAGGTCTATACGTGCACGGTGTACAAGAGTAGCCTACACAAGACAGACAGAGACAGCTGTCGCGAAATGTTAGGGAATTCGCCCAGATAAATCTTTATACGGAAAACTCTTTACTTACTAAATGTTTGGTCTATACAGTGTGCACCAAATGTGATACAAATTGGCACAGCGCTGGTTGGCTGGCTATTTCAGTGCTAAAATATAAATATATTTTTCAAATAAAATATATACGGAAGCATGCAACTTTATCAAACAGTATTCGGAAACTGTTATGGTTTGAAATTACCAGAATGCTGATTGCAGTTTAAAAGATGATATAATTGTGTCATTCATTATAATTTTCGGCACATTTATCGTTCCATATGCGTTTCATCACAGCATTTAAATAACGTGATGTTGTGGTTTCACTGTTATAAGCAAAATCATTGTGGCGGTATCACTAAATTTGGCCCACATGTAAGTTTGACAAATTGACTGGAGACCAGTGGCACAGCAATGGGGTGGGCAAAGTCCAAGGGGCGCCCGAGTGGTGGCCCCGAGTTCCGGGTCAATTTAAAAATAATATTTTTCCCATTACAGTGAAAATTAAGCCATCTGGATATCAAACACTAGACTGTTTTATTGCAACACTCCCAACTTAGGTTTAAATCCTAGTCTTAGCCTTCAGCTTATCATCTCTTATGTGGCAATACCTGTCGACGTCGGTCAGATCATATCCATGTGACTACTATAACTAGGCCTATATATAGGCTACCCGAACACGAGTTCGTAAATACCCAGACAACCCAGCACTGATTTTTTTCAATTTGCGGCAACTTCTGGTGAAACTTTTAACAAGATTTGCAGATTTAGGGCTGTGAATTGCACAAAAATGTGTTCGACGGAGCCCGGACCTGCTAGTAGAGCTATAGCACTCCACCAGACCCCTATAGCCGTTAGGCCTATAAGGGGGAGGAAACGGTTTGGAATAGGGACGGGGACGAAGGG
>Ga0126325_10000537_pt1 | contig 10325 bp, 5 predicted proteins | sample InaspJWI14metaG_FD_94487 | JGI IMG/M metagenome (GOLD analysis project Ga0126325, IMG submission 94487) | Marine gutless worms symbiont microbial communities from Oahu, Hawaii - Inanidrilus sp. 1 OAHU.JWI-14 metaG | ecosystem: Host-associated > Annelida > Digestive system > Unclassified | place...
CCCCCCGGCGCCTGTCGCCCATGATTGGCTGCCCGGGCTGGGCTCCGCCAACTAGGCTCCGCCCTTCCTCGGTATCCTTGTGGTGATTGGCGTTCACACCTTACAAAGCTCATCTGCAGTAGCAGACGGACCGCGCGCGCGACGCTGTATAGGACTATAATACGTCAGTCAAAATATCGTCACCTCCTATACAACTGCTTAACAATTTGCAAAATAGATCCACAAGAAGTAAAAGTAATGGAGTTACCGCATTACGGTCGATCGACGTGTAATAAACTACATGTGCGTCCAGCCACGACGCGTCGATTGTTGTGACTGGTCAATTTGACCGTCGACGAGTTTTGCAATGCGATCATGCTATATGACCTAATTGCCGGCGAAATCTTCTAAGCCCAGAGTTCGGGACAAAGTTCCAGTGCCGTTCATTTTGGAGATACCCAGGGTGGCTCGGTAGCCGAGTGGTTAGCGTGCTGGACTCAGGCGCATAAGGGCTTGGGTTCAAATCGCAGCCGTGACGCTGTCGGGTAACAGTCTTAGGCAAACTGTTCACACCCATCGTTCCTCTACTCACCAAGCAGCGAAATTATTAGCAGCCCTCTTAAAGGTTGCGAGGGTAACTGCGGGCCTGGCGGAAAGTAATGACAGCCTACCGCCGGGTTTATGACTCACGTCACTTGCAGGCTAACTGTTAAGAACGGGGATCAGCTCCCGAACCCTCGATAATCGAGTATGGGCTACTTTTTTACCCGAATTTACAACGCAGTGCAAAGTAAGATATGTGGAAGGAAACATCCATGCCAAAAATCACAATCCGTTAAGCCATCTCTGCACTGCAAGAACTTCGACTTGTGAGAAACACAAACAGACAGACACAGGGCCACAGCATATACTGCACTAGCATAGCATCGCGCGGAAAAATTGAAAACCGCGTCACAAAAATATCACACCTGGCCCAGGGTCCGGTGCTGCGCAATGCGCATAGTGGGTCAGCACATACCATATCGCAACGCCACTGCAGGAGGACAGAACGACGACCATGGGTACCATGCACAAAAAGTTCCGGAGATATGTTCGCGTACAGGCATACAGACACACTGACATGCTCATTGCAATACAACGCTTTCTTACTGCGACAGGGGGCGGAATAGTCAATACTCCATGGTTTAAACTCCAAGTATGTGAACGGCTGTGATTTTGATTATTAATAAAACTCAATATTGAGGCAATTATTGTTCGAGGCATTGCACCAGGTAAGGATGATAGTTTGTTCACACCGAATGTGGCAACGCGCAGCACGTTGCCGTGCGTTGCAGCGCGTCGTCGCATCCGGTGTGAACGAGCTCACCATGATCCATGCAAAAACGGTTGAGCCGATCAAAAGGCCGTTTATGCCATATTCTCGGATTACCTTGTAGGCCTAATTTGTCGTTAATGGCTCGTTTTGCTGACATTAATGTTTCACGAGGTGGTGTAGCAACACATGCAAGGTACGGTGGGATGTTTAATATGCATTTAACTACAAATTTACTAAAGAATCTTCAGTGAAAAAAATTTGCAAATCGGTTAAGATTTGACAGAATTATGGTCATGAATCTGTGGTCCTGTTTTTGGCCCACCCTGTATACGCAACAAAGAGATAATTCGTTTCTCGATGACGGCATGACGTGACTGCTGAAGCCGACTGCAATGCTCTTGACTGTCCGGGGCCACATTGATTTATTCCCGGGCCCATGCAAATTTATTTCCGCGATGCGGCCTGTTTTCAAATTACTTTGGACAGTCATATTTAATGTCGTTAACTTACAATACATAAATTGTAGGCCTAGTATTTGTGGACAGAGCTAGGGATTGAGAGAGCGATAAGGGGGATATGGCTGGTAGACGGGAAACAGAGAGGGAGGATATGAGACAAACAGAGAGAGAGTGCGAGTGCCGTTAAATAAGCAATGAATATTCTAGCGACACTATTGAGAGCTACACAAAATCCTTGGTGCTAACGCGGCGCTGTCGATAACGTTGTAAATGGGAATGACCGCAAAGCGACATATCAAGTAGGCCTATGTAACGTGGCCACTAAACCCATACGGTCGCTGTAGCATTGCCGACGTCGCCACGGTGCGTGGTCGAAGCCATCAATCGCGACGGCTGAGGCTTACCAGTCTCTAGCGTCCCGTTACGAGCTAATTCGATCTGCGTTTACCGAATATCGCCGTCGCAGCTGATCGATGATACGATACGCTGTTTGTTTTTTTCGTCTCAGTGTCATGCACTTGCTATATAATTTCTGGTCTATCGGTGTGCATAATAGGGCACATTGGCACAGTCACATCGAACACTATCGGACAGTGTCGTTGCCGGCATCAGTGATCATAAGCAGAATTTGACGACCAGTTAGGCCTACGCTTATTATGCCTTCGCTGACGGTTGGGCGTCAGGAAGAGCATCCAGCCTGTAAAATTTAAGTGATGAGGTGTGGTGTGGTTAGGACTATCTGTCTGGAGTGAGGTGCAGATTGTTTGCATATGGTCCAGCTGACGCCACTGCCATCCCAAAACCCCATCATCTCGTGCCTCATTTAAATCCAGACTATTTTTACCTTTATAGTACCGGCTTTACCCAGGTTGTCCTGGAAAAGAGGCCTTTAAACGGGTGGCGTAGTAGCAGTTAATTTACGCTTACTAGCCTAATTGGCAGCTCTTCATGACCGACTTAAAAATACAGCAAGTCTCAGTCTGTCTAGTGTGAGAAACACAATACCATTAGTATTTAGTAGACGATGCACATAGCAGGAAAATAATCGTGTCCATTTCGTAAACAAGGAAAAATCGACGCTAAACATCACAGCTATCGAAAACGTCTAAAACGTAAATGCGAGACTGTCATTAACAGTCTGACTAATTTTGTCACTTGGACAGTACAGATTTAATGTTTAAACAGCAAAATCAACTACTAGGCTACATCTCATCGTGCTATGGATATGCAGCATATAACAGCACGGTCAAAATGTACAAAAAATACTAGTAACAGTGACAAGTACCAACAAGAATAAACAAATATATAAATAAATCAGCCAACCAAGCATTATTAATTTTAAATAACAAAAAAACAAGCGGTACAACACAAAGGTTGCGGCACAACACTAAAAGTGCACTAATACGAAAATTCAACTAAATGATAGTTTCAAGCAGGAAATCTCGAGTTTGAACATTGCGACACTACCATTTTGTACTATATGGATTAGCAAACGATCCCAAACATTACAGTGTATATTACGACACCGCACGACGTCGACGTCGACGTCGTGCGGTAGCCTAGATTAAGCTGACTTATGTTAGCTTTTGAGCGCACTTTTCCACACAAAATAAACATAGAAGTAATTCAATATAATGAGATCAAGCGGCAAATAATAATAAGAGATAATACAAGCCCAGTTAGTCTACTTATTATTAAACGAATCACAGTTGATAAATTCAGATAACACTATGGCGACGATGAACATGTAGGCCTACAAAACTCAAAAACTAACTGCAGTTGGCAGCAAACAAGTCAAGGCATACACAAACAGCTAGTTAAATATCGGACCTATCATGAAGGTTCTACCAAGTTTACTATATCGAAATCAAAGCATCGACACTCCATGAGTTTTTACATGTCCTGCGGTCTTTCTTATAAAGTTAAACAAAAATTAATATTATCATAGACGAAATTAATACATAAAACAGCGCACGAAACAGGATATCGATTCGATCAAACGACACATATAAACATTTGCAACTGTACAAGTTGGCCTACTTCAGCTATCCCAGAGGGACCGCGCAATCCACTGTCAGTTGAAATTTTGTCAACTGCTGCAAACCTGTACGGAAACGCAGTCAAAAGACTTGCAGTACTCGTAAGTGAATGACTGAGTGACCTTAAAGTTAAAGGACACCCAAAGTTTCGGAAATGATGCGATTCGACATGTTATATAACACTTTTTATTAGTCGTTTTAGTAATCAACGCCCCAATGTTTGTGCCGTTTCTGAGATTTTGCCACTTTTATACAAGTTTTTCAATTTTGAATTTACATAACTCGGCAAAGAACATGCCCACAGATCCATCCATATCAGAAAGTTCACAGATAACGTATACAGCGATGAGAGAGATGTGCATGTTTTTTCCGACTAACTGAACAAAATCCTTATTCTCAGGACCACCTGTCTGTCTCTGTCTTGCAAGACGCATATTACAGTGAATTGAACAGGACATGCTAGGCCTATTTGTGGACGGAAAACTCTTGATTAATGTCAATCGAAATTGAGAAGAAAAACAATAAGAGAGACGGACAGCATACACAACCAACTATTTTCAGCAGTCCAAAACCGCAAGATTACGAAATATAATGATGCAGTACACAAGATCGTACATTATCAATTTGTCAAACTAATCGCGTTCATTAGACCAAAGGCAGCACAAAGGCCTGCACTGATACATATAGGAAACGTACAGAACACAACATCAAAATCAACTGAAGACTACATGGTATATACGTAAAATGCTAAACTATAATTTAAAAAATCAATATAATAAAATGCAACGGCAAGTCTTTTATATACACTATACAGTGTCTTTTTATTACGTGATCAACTATAATCGTGCAAAAAGTAGGCCTAGACATATGTAACACAAAAATAACAAAATATACATATCAAATCAACACAGCTTACAAAGCTACTCCGTAGAGTATCAAAACAATTACCAACTACATGCAAGGCATAGCCTGACGTAGCCCAGCCGGCTATCCCTCTCGCCGCCTGTTGGTTCGCTTGCGTTCACCGCAGCACTTGCACTTCTTGTCATATCCCGTGGATCATATCCTGTGGGTTGAAAAAAAACAGAAATTTGTTTACTGTGGCACGCCACGACAAGTCGTCGATGTATTGACGTGGTTAAAATTTCGTGAAGATCGGTCCTTTAGATATCGAGATAATTGGTCTGACAGAAATTGATAAAAAATATACACTGTGAGTCAAAAAACAAAACACCAAACTTTTGCCCATAACTTCACCAAATATTAACCGATTTTCAAAATGCATTCACTGTTAGACTCAGTAGGAAATTTGTAATAAAGTCATATTTAAATACCCCACCACACCCTAAACGTGTCGCTACACTACCTTGTGAAATATCTGTGTTCAAAAAATCGCAATTCTTGAGGAGTAAGTGAAGCAAATTGTTATGCAAGGTTTAGCCACTCAAACACTGTTTTAAAAATAAATGTCTGGAGAAAAAGCATTATTTAATTCACTAATAAAAAGTTCTTTACATTGGCCATATAAACAATTCATGACCCACTGTACACAACTGCCGCAACAAAAAAAGCTGTCTCAGCAAAATGCCGTACATGATCAGCAGTCGGTCAGTCACTAATGGCGTCAGTCTGTCAGTCAGTAAGTCAAAACTGGTCTACAGCAGTTTGATATTTGTTGACAATAAACTCTCATTAATCTGCCTATTAACATAACAACGATTAGTGACTGTTTTTGTCCGTAATACACAAGTTATTCAACTTATCTGGCGAGATCAGCATCTTTGAGGACAAAAGTGCAATGCGAATGGGGCGCATGAAACAATCACCATTTTGTCTGTAACTTAATCTTCGCCAAATGTTCCCCAATTTTAAAAATTCTTTCACCAGCCGATTGAGCGATAAATGTGCAGTAAAGTAGGTCTACTTGTCACTCCTTGTGGCTATACTACCTTGTGATTTATCATTAATTACAATACGTACTTCAGACTGATACCTTTAAGGCGTGGTGGAATATTTAAACAAGAGTTTGTTTCAAATTTACTAACGAGTCCGTCAGTGGAAAAAGTTTGAAAATCGGTTAATATTTGGTGAAGTTATGAGCAAGAGTTTGGTGTATTGTTTTTTTGACTCACGGTGTATTTAAAAACAGCAGGATTTTATCAGCTCTCCTCAGCTGCGCTTTGAGCAGTCCGGGTGGGCTATCCGGTAATTACGGGATGGCGGTTTCAGATAACAACGTAGGCCTAACACGAACATGCGACCATCGATTCACCATGACGTCTGCGCGCTTGTCATTTACGGCGAATTTTCGTCGATTTTCGACTACGACATTTCACATTGCCAATACTTCCACTAGTTCCACCAAGTACAAAAGACTGCACGTTCATATAAGATAGGCAGGTATTTGCGCGCGACGCGTACGAAATCTATTAGTTTAGTTGTGTTTAACGGAGAACAATAATTAAGACAGATGCCATGGACGCGAGATTTGCTTGCGATGGCCGAGTTTCTTGTAAACTACAACGGCTGGTATGCACAGCTGTGAAATATTAAGCTGCTTATACACGATGCAACCGGTTGCAAGTTAACCTGTTGTACAACGGGTTGTATCGTGTGAACATGAACACCAATTTAATGTGTCACGGGCGAGAACTGCAGAGTAGAGGATATACGCCGTGTTGTACACAGCGCTAGGCCACATTGGCTTGACTACGCACACTCTGAATTGAGCCAGGAAAATTTGACCGCGGATACACGAAACATCGTAATTTCCGAGTGGCAATAATCCAGCAATTTCGCCATTAGTTTAAACCGAACAACAGTGCAAACAGCTGTCAGACTGTCATGTGTGATCTTCAGCGGCCTAAGCCTGTAATGGTCATGCGACGACCGTATAGTATACATACAAGCAGCGGCACTTTTCCCAGAATATTAATAATTAATTGAGACAGATGGGCAAAAAAGGCAGACGGACGGAGTGCAGTGGGACAGTCGCACATTAACGACGGCACAAAACGGCCATGAATGACAGACGTTTGGTGTGTAAGCACAAAAACACGAAGAAATGGGATAATTTGTTGGACATTAGAACACCGCACTACAGTGGAAAATATAGACAACAGATACATGCACATCAGTTTGCTTTTGGCACTGCATCACGTAATTTATACATACGTTCTTGTTCACGTATTTTTGTTTTTTTTGTCGTATTTTATGCATTTTTTTCGAATAAAGACACCGTCGCAATTTATGGCAACACTAGCAGCACCTCTCTGTATACGGACTGTGTATAGGACCTATACAATGATGAAATACAGCACAAAATCGGCAAATGTTTCGAGTGTCTACGCTGTTGTTACACGCAATTAAATAGCAAATTGCGTCATGACACAAACGCCCTTCCCGTCTCGAATGTTAAAGCCTTGTTCACAGCACACAAACTGAAGAACCTGAAAACTGGAGTTGGCGATCTTCCGCGTGAACGGTCTTGCAGGAGTACTGTCACGCACTGGCGGGTCCATGGGGGCGATGGGGGCGATCGTCACGCCAGAGGGTCAGAAAAATATTCTGGACGTTCGTCAAATAAATCCAGCGGAAAAAAGCCATCGAAATCCGCTTGAGTCGTCCGCTTTTTACGTCGATAAAACATTTAGTATTAACAAAAAACGCTGTAACCATCACACAGAATGCCAAAATGCATTAATACTTCAGCTTCTGGGGCTTCGCCTTCAGACCCTCCTGTGGGGACTCTGCCCCCTGCTATCCCGCTGGGTCGCAGCCCCAGACCCCCATTTTGCCCCATATCACGATATTCTGGATCCGCCACTGCTGTCACGTCTTAGCACTTCACTGGCATGGCGATTCCAAGTCGAAATAGGGAACGAAAGTGTGCCGTGTGCCGAAAATTATAATAAATAACACAATAAATTTATTTCTTAAAACTGCAATCAGCATTTTGGTAATTTCAGACCATAACAGTTTCCGAGTGCTGTTTGATAAAATTGCTTCCGTATTTTTATTTGAAAAATATATTTATATTTTAGCATTGGAAAAGGCCAGCCCAGGGAACCAGAACTGTGCCAATTGTATCGGCACACTTTCGTTCCCTATATGCTGGGCGACAAACGCGGAACTGGACTGTGACTAAAGCATCGAGCGGCATTGATCAGCTGATCGACGCAGCGGCACTGCAGGCAGCCAACAAACGCGAAACGTTCACATCGCAGCACGAACTGAACCGAACGGAACTGAACTAGTCGACCCGGTTACAACAAGCGTTATTGGTCACGCGCACGGTCATGCACGTCGACCTACTTCGTATCGATTGGCTGCAGACATAGCGAACTAGGTCGCAGGGTTTGCGAACTTCAATTCGGGAACTGGAGTTTCGTGCTGCGATTGGTTTGCACGTGTTGGGAACGCGAGTTCAGTTCGGTTCAGTTCATGTGATGTGAACGCGGCTGGAGTTCGACGTCGTCGGACGTGGAATTCTTACAGCGGCGACGACGGCGAGCCGCTGCTGATCTGAGTCGACGTAGAGGCGGAGCAGCCATGCCGCTATCCACATGCAGCCAGTTCGACGGCACGCGGACCAGCAGTCGATGAGGCACTCGTAGAGGCGAACTTTCGTCTCCGGCCGAGATGCAGTTGTCATAGCAACGCGCACCTGCCGTAGAAACACCGGACGACGACAGCTCAACGTGCGGTAGATTAAGCTGACTCATGTCGGCTTTCGAGCGCACGTTAAAATAGCATCTCGTATCGTATCGTATCGTTGGCTCACCGCTGTGTGTGTTTAGAGTTCCATACGCGTTATGATGACAGCGTGTTTCATTTTGAATTCGTGACTTTCAGCCTCATCGTCGCACGCAGTGCTACATGTGGGCTATTCCTACGCATGTCTCGTGGTATGTGTATCTGCCTGTGTCTAGGCCTAATGTGTTGGACACGACCGTAAGCCCCGCGGAAACGCATGAACGGATCGAAATGCCGCTTGTGGGCAGACGCGCGGTCAAAAATGACACCGGTCGCACTCTCGTTTCAGGCGAATTTATGTGTGCACGTTCTCGCTCGACGATATTCATTGACCGCGTTAGCGGGGAAAGTAATGCGATCCATCGTGTCAAAAATCATTATTAGATGAGCGCTTAGTTCCCCCGACGGAAAGGAGCATTTAGGGGGACATATATCCAACACCCCTTGGACAATAAACGCGTCCAATTTCCGTGCCTGCCGAACGCAATCAGCAGCACGTAGCTGGGGCGTATAAAACGTCGTGGCGATGCCAGCCCTCTCCGTCGTCAGTGTAGCAGTTTGTTAGTTATTTTGAGTTTTAGACAGGTATGCGCTAAAACCGCCGGAACTGCCTCGAACAAAACGGCGGCTTTTGCTTCGATCAAAGGCTGATTAGCTCCGCTCCCCAAGCAGCTTCCGGTTACGTATTTTTGTCGAGTTCAGTAACTGGGAGGTTAGCGACCACCCCCATTGGCGCACATTAACTATATGAACTGTAAACAATGTCGATAAATACTGTGCAAAATTGCAATTTGTAATAAACGTCATCTCTTTAGTTACAAGCCACTGATTTGAAAACTGAACAGACGGAAGAACCAACGAACATAAGGAAAGCAGAGACGGAAAAGAAGTGAAACTCTAATGCATTGCATCTTTACTGATAACGCTTCATTATAGGGTCGAAAAGTGACAAAGAGAAAACTGTTAGAAATAATACCGTGTAGTACCTTTGTTCAGTGCAGTGAACAACCAGATGAGACGTGCATCACTTGACGACATTGCAACACCACGAACACTTTTCCGTGTGCATACACGATGACAATATATGATGTCGTCACATTTGAGGACAAGGCGGCTAACTTTAAGACGAATCCGGAGCTGTTCGCAGAACATGCTGCAGGCGTCAGCAGGTAACAGTTCCACGTTTCTCGTGGCATCGTCCGCACGTTTTTGTCGTCAGTTATGGCGAATACTGACAGGGTGGCTATACATACGTTCGGCTGAGATCGTCGACTGTCATCGCGAGTCCGCATGCAAACGCTACAGTCCGTATCACGACAAGGCGCGGAACGAGATCGATCGTTCACACAACGGGCTCACGACAATTCGCGGCCGTCCGTCATAAGTTGCCGTCGGACGGCGGCACGTGCGAGTAGGCGTCGGCTCCGACCACGCCGCGCGTCGACGTGCCGTGAAGGCTGATGACCCGCGAATCGCCACCGCGGACCGGACTCGCGGCGGCGGCGGCGGCCATCGCGCGGCGCCGCCGGCCCGAGAACAGGGCGCAGAACGTGTCGCGGAACTGCCGACTCATCGAGCAGTAGACGAAGAAGTTGATCAGGTAGCTGAACAGGATGCACAGGTTGACGATGCTGGTCGCGATCGACGACGACTCCGGGTCGAACACGTCGAGTTCGAAGACGTTGCTGAAGATAAGCGTCACGAAGATGACGGCCATCGGGAACTCGACAAGGAGGAAGACGCCGACGACGACGATGAGCATCAGCGTGGTGGAGTTGC
>Ga0126325_10000538_pt1 | contig 10310 bp, 7 predicted proteins | sample InaspJWI14metaG_FD_94487 | JGI IMG/M metagenome (GOLD analysis project Ga0126325, IMG submission 94487) | Marine gutless worms symbiont microbial communities from Oahu, Hawaii - Inanidrilus sp. 1 OAHU.JWI-14 metaG | ecosystem: Host-associated > Annelida > Digestive system > Unclassified | place...
CCACCACCACCACCACCACCACCATCATCATCATCATCATCATCATCAACATCACCAGCAGCAGCAGCCGTGGCCCGTGGCTCGTTTGTCACTTGACAACCACTAGCGTCAGTGACAACAGCACTGGGTCGCAGCCATGACTGGGTCATCACTTACAGTCAACAAGTGCTCAAAGTAATTTGACACATGGCCGCATCGCCGCCGCGCACAGATTGTTCAGTCCCATTGGCCAGGTAGCGCCAATGTACACCCACATCTAACACATGAGCTATACAGTTGACACGCGTTCAGTCCGTGTGTGTGTTGGGCACACCGGTGAGCCCTGCAAAAACCGATAAACCGGCCCAGATGCCGTTTGAAGTCACACTTGCGTGGGCCCAGCAAAAAACCTGGTAACGGTACACATTGGCGCCATCTGCTGAATACGACTGAACGATTCGTGCTCAGCAGCGATGCAGCGTTGTATAAAATTACTTTGACCAGTTGTTGTCATCATCAATACATCTACGGCATCATTGCTATCAGTCCCTATTGGTCCGCAAATACGTAACAGTTTACTTCTGATGCTGACCAACATGTAAATTCTAACCGATTAGGGTAATTATGGCCCTTTTTAACCAGAAAAGGAAATTCGTACGTAGTTGTAACACTATATACCAATTTACTCCTAATGCGTTGGCGGCAAACATTAAAGGATCATAGCAACTTTGTTGTGTTATTTCTTCTACGAAATGTTTCAAGACGACTGCGTGTTTGTGTCGGAAAGCAGTCGATACTTAAATCCGCATGACGGACATCAGCAAACTCTGCAAACTGTAAGGCGTCATTGCCCACGCAACTGTTGACGCTACCGCATGCGGTAAGCGTCTGTGTAACGGCCGGGTGTCCGTTCGTCCGTCCGTCCGTCCATCCCGTCGATCGATAGCAGCAGCGACATGCGGCTGGTTTGCTGCTGAGTTCCGTCGCGGTCGGCAGATAGCGATCGATGTCTGCAGGCGCCCAAGCTGCAGCTGCGGGTGGCGCCATGTTCACAGCAAATATACCAGGCTCAACACAGACTTGTTTATTTAAATGTTAAAAACTGTATATTAGCTCAGTGAGTCTATAGTATTTTAGCAGGTATGCCGATGAAGTAATGTAATTTGAATTTCCGTCCAGTAAGTGAACGTGCAAAAAACCTACAACAGTGACTAATTATTACAGAGCGACCAGCTTACCTCAGGGCAAACGAGACGATACAAAGAACGCAGATAGACACGGCTGCGATGTGTGCGGCAGGCCAGTTGTGCTTTATATCTGGCGCCGCAGACATTGCCTGCACCCTGTACTATTGTTGAACAGCCAAGCGCCTCGCCAGTCAAACCCCACGAAAGGCTCAACTGTCGCAAACGGACCTCGCGATGCTCCGTCTCAACTGAAAACCTAAATTAAGTAATTTAAATTTATCATGATCTATTTTAACAAGTCTGCGCAACAGCGATGGCCAATTGCTACCCTGACATAATATAAGATGGATGTGAAAAGTTTGAAACGATACAAAGAAGTAGACCTCGAAAGTCTAAGCAGTCTTTAAAATGGCGCTATAGGGGCGCTGAAAAAAATATGAATACGAGTTAAAGGTTAGCACAGAAAACTGAGCATTCTCGGCCTAGCGCAGCGTTTTGAACCAGCTGTCAAGATGTTTGATTATATTTACAAGCCTCAGCTAGCGCAGACTGATCCACACTGCATCACGTCCGTGGTGTTGCACACAACCGTGGGATAAACTAGAGACAGTAGTCTGCGGAGGAAGTGTGTTGACAACGCTTGCGACAGTCGACGTGATGCGGCAAAGGCAAAAATTGTTTTCTACGCTCGTAGTTTGGGATAACGTTTCAGAGGGAAGTACAATTATTTTTGGAGATATCTGAATTTTCCTATCATTATGCTGTACTACACTGTGAGTCAAAAAACAAGACACCAAACTCTTGCCCATAACTTCACCAAATATTAACCGATTTTCAAACTTTTTTCACTAATGGACTCCGTAGTAAATTTGAAACAAAATCGTGTTTAAATATTCCACTACGCCTTAAACATGTCTCTACACTACCTTGTGAAGTATAAATATCAGAAAAATGGAGTCAATCTGAAATATGTATTGTAATTAATGATAAATCACAAGGTAGTATAGCCAAACATTTAAGGAATGATGATTTACTTTACTATGCTTTTATCACTCAATCTGATGGTGAAAGAATTTTTAAATTGGTGGACAGGCAAAATGGTGATTGTTTCCTGCGTCCCATTCGCAGCAGATAATCTCGCCAGATAAGTTGAATATCTTGTGTATTACAGACAAGGTAGTGTAGCAACATATGCAAGGTTCGGTGGGATTTTTTAAATATCCATTTAACTGCAACTTTACCACGGAATCTTCCAGTGAAAACAATTCTTAAATCGGTTAAGATTTGACAAAATTATGGTAATGAGTCTGTGGCCCCGTTTTGGCTCACCCCGTAGATCGTCACGCGGGTTCATCTGCTATAATGATACTTGTAATGAATTGACTGACTGACTGACTGACTGACCGCCAATGACATTTTTTTCACGGCACGTAAAATACTGTGAACTCAATGCCGCTTGATGTGGTGGACATACAGGGTGTTTGTTACGTTGTCGAAGAATAGGCGAACAATAAGATCGTTGTTGTTGCTGCTGCTGCTGTAGTCTTTGTTCGGGACGCTGAAAATGCAGGACCGGGAAATTCAGGACCACACATGTTTAAACAGTTATGCTTGCCAAGTTGTCAATGCAAACTGCTGTTGTGTTCGCCGGTGCTTGATTTAATTAATTTTCGATATTTTTAGCGCAGGCTGTTGCCAGTATAGTGATGTATGAGGGCGTTCAGAGGGTGTTCATTTTCTGGTCGTGCATTCTCGGACACTAAAATTTACTGGTGAATCTGACACAAGCACAGAGACGGAAAGCTCTGAGAGAATCCTGGAAGTTTGCAGTTATGTACTGTATACGTGCATCAAAATCAGCTAGATACAAGCACATCAGAACGAAACGCGATGTCGTGCGTGTAATTGAATGTTTAGGCCAATTTGCCAATTGACAATATTGTCTACACCGTGTTCCAAAAGGGAGACAACAAACTCATGCCGGCAACTCTGTTAATTCTCAACTGGTTTTCAAAACTTTTTCACTTTTAGATTCTCCAGTAAATTTGCAGCAATTTTATTAAAGATCCTACCACGCTTCATGCGCCAGAAAATGAGCGACAGTCGCAAACTAATACAGAAATTAACGATAAATTACAAGGTACAGTAGTTACATATCTAAGGTGTGGTGCGATCGTCAATAACCAAATTAAGAAACGTTTATTTCTGACTCTGTCAGTAACAATGAAATCGGTGAATATTTGGCATAGTTACTGACAAAAGGGTGGATTGTGTCGTGCACTTTCTTCCACTTGTGGCAGTGTGGTGGCCAGGCGCACCTAGTGCACGACACCTTTTGCTTGTAACTTTGCCAAATATTCACCGATTTTAATTTTTATACTGGCAGACTCAACAATAAACTTTTTTAAATTTAGTTATTGACAGCCCAACCACACCAACACTACCTTGTCCTTAACCTCTTGTTTTCTTACACGGCACTGAAATGGCCTATTATGTGCTGATGTGCCGTTAAGAAACTGCTCACTCACTCTTGTTTTCTTACATTAATGTTTCACAAGGTCGTGTGACTACATATGCAAGGTGTAGTGCAATTTTATTAGCCGTTTTACTGCAAATTAACTAGAGAATCAGCCAGTGAAAGAATTTCCGTTAAGATTTAACAGATATGTCACCATGAGTGTGGTGTCTCTGTTCTTTTTTGAAACGCAGTATACATACTGCTATAAATGAGTTATAATATATAATTTGGAACTGAAAAAAATACTGCATGTCTCACTTTGTACTTCTAATATCAGGATGTTGACTTTGTATGAGTTGAAACTGATACGTCATCATGTAATTTTTGTATGATCCCTTATTTTAAACCCTCTAGCAGTTCAATTAATTCAGGTGCTGTATACTCCAGTCCTTTGTGTTTCCGATTACGCATTCAGTCTGTATCAATCGACCCGCTGATGTAGGTCGCTGTCATTGAAAGCTACATTGTTGGAATCCAACACTGAAGAATGTAATAAAAGTTTAAGTGAATTGTGTTAATTAGTTAAAATAAGCTAAGTATTAAGTTAAATTAAATTAAGCTATCATTTGAGATCAGTCTGTGAATATGCTGTGTGGCTTGCAGTCGGATTGAATAACTCAAGGTGTTCTACAGGCTCTAACTCTTAGACGGTCGACAGTAATATATTATGCTGATGATGAAATTTGTTCTTATAATATAATAAACGTCATCTACCCTGTAATTTTCCCCACCGTCTGAATCTCGCTTGAGTGGTGTCCTGTGTTTTGTTGGCAAGCGACAAGTTGGTAACTGTTCGGTGCAGTTTGACGCCACAGAGAACATAGTCTGCAGGCATTAGGCCTACTGGCGAGTGTCAAGCATGTCGACTGCGCGCTGCAGCAGCCTTATCGCTCATCTACTGCTACTCCGAGCATTGTTCTCAACCGAGCATTGACATGTTGAGAGAACCTAGGTCACGCATTCATCACCAGCCAATGTTGCGCCCCGGCTGCCACTTCGTATCAGCAGTCAAGCTATTGTTACTCCGACCCCAGTAGGGGAGCTGAGTATCGTGATAAGCATGCCTGTGTGTGTCTGTCTGTCTGTCTGTCTGTCTGTCCGCGAGCATATGTTCGGATGTACATTTGCAATGGTGGCTCAGTAGCCGAGTAGTTAGTGTGCTGGACTCAAGCGCAGAAGGGTCTGGGTTTAAATCGCAGCCGCGACGCTGTCGGGTAACAGTCTTAGGCAAACTGTTCACACCCATCGTGCCTCTATTCACCAAGCAGCGAAATTGGTAGCAGCCCTCTTAATGGTTACGAGGGTAACTGCGGGCCTGGCGGAAAGTAATGGCAGCCTACCGCCGGGTTTATGACTCGCGTCACCTGCAGACTGACTGCCAAGAACCGGGATCAGCTCCGGAATCCTACGCTCGATAATCGAGTATGGGCTACCGTTTTACATTTCTAATCTTTACTAAATTTTTAATGCATGTTATCTTTGGCCGTGGCTCGGTCCTCCTCTGACAATGTTGCGATACGCTATATACTTCCGTTTTATGAATGACGTCATATTTGCACACAATGGGACACGTGCTGGCATGTCGACACTATTGCTGCGAGTGACGTCATTGCGTCGTCGTGCGCAGGCTAACACATTTGCTGTGTCGTATTGTTTGCGTCGTGTCCTGAACATCGGCACCGGGCGCCGAGAGAGAATTTGTTGACCAACGTATTACATACATATTATATACATGTACTAATTGCTATACAATGGCGGGCTGCCAGTGGAGGCAATTAGCCCATTAGCCGAGACTAGACGAATCGATCGTGCAACGGGTGACGCGGGCGGAGCCTGCAATGCACCACTGACTTGTCTTAAATTTAATACACGTTATGCTGTTGTGTTTTAAGTCAGTAAAGGTAAGTAGGTACAGAGTATAACAGCTTGCAACTAGCCTCATCACCGCTCGAACTCGAGTGCCATACGGAATCACATAGAGTTACCTGCCATCCGGCAGACGTGACATTCACGCCCTTACTTCAGCCGAAGCTGGTACTCGATTTAGCAACCCCGGAGGGATGCAAGGCTGAGCTGACATAGTTCGCTGGTTGCACAATGAGACTGTATGTACCTGTCCGAAGACAGCCTACCATCACGGCGCTAATCGGGCCCGCGGTAGTGTAACTTCGTTCATGGGCCGGCAGTGAAGTTTGCAGGGGCCTGACGATCGCTGCGAACTACAGGGTGGGCCAAAAAGCGGGGCCACAGACTCATGACCATAATTTTGTTAAATCTTAACCGATTTATAAAAACAATTTATACCGACGGACAGATTCGTCAGTAAATTTGCAGTTAAACGATATTAAAAATCCCACCGCAAAACAAGCCATAGACGACAAATTACAAGGTAGTGTAGCTGCATATTTAAGGTGTGGTGGGTTGTTAATAATCAAATTAAGAAAGGTTTATTGCTGAGTCTGTGAGTGAAAAAAAATTAAAATCGGTAAATATTTGGCAAAGTTACAAGCAAGAACGTGATTGTCTCGTGCACTTTCTTCGTCTTTAGCAGTGTGTTGGCCAGGCGCGCAAAGTGCATGAGACAACCACCTTCTTGCTTGTAACTTTGGCAAATATTCACCGATTTTCATTCATTATGCCTCAAGCTAGTTGGTGGCGTGGCATAGTGGTAGAACGTCGGTCTATGGCCGGCGAACTTTCTCTGTCCTGCGCTCGACCTGCAGCTGATGGGTGACCACTAACGTGGGTAAGCCATCCGCTATAGGTCAGCCAACTAGGCCAACTCAGCCTTTCATCCTTTCGGGGTCGATAAATTTAGTAGTAAGCTGGAATCAGATGTGTGGTGCCGTTTACAGGTAGCGCCATATGGTGAAGGCTACGGAGGTAACCGCAGGCCCGGGAGAAAGTAACGGCAGCCTACTGCCGGGTCTATGGCGTGATTCACTTCACGTCACCTGCGGGCTGACTGCCTGTACACCGGGATCAGCTTCGGGCCCAACGCTCGGTAACGAGTATGGGAAAACTTTACCTTTAACTTCATGCCTCAAGCAGGTGTTACTGTCTGACGATGGCTAAAGAGTGCAAACTGACGGTGATCATTACCACATATAAATATTAAAAACTACACTTTATCCATAGTGTTAACGGCGACAGATAAACAACTGCAAAAATTATTAGAAAGATGATATTACCCAACAAAACATCGCCAGAATGTCAACGTGATGCTGAGTAATATCACCTTTTTAATAATTTTTGACGACAAATTACAAGGTAGTGTAGCTACATATTTAAGGTGTGGTGGGTTGTTAATAAATTAAGAAAGGTTTATTGCTGAGTCTGCGAGTGAAATTTTTTTACATCGGTAAATATTTGGCAAAGTTACAAGCAAGAACGTGATTGTCTCGTGCACTTTCTTCGTGTATTAGCAGTGTGTTGGCCAGGCGCGCAAAGTGCATGAGACAACAACGCTCTTGCTTGTAACTTTGTCAAATATTCACCGATTTTAATTTTTTTTCACTCGCACACTCAGCAATACATTTTTTTAATTTGGATATTAACAACCCCACCACACCTTAAATAACCTTCGCTACCTTGTAATTTGTCGCAAATGGCTTGTTTTGGTGACATTAATGTTTCACAAGGTAGTGTACAACACACGCAAGGTGAGATGGGATTTTTAGTGTCCATTTAACTGCAAATTTACCGAGGAATCTTCCAGTAATTTTTTTATTCAGTTAAGAATTGATAGAATATGGTCATGAGTCTGTGGTCCCGCTTTTTTGGCCCACCCTGTATAATACAAAGCCAAAGACGTTCCATGCAGAGACAGCAGCAACTGTGCATACTATTCGGATTAAAGTTGTGAACACTGTACATATCTTTGAAAATCTGTAAACATCGTTATAAAGATCTATTTTAGAACGTGCATTGCTGAAGACAAAATATTCGCAAAAAGGCTGTCAAACGCTGTCAGTGATTCGAATAAATAGCTAGAATATTCAACAAACTAAAACACCACAGTCAAATCAAGGCATTACATTAACGATTCGTTTAAACTTATAATCCGTTCATCCATCCACTGAGGCATAATTAATTCTATATCTTGAGCGTGCAAAACAAGCGGGAGATTGATCGGATAGTATAATAATACTGCAAGCTAGTTACTTATTTTGTACTGCAGCAATTCGTGGAAATACGGTCGGTGAATGTCTTGAAATGAAATACGGTTGAAATTGGTGATGTGGTAGTTTGGTCAGTCAGGCAGACTACGACTTCGACACTGCAGGCTGTGCAGTGAGAACGGCATTATACGAATTGCCGCAGACTCGACGCCGCTAGCAATTATCTCGTCATTTCTGACTACGGTTTAGCAGCCTTGAGATGGGGGACCAGTGCGTCGTCGTCGTCGTCGTCAGCGGATCTTGGGCGTTTCGTTGCTCGACTGTCTGCAGCGGCCGCCGCCGCCGGCGGCTGCTGCTGCTGCTGCTGGTGGCGGCGCTGGTGATGATGGTCGGTCGTGAAGACATGCTCGTGGCCGTCGAAGTCTCCCAGAGTCCCACGCCAGCGGCACTCAGCGCCGCCAGCACGGTCGACGTACGGACAGCGGACTGGCAGAGCGGCGATAGTGGCGTCGGTCTCGTGATCACGCGCTAGAGGACCCACCACTCGACAGGTCGGGCACCTGCAGCGACAATCACTGAACTTAGTCCAACCTAGACATGTAATCAGGTAGCCTACTGTTGTACATGTCTAGTCTTAAAGTTATTTTTTCGGAATTTAGCTTGATTCCATGTCACTATTTATTTCCACTGGAGTGGCTCGGTAGCCGAGTGGTTAGTGTGCTGGACTCAGGCGCGGAAGGCCTGGGTTCAAATTGCAGCCGCGACGCTGTCGGGTAACAGTTTTAGGCAAACTGTTCACACCCATGGTGCCTCTGTTCACCAAGCAGCGAAATTGGCTGCAGCCCTCTTAAGGGTTGCGACGGTAACTGCGGGCCTGGCAGAAAGTAATGGCAGCCTACCGTCGGGTTTATGGCTCACGTCACCTGCAGGCTGAACCGGAATCAGCTCCGGAACCCTACGCTCGGTAATCGAGTATGGGCTACCTTTACTTTTTTGGCACTGTACGCATATTATGCGGAGCAGGGTCTATGTAACGGTACGGTGTTCGTCTGTCTGTCCCGTTCGCCCGCTGCAGCAGCGTGCGGCGGGTTTGCTGCTATGGGTCCGGCGGTTAGGAGACATCGATCGAGCCGCAGTAGCGCGGGGCCGCTGCAGCACGGCGCGCAGCAGCAAATGCGGGTAGTGCCACGTTTACAGACTTGTTTATTCACAGCACATTCTCCGACGTCGACTTCTGTATCCTATCTTCCCTAAACAGTTTCACATGACGTAGCTTTAGCTCTAGTGGAGGCTGCGCAGATCACTCACGTCTCGAACAAGATAGTTGTATTTGTTGCGGGCCACTGCTAGTGTCTTGTTTTCCGGTTCTATTGTTATATTTTTGTGTCGTGTACATATGTTAGCTTGTTCCGCGAACAAATAAACGAAAATAACTCGCTGCATTAGCAGTGTGACAGCGTAGTAAAAATAGGCCCAACTATAAGCGCAGTCTTCGGCGTGCACAACTCCGCTACCGATAGTACTATTGCTTCAGCATGGCACAATTAGTGGACACGTTATACTGCATGGTCTGCTTTTGGTACAGCAACTGCACAAATGTCAGGTATGCCATGTACATGTACGAGCACACATTTCTATTAGTAATGAACACGTATGTATGCGTGTATGCTAGTAGAGTGTTCTCAGGCCTCATGTCGTGCAAGATGAAGTAGAGCTCTCCGCCGCTGTCTGGGTCGTTGGCGTCATCAATGCGCACGTGCATATTGACTCTGAGACGCACGGCGCTGTTACTGTCGTTGTTGTCGTTGTTGTTGTCGTTGTCGTGCGGTGGTCGATCGGTCGGCGGCGCTGCCTGCTGACGCTGCTGCTGCTGCTGCTCGTCGGCGTCGACTGCCTGCGTCATCGTACGGTAGTGCACAGCCACTCCCAGTCGGCGTTGTAGTCGTCGCGTCCAGTACAGCATGTTGTTGTCGTTGTCGTAGTTGTCGTCGAGGTCGTCGTCGTTGTCGTAATTCTCGTCGAGATCGTCGTCGTCGTCGTCGTTGGCAGCGTTGATGACGTTCTGCAGGTCGGCGACGGCGCAGCGCCCCGCGCACTGCAGGCAGCAGCCGTGTCCGTTCCGGCAACGCACACACCTCCGCATCACCTCCCAGCTACCACAACAAGCCAGTCATACACCGCACACTCCGCCCCCAGTGCTGCCATGTGGGAAGTTACTTTAAGCGCCCAAAAAGTAGTCCCGTGCGTCCCTTTGCCTGCAACTGTGTTACTGTGCGCAGTTTATAGCCAAGCCCAAGGCTGCGTGTGTGCTGCGCTTTAGCTAGGCTGCGACGTCGAGCAACCTTGGCTTATGACGTCATCCATAGAACCAGAAGTACATAACGTTTTGTTACAGCTGTATGGCTCTTACTTAGGTAGTGACCCCCTGCAGTTTGGATTTAAAAAGAACAGCAGCTGCAGTAGTGCCCTTTTTACGTTCACAGAGGCCATCAAGTATTGTAATAA
>Ga0126325_10000540_pt1 | contig 10287 bp, 7 predicted proteins | sample InaspJWI14metaG_FD_94487 | JGI IMG/M metagenome (GOLD analysis project Ga0126325, IMG submission 94487) | Marine gutless worms symbiont microbial communities from Oahu, Hawaii - Inanidrilus sp. 1 OAHU.JWI-14 metaG | ecosystem: Host-associated > Annelida > Digestive system > Unclassified | place...
CCGCCGCCGCCACGCCGCCGTCGGCCGCGGTCCCGAGGGACCCGGCGTCGGCCGCCGGCGAGCAGGGCCTGTCGCCGGTGGCGAGCAGCACGGACGCGAACGTGTCCGACCTCGAGTCGTCGACGTCCGGCAGTTTTCTGGTGCTCGGACCGCACGGCACCAGCAGGCTGGCCTGCGTCTCCGAACTCTGATAGTACTGCATGGATGCAGCCGCAGCGGCGAGGACAGACTTGGTGGCGTAACTGAGCAGAGGGGGGGGGCAGATGCCCCCGGAGGGGGCGGCAGATGTCCCGCGGGGCTGGCAGGCGAGAGGTGCTAAGCAGCCTCGCCAGAATGTTTTGCGATTAATGAACGCAAAAGTGCACATGTGATAAAGTTTGCTGACCGCGGGGTGCAAAGTAGTCTGTCGCAACAAACGTTTGCTGTTTTGGTTGTCACCTTGTCTGGGCATCGGTTAATCCACTGCCTAGCATTTTACTTTCGGGCCCCGTGCGCCCCTTCCCAAAACTGTGGAGGAAAGGAGGTGGGCGCACTTGCGGTTGCTACTGCCGCTGGTCGCCGAGAATGCTATTTACGCCACTTGACGGGCGGCCGTCTGTTTGATAGACGATGTGCACCGCATGCCGCGATCCGTGTTTGTATAGCGGCGCCGCGACCCCCACCGGACTGCACTCAGGTCAAGTTGCACCACGCTCAGTTTAATTTAACCGTCGGTTAACTAAACCGCTCTGCTGGCCCTGCCGCTGCTTGGTTCGCGACTGCTCATTCGTCGGGTGGGAACATCCGCTTATCTCGCAGCTGGCTACCATATCTGGTGGTCGTTCCCCGATCCACCACCCGGGGACGCGGTTGGTATACTGAGCCCCAACAACCACACACTCCTACTGGCGGACATTTCGCGCGTGACCTGCCGTTGTCGTAACGACGATGATGAGTCCACGGGCGGTTAAAGTTAACCAAGCTAATCGGTGCAGCCGGAACTCGGAGATTGAGTTCATGTTTTGCGTCCCACTCGACACTCAGAAAGAATGAAGAAACACGTCTTGACGCGTTTGAGATGAACGGACAGAGAAAGTTTCTGCGGGTTTCATGGACAGCAAAGAAATCAAGTGAGTGGCTTCTTAACAAAGCTTGAGTAAAGAGGGAACTGTTAGACACCGTCAAAGCAAGGAAGCTAGCATACTATGGTCACACCATGAGGAAACAAGGGAGCTGCCTGGAGAAAGAGATAATGCAAATAACAATGCCAGGTGCACGCAGGCGAGGAAGACCACACACGGCCTGGATGGACAACATCAAGACGTGAAGAGGACTGCCCATGGAAGAGTCAGTCAGAATGACAGAGGACAGAGATAAATGAAGAAAGTACGTTCATGGTGTGGCCAACCCTCGGATCTAAAGAACAAAACGACACAATTTAAATAGGAGGTTATTTCGGAGACGTTGTTTCCAGTAATTCAGTTTTTTGGCTTGGTACCGAACCCCACACAGCCTTAATCACATAACGCAAAAACAACTCGATCTGAAGTACCAACACAAAGCGCACAACATGCAAATAAGGAGCGGAACGACCGAGTCGCAATGGCGCCATTAAGACCACGCTCGCCACCGCTACTGATGGTGCAGTTTGTCGCAATTCAACTCAGCGCGCTGCGTCGTCCTGGCAGTGCACTCTTCTGCGGGAGTGCCGTCTCGAAACAGTGCTCTTAATGCGCAGTTAATTGAATCAGTGCAGGGGCGTGAGCCGTGAGTGTCGGACCACTTCAGATGTCGAGCCAGTTGGGGATGAGAAATGAACGCGGGATTAGGTGGTTTGGGCGGCTGTTATACAGCCGCGATCCAGAACGAACGATTATGTAAACGAAGTTTGTTATGGTTATTTCTGTGTGTCAGATTTGTACAGATGTATAAGTCTGTATAATGAACAGCGAAACCGTTCAATGTGTCTATGGTTTTGGCTGATTTTATGTACTGTACATAGCGATATGAGTTAGGATTTAGTTGATTTTTCCCATGAGATGACACAACCTGCATGGCACTGACGACGAACCACAAAAATCTTGACCGTATAAGGATGCTGGTGGCAAAAGTATAGCTAATGCAGCTCAGTAGGCTTATTGTTGACTGTGCAGGCGTCGCTGAAAGCGAGGTTCCTAGCAGTGCTGGAGACGCGCAGTGGTGATTGGCTAATTGCACTGCCCGTCTTCTGGAACCTTATAGGAAATCAGTCGCTTTGATGTATGTATGTAGGCCTATGTTTGTAGATATTTTACACCTACGAAAGCTGCAGGCTTCGAGGATTGACATTGATATTGAATATGAAAAATTTTCTTGACTATTCATGGAGGACCAATAAATTATCGTTTACCGTCTTTGTTGCATTTTCCTCATATCGTCTCATCGCCGCATTCGTGGACAGTACCGTAGAATGTTAACTAAATATTCTAGCTGCTCAGATGCGATATCTGGGAAAACGGTTTAGGCGATAAAACTATCGATCACATCTTAGACCACCCACATTTGCTAAAGAATTTTTTTTATAAAACTGAAGTAAAGATCTTGTGAATAGAAGTATTCCAAATCAGGAAACTTGTAGTGTGAAAAAATAGAGAAAACAGCAACAAGAAGACAATAATATTAGGTGACGTGTTCATCATACTTTGACAGTCCATGATGATAACGATGGCGATTGACGATAACGACATTACATAGCCTATAGGGCCTAAGCATGAATTGCCAGTACGTTTGGTGGTTAGGCTACGTGTCACCTAAATTTGATATATCAGAAACCGGAAAGCATGAAGCATCTTGGTGTCACTGTCACCCTTAGGCCACCGCCTGGTATTCAGAGAATAAAGTTAACAACTTATAGTCACTAAAATTTTGCATCACACCACTTGTCGTTTTATATATAGTTTATTTATTATGTTCGAAAATCGTTGTATTTTATTGATGCATTCCATTGTTACCAGACAACACGGTCACACACGTCGTGGGAGTGAGAGGTGGTTTCCAATCCAGCCAAACGCATCGCACAGCGCGAGGTGCTTGCGCTTAATTTAACGCGTCGCACGCATCGCAAGCAAAATGTTTGCGTAAAGTTTTAACGCAACGCACGTATCGCACGCATCACAAGCAAACAGCTTGCGTTAAATTATACGCAAGTATTTTGCTCATGTTGCGCGCGATGCGTGCGATTTGAACTCTGCGTGCGTCGTTTGGCCGGAAACCACGCTTGACAGTTGAGACAAGTTCAGACAACACTAGGTGAGGGCATTTCAAAAGCAACAGTTTTTTACTTATTTATAGTTGTTTAATTATTTGCGACCAACATTAAATATTCTTGGTTGAGAGTTCGGCCATTTTGTTTATTGTGATTTCGTGTCACTTTAGTTCGTTTTGGGTCAGTTTCGTATGTGTTTGCAATGTCGACCAGAAAAAGAATAACGGAATTATCTGTTGCTGAACTGCAGACACAGCTGGGGAAGAGAGGCGTTGAGACTACAGGAGATAGACCAGCACTTATCGCAAAGTTGAAAAAGGTATGGTGTAAAGTTCATCTGTCGCGTGGCGGTAATGTCTACGGCCTTTACGTGGTACGGTTGAATTGAATCCAGAGGTGCGGATGTGCAGAAATGTGGATGTTCTCATGTAAAATTTCGAGGAAAGACGTGGATCATATCTGCGGATTTATGGCTGCAGAATGAGTCTAAAAGGGTACAGCAAAGTAAGTAAGCAAGCAGTTAGGCTAGTTAGCAGTTTATTGCCACCGCCAACATAAATACAATATGATGCTAAATGGGAGCTGATAAATTGCAGAAATGTAGTCAAGTATTTAGAGAAAGCTAACCTTTGGAACTTTTTTAAACTGTTGTTTATCATTGAAGCACCATTAGTCAGTTGTACTAAAAGGTGATAGTTTTGGCATGACCAAGATGTTTTTCATCATACTGCTGAGTTTGGTATTGCCAGTGGTTTGCATATTTCTGCATGGTTGTGTAGGCTTTGCAGGATGAAGGTGTCAAGCCGAAGCAGACACGAAGTGCTACTGTCATAGCTGCAACTGCAGCCAATGCTTCCAGTAAGTAGTGTGTCATGACTGAAAGATTGTTATCAGTTTCATACTGGTATCTTAGGGGCTTAAAATTATTTGGCAACATCAAATTAAATCTCAGTACAGTTTGAAATGTGACCCAAGTCTTTCACTGCTTGGATATTTGAAGTGTGATAGTAGGACAACTGGCCCTATTTCATCTGTTAGTTTTATTAGCTGATCCATAGATTCGTGCCCCTTCAATATAAGTCACATATTCATGTTATGTTTACTTGGTTACAGTAATCTGTTAAACAGTCACAACTGAGGAGACACTGGTGCAATTAGGATAAGTGATGGTTGAATAAATATGTTATACGGAAGTTTTCTGATATAGAATGTGATGGGATTTGTGGTCACCATATTTGGTAGAGATTTATTGCGATTTGCAAGGGATATTCTGATGACCCATTTTTAGTAGGACCTGGCGTGCTGACTATTAGTCTGAATGAAAGAGAAAAGATAACACTGTCTGATTATGCCAAAAGAAAGAAGTTTCAGTGAGTGAAATAGTAGTATGCTGCAGTAGGAATGAGTGCTTGTTATATCATGCTGTTGAGCTGACAGAATAAGAACTGAAAGGAGTTATTATTTTTTGTCGATGGAGATTGAAAGGGTTTTTAAGAAGCTTATAGTTCCTGATTACTCTGCTTTTTGGGATATATGATATTTGTGCTTTTATATGCATTACGCACATTGTTTTGTTATCTTTATTTGTTTGTCATAAGTGATTGATTTTATAGCAAGTGTTACATACATTCATTTGTCCCTGAAATTTTAAGGCGATGCTTCTGGAGCTCAGTCCACTGTTGAGCCTCAGCCAGAGAAGAATAAAGAAGAGCCATCTCGCAGTGACAGCGATGGGCCAGCAGACACCAGTCAAACCGACGACAGTGCAAGTGCAATGGAGGTCTCATTGAAGCTGGATTCATCTTCTACAGATGCCGGGACGTCATTTACAGAAGACGCGTCATCGGTAAATGAGTCAGCAAACGCTTCAACATGTGACAACTCGACACCGCAGACGAGTCCTCAGAAGAATGCTACACCCGCTCCAACTTCTGCTGCTGTGACAGCTACCAAGACCACTGTGGCCGAAAGTGGTAAGACTACAGCCAACGTCGTAGAGTCAACGGACTCACCGGTACCTGCCACCAGCATCCAGTTGGTTTTCAGCGCCACTGTGTCGTCTTCTGCAACTTTTTTAACCACTTTACCGGAGAAGAGAAAGAATGAAAATGTGGATGACATCGCGAATAAGAGCAACATTTCTGAAGACGGATCTGGAAATGTTACAACTTCAACACCAGTCGTCATCAAAACGTAAGAATCCGCCAGCTGCATAAGGATGGTGTTAATCTCTGAAGACTGTGTTCTGCTCCATTCATAAGTATATTTTTTCTTTGTCTGGCCTTCCCATTGACACGACTTGTGACAGATATTTTCTTAGTCCTGTTTTGATAGTTCATCAGAGGCAAGGAAATGGATACGACAAAAGGAGTGTATTGAGGAGTATGTAGTGCATAAATTAAATGTAAGTTTTTTTTACCATGGCATATTATAGAATAGATGTTTGCAATGGCACTGTGATAGCCATGTGACCAGGCTATACAACTGATTCTGCATTGCAGTTTTGCATTTCTCATACTGCTGAAGATGTCTAAATCTGCACTGGACCTTTGTGCCTGCTATCGCCCTCCTTCCTGCCATGTTGCTGGAAAGTTATTGATAGAGGATTTCAGCATTATTACTGCCTTGTTATGTTTGCTGAGTACTTACTGCCACTACTGGAGTTGAGTAACATCATGATTCTGCACGTCAGACCAATGAAGATTCCTGCTGCTTGTGTTGCCTCTTCTGTGTCTGCACTGGATATTTTGTGTGCCACCTATCACCATTCTACTTGTGAGAATGTGAGAATTTCAGCATTATGCTATGCTTCATGCCTGTGCCGAGCACGTAGTGGCTCAGTTGGAGTACAGAAGAGTGACTCTGTTACTTGCATTTGGCTGTTGTTGCAATACACAGTTGATGGCTTGCTGAGTCCAGATTCAAATGCCAGTTAAGAGTATGGCCATCTGCGAGAGTTACTGGTCTTGACTCTCGAATATTTAAGCATCAGTTCTGCTTTGATATCATTGCTGCTTAGGGTGACTGAGATACAATGCCTTGCAAACTTGAGTCAAACTGATGACTCAGTTGCTTGCAGTTAGCTGCAGTTGCAGCACTCACCCATTGCTGTGCTGGAATGCTGATTGAACTACCAAATTATACTTGATAGGAGACTTAATCATTTATATTTTCAAAATAAATATGCCAACATTTTGCATTATGATTATGTTGTACTTAATAGTTTCATTTTAGAATATTGATGAAGTTGTAGTAGCTGTACTATCTTTTGACAGTTTCACAGCATTGAAGTGCACATATAAACCACTACACAAGCAGACTCTGGCTTTCTCTTTTGCTTGGATATCGATGGTTTTATTTTGAATTTTAATCAACTTCATTATAATATTGGTACTTTTTTAAATCGTAACTTTGCCCACTGCAATTTTGGAGATTAAAAATAAATGTGTCGATAGCCAGAAAATTACTGGTTCCATTTATTTGGCAAAGTTAAAGCATTTCTCAAAGCAGCCAGCAGAATTTATACTGTTCACAGATAGCATAGTGTGCACTTCACTGCAGGTAATGACTTTAGAATAATACTGCATTTTTTGCACTTTATTTCCTTAAAATTCTGTTTTGTAGTGCTGTCGTGGAAGATGCTAATACAGGTATGCTGTATTCATATGGCACATTTGTGTTTTTAGTGTTAGTCTCAGTCTTTTGGATAAAAAGTATTTTTAAATATGCAGGTATTGGTTCAGTCCAATATTATTGTGTTAATTTGTTGTTTAGTAAAATGCATTGTTTTCTACTTCTTCTTTTCCACATCATAGTTTTATACATCTCGTTTAGTGTAGTTTTATAGCTAAACTGCAGGTTGTGTGATTTTCAGGCAGTGACAACAGTCTGTGGGTTAGTGGCTTGACGTCGGCATTTCGTGCTGCTGACCTTAAACAGCTGTTTGGCAAATTTGGAAAGGTGAGTTCTGACATCTGGTCTATTTCTTTCTTTAATAAACTCCAGAATGGTTTACCTTTGTGCTTACTCAGGTTGTCCTAGAAAAGAGGCAGTTAACCAACACAAAGGGCCATTCGGCCTCGTACAGGTTGCAGCATACAACAGTGCATATATGGTACAGTGTCAGAATTATGTAAAATTAGCTTTGCAATATTTTAGCATATAACCCTTATTCAGTGAACTACCAAATTTACTGGGACTTGTAAAATCGGTGATGCTAATTGCACTTTTTAAAATTGTTTATGAAGTTGAGTGCTGGCATATTCAAAGCTTGTTTTTTTTTCAATTTTTGCGGCAGGTTGTTACTGCGAAAGTTGTGACAAGTGCAAAAAGCCCAGGTTCAAAATGCTTCGGTTTCATCGTCTTGGCAACTGCGGAAGAAGCAGAAAAAGCCATTGAGAACTTAAACAACACAGTGGTTCAAGGGCAGTATATAACAGTTGAGAAGGTGTGTGGCTGTTTGCTATCATTGTTGTGCTGTTATATACCATAAATGATTAGTAGCATGTACTTGGTATTAGCTGTGTAGTTTGTTGCCGCTTAATAAATGCATAAATTTATACATAGACTAGGTATGAAATAATACTTATTTTTGTAACCAAGTATTATGCAGATAACGTTAACAGCACCATGTTATTAGTGAAAGTCTGATCAGTATGTTACTTTGCTAACTAAGTTGTCTGGAAAATGGAAAATATGTTCATAGAATTTTACAGCTGTCACTCGGGAAAATCTTGTCAAGGAAAACCTTTCTGCATAAATTATCTCCAGAAGCTTACATGTGTTTGTAGCATAATATGATAAAATTGTCATCAAATTTGCTTCACTTGGTATAATACTATTTGTTGCGATTGGTCTGCCGTGCTATTCAGGATCACCAGAAACGGGCCATTCTGCAGCCACGAGTTGCAGCAAAGCCCACTCAGACCAATACGACACTTTGGATCAACGGTCTTTCAACAGACACCAAAGCTGCTGACTTGAAAATGCTGTTTATTAAATATGGCAAGGTATAATTCTTTGTTTATCTTCAGCTGTTTAGTTAGTTTTATATGGCATAGTATTTGCAGCTGGTTAATGAAAATTTTAAATATGAATGTCATTCTGCAGTATTTCTTATTTTGTATGTGTTATTGCACCACTTATACTGACTAGTAGTACTGAGAGTGTTTCCAGACCAGCAGTCTCCTGCCATCCATTCAGAGAACCGGTAAGAGCAGGAGAGGGCAGATGAGTGGCAAAGGTGGTTGTCAAATGTTCTGTTAGTGGGTGACTTGTTTGCATTATTTGGCTGCACATGTACTTTGTACAGCCTTACACGGATAAAAGTAACATTGAAACAAACATATTATAATTGTAAACCATTTGTATGTACATTTTAGTGTGCAAGCAGAGTTTTGACACTAACTTGTTAACAGAATGTTAATTAGGTGTACATATTTATTGTCTAACGTAGATAATATGGCAGAAGTTTTTGCTTGAAATTAGTGACGATGTGAGCTTGCGATTGGATTTTCAGGTAACTGGGGCAAAGGTGGTGACAAGTGCCAAAAATCCTGGAACCAAGTGCTTTGGGCTTGTTACCATGTCTTCGGTCGCAGAAGCTGATCTCTGTGTTGAACGTTTAAATAAAACCGAGTTCCACGGACGAATAATTTCTCTGGAAAAAGTAAATGCCATTTGTTTGCACTCTCTGCTTTTTTGTTTTAACGACAGTAACACTTGCTGTGGTTAGAATGAATTTTAAGTGATATGTATCGTTAATGCTGTTGAAAATGTGGCCAGTGTTGGTGAACTGTGGTTAGCCAGTGGCCTCTTAAATCCTGATGAGTTAAGGTATAACCCCGTAGTTTCCATAGTTTCTTTCTCATACTGTGGGAAAGCCTGCGTGTAGGTGCTTGTCTCCAATTTCCTAGGCAGGCAGTCCACGGTTAGTGCAGTCATGAATCCAGCAGTCGGCTGCCACTACTGTTTGCCACGCTATCTTTCCAGTTACGCACTATTGCCACAAAATTTCAGTGTGGCCCAGATGCTTATGTTCTTGCCCACCAGATTTGACAAATCACTAGATTTCATCTACTGATACAGGAGGAATGGTTGTCACTCCACTTCTTTGTTGGCTGTTGTTATGTGAACTAATTGTAGGCCTCAGGCATAGCTTCTGTCCCAGCTTTGCCACTGATTAACAAAATGGATGCATAATGCCGATGTGATAGCACACCTTTTGCTATATTTTTTTATAAAAAATATACTAACATCTAATATATAATTCTGAACTGTGCAAAGACAGTCGGTAGACTCTACGATATTGTGATTATTTGCAGTTTTTCAGTTCATATGGCCTTTTTTCATGCCACATTTTTGGGACAAAGTTCCCCAATTTTGACATATCTTGGGATATGACTTTTGACAAATTTCAATATTTTTACAAAATTGTCACATGTCAAAACGATACATGTTTTGGGGAAATAGTTTTTAGTTATAAAAGGTGCAAAAAACAAGCAACTAAAACTTAGTTAAAAAGAATATTTTGTCTCTCTGGTTACAGGCTAAATCTGAAGTGAAAACACCTGCTAAGTCAGGTGTACCAGTATCTGTGAATGCAGCAGCAGCAGCCAACACTTCTCCCATGAAAAAAGGTTTGCATAGTTTACTGATGCTGGTGTAGCAATAGTCATGTGACTGAATGTGATAGCATTTTGTACAGAGATATTGACTGCATTGGCAGTACACTGTTCGGTTAAATAATTTTTGTATTTAAAATTAGTGTCACAACTAAGATGACTTTATTCAAGTACATATACATCAAAATATAGTAGTGTACCAGTTGTCAGTGGTCGTTAGTAACAGAATTCCCATACGAAGTGCTAAAAACTTGTTCAGATCCACCTACAAACACGCCAGAGTTGTTTTCTAGGCCACGTTGCCACCTACCACCATTGACAAGCAGTTTGACAAGCCACCATACGAAACTTGAAGACAGAAGCATTGCAAGGAAGTAAAGTGATGTGTGACCAATTGTGGAAATATTTCTGATCACACACACAAACCCCCCCCCCCGTTTA
>Ga0126325_10000541_pt1 | contig 10281 bp, 7 predicted proteins | sample InaspJWI14metaG_FD_94487 | JGI IMG/M metagenome (GOLD analysis project Ga0126325, IMG submission 94487) | Marine gutless worms symbiont microbial communities from Oahu, Hawaii - Inanidrilus sp. 1 OAHU.JWI-14 metaG | ecosystem: Host-associated > Annelida > Digestive system > Unclassified | place...
ACGGCTGCCGCCAGAAGGTCCTTCACTAATATTGCTATTTGATACATTTTTGTAACACATTTGACGATAATAATCGCTCGGTTTCGTCAGGTTTCGTTCGGTTTCGTGGAAAAGGGCAACCCCAACCTTGCGCATTGGAAGCAATGCATGAAGAGAAAGAAGAAGATCATACGATGTACGCGCATTGTATTTGTATTTGTACCGCTTCCGCACGCTCCGTGCATGTGAACACGCGACCCGTTTGTGATGGCGAAGTTTCTTGCTTATGTTATTAATTTAATGCTCCTTGCCGTCCTCCTCACTGACACGGTGCCATCATGCAAACTTGGTAAACGGTGGAGAGTGGTATGCGTTCGCAGCTATATCGTTTTCTCGCACCATCCTATGCCCATAGAATTTTAATATTTTTTTGTTAGCTGAATCGCCATAGTTGACGAAGAAAACTTTTATGATCTGTCTAGTCATTCTTTTTAGTCACTCGTTAGTTTAACAACGTTACTTACTTAGGATCACTGAAAATGTTAGTGGGCGTGTCATGGCGCGAAAGCTTGTTATTTTTGGCGAGAAAAGAAACGGTTCCTAGATTTCGTAACATCACAGTTTTCTCTGGCACTGTCGGACACAGATTTTATTCGAATAAAAACAAAATGTTAACATCTGACATCTTTGACGCCGCTGGATCCAACTCTTTCCAGTCCGTCGAATTACGGTTTGCCAAACTGACAGAGAACGCCTTGACACCGACACGAGGTTCAAAACTAGCTGCGGGGTTCGACCTGCACAGGTTAATACATGCACGTCCTTTGATGCTCAGTCACACTGACAGTTCTGACGATGATAGAATTATTCAGTATTACACACTCCAGGCAATTTGTCAGTGGTACCATGGAAACATGCATCGTTGCAGTTATCTTTCCCAACTAAGTTACTTTTCTTACCCATAACATAAGATAACACATTCGTTTATTGCGAACTGTCAAACAACAGTTGTACACAAGAATAAAACAAAATAAAAGTCTACATAATGCGGTACAACATTCTAACAGTAAAATTACAGTTGTTATTCGAGAAATGCGGTCAGGTAGCTTTCTATTGTGAGGTCTCTTTATAAGACTAATTTTTTGCAGTAGGTGGTGGCAAGAGTGTCCGTAGGATATGGAGTCAGAGTCAACCGCTGATTGGTTGATGGAGGTGGTGTAGTATTTGTCCACACAAGATGGCGATGGGCAAAATGTAGAGGTGCCGATCTGTGGATGTATCACTCCAACCCTAACCATGACCGTAGCTTCAATCCTAACCTAGATGCTTGACAGTAGCTGGAGCAGTAAAAACTTGATTGGCACAGACATGTTGTTCATTTTTTTCCACATACAGCAGAAGAAGGATAGGTTTTGGATTAAGTATCGAAATGAGAATGTCGTGTGCTTTAGCTTTGATTAACTACGTAGTTAACCTTGCTAAATAGCAACATGGCAATTAAAATATGTGAAATAGTTTTAAAATTACATTGTAATCAGCTCATTTTCACACAACTTATATGCTGTAGAGTCTGGAGTGTAGTAACAGGTAAAACTTATGAAGCCTGCTGTTTGTCAGCTTACTCATTTACGTTGTGACTGTGCATTTTGTTTTCAGTGCATATGACTATATGATACCAGCTTCTGGCAAAGTTATTGCACTTACCGATTTGCAGATTGCTTTGCCCCGTGGCTGCTATGGTCGAATTGGTAAATTGTTTTTTTTTATTATTTGGCTTTTTGTTGCTTTTACAGTGTACAAAACTGTACGTGTCTGCAGACGTCTTGAGAAGTCCTTCCGTTTCGATGATACATATTTGCTTACCAATTTATGTTTAAACATGTCATAGATAGTACTTGCTGTATTTCTGAAAATGTGGGACTTAAAAGATGTCAGTACGGCAAGTGTAACCTTCCAGGTCACTCAAGGTCATTAGTACATTGTGTTGGAATATGTCTAGGACTTGGTCCATCTAGCAGTGGACTTTATTTGTAGCAGTAGAAGCTGTGCCCATATTGCTGATGTGTTGGCTTCATGTTGTGTAGTTTCATCACCTGCTAGTGTAATATAGCTGTAGATTGCTCAAGTGTAACATGTTGTAGAATTGTTGATAGTACCACAACAAATCATAAACTTATCCACACTTCAGTCAGCACCTGCTCACACCCTATAGATTGCTGAGTTCATTCCACTACAGAATTGCAATCTATTGTAATTGTGTGAATAAAATTGTGTCTGCAGTGCTTTGACACTGTTGGTTGGGCACCAGGAAGAGCATCTGGCCTATAAAACTTGAGTGATGAGGTGTTGGTGTGGTTATCTGTTTGGAGTGAGGTGCAGATTGTTTGCATATAGTCATCTCCATCATCTCTTGCCTTACTATGTCCAGACTGGTTTTACCTTCCTAGTACCCAGGCGCGTCTGAACGTTTTCGTAAGTGTCGGTACAAATTTGTACGAACCTTATACAGTCTTGTAGTTAAAGTCGTTTGCTTAAAATTTTGACATAAGCTGCATCTTTGACTTGGTGGGTACAGGGGGTACAAGTCCTGAACTTGGGGGGTACAGTGTACCCCGTCCCCATAGTTCCGACCCCTCTGCTAGTACCGGCTTACCCAGGTTGTCCTGAAAAAGAGGTCGTTAAACGGGTGTAGTAGTAGTTGTGTGAATAAAAAAATATGCAATTAATTATGTGTATTACATAATATAGTAATAGGTTTAATTAGCATTATCAAAACTGTACAAACTGCAAGTTCTCCACTAAAAACTCTAAAACGGCTTGCGATGAGATTTGGCGTATACAGTATGACCCCAACAGACACAAATAGGCTCTGTTTGGTGTGGATCTGAGTTTTCTGCCAAAATTTACAAAAAGAAAAAAATTATTCAGCTGGATGTCTGTACATAATGCTGTCATAGCAACAATGACATCATTGTTGACAAGACAATACATAGAGTGTAGACGGGCTCAGGTGAATCCTCTATGCCCACATCCACATATCAAACATGCGTATGTTGCTGCTGTGGCAGTGGCATGGTGGGCGTGGCTGTGTGATATAACGCCTCTGTGACGCCAGGCCTCTATCACATCCATTACATCACAGCGACACTGTCGACATCTAATTGGTTAATTTGCCGGTCACATACAGCATAAAAGTGCTGACAGGTGGGAATATTTTCAACTTGGCACAGCGAAGAGCAACTCAATATCGCGGAGTGTAACGCGAGCAACGTATCTTCTGCTTGCCAGAGGCCTGTATAAAGCAAACAGTGATATAATGTTGCGGCGGTTGATTTGTGCGTATTGTTGGTTCATACCACGAATACCACTCTTTCCAGCTGACGTGCCCTTTGCGTTCAAGCGCCTGCAGTTTCCCATTCAAGTTGCTTTCGCAGTGAGTCACAATTATTAAATCGCAAGGACAGTCGCCAGAGTGAATCTCACTGAACCGTGCCTCTCACACGGTCAACTCTACGTTGCCTTATCGTGTGTCGGCACACCAGGTGGACTGTACGTACTGGCACAAGACCGCAGAATAAAGAACGTTGTCTACAAGGATGCCTTGCTGTAGACTTAACGGTAGGCTGTTGGTGATACAGCAAATGCACTGACCTTCTTAACGACTTCCTGCAACAATGATCGTGGTTATAATTGCAGTCATACATGTAGAATTGGCTCATAGATACCTGTATTGTTGATGTAGTTGCAGTAATGAATGTTCAGTATAATTATTGCTTTGTGTAACTGATGTAATGGTTGACATGGTTACATCAACAAAGTGACTCTGTGTCAAGCCCAGTTAGTAGCGATACTGAGATGGGTGACTATTCAAAGCTGTATTGTCTGTATGTATCAACTTTTGTTGCAGCTCCTCGCTCGGGGCTTGCTGCAAAACATTTCATCGACGTTGGTGGTACGTGTTTCTGTGTCTAGACTGCTTCTGATGTGTGTTGACATGTGTCGTCAAAGTAATTTGCTGCTTTGTCAGATTGGTAACACTTTACATGGTGCTAACATCAAAGATCCAGCATAAAGGGAGCAATGCCGCTTCCTTTAGGATGCTGGTGATAGGTAACAAACAGTGAGGCCAAGGCACTGGTTGAGGTTAGCGTTAATATTTGCTTCGTTGCTTAGATGGGCATGAAGGGCATTTAGCCCACAAAGTGTGTGCCATTCCAAAAGAATGTGTTCCAAGTGGAGAAAGAAACTAAGTTCAACTGACTAATCCTTGTTCACCTGGAGAATGGCTATTAAGAGATGGGTGTACTAATAGTTTGGTAAGTTTTTGCATTACACATTTTTCCATACTTCTACCATTCACTGGTATTGAATGAAAAATATTTGTATAATGTTTTTGGTATCGTGGGTGATTTTAGAAGTTAAAATACTAACAATTAGTGATGGCTGCAGGAGTGCAATTGGTGCCATAATCTATGACATTGAGTGGTTATGAAGCTTTGTTACATTTTACTTATAAGACACAGAATTGCTACAGGTGAGTAATAGGATGCTGTGTAGATTTGGCCTCTTCTGCTGATTCTGGTATTGACTTCCAATGCAGCATCTTGCACTATACACTCTCACAGTATGTGATCATGCCACAGGGGAGGAAAATATATATTGGGTGGAACAGCGTTAGCAGGATAGCACTTTGGTCTCGTCTGATGACGTGCACATTTATGTTTACTATAGCTGCACTTCCATCTTGCCTTTGCAGTCGATGTAAAACTTTGTAATTGTTAAATTTCTTGTTCTGATGTGCTGTTGTTAACTGTGCAAATTATAGCAGGAGTAATTGATCAGGATTACCGAGGAAACATTGGCGTTGTCTTATTTAACTTTGGCAAGGAAGACTTCACAGGTATGCTTCCTTTCAGTGATGTAATAAAGGCATTTTTGAGGCAGAGGCAGAAGTGACGAGGTGAGGCGAAGAAGCTGGGAATGAGGCGAGACCGGGGTCGAGGCTGCCACCCCGAGGCAAGGCAGATGGAGATTGAGGCAAGGCCGATGCAGAGGCAGTCACCCGAGGCCAAGGAAAGGCAGACAGAGACTGAGGCCTGAGAAACAGAAACACAGGGAAAACAAAATGTAGTCCCTATTACACATAATCAGACATGACTTTTTGACACTGGATCATATCATGGAACTGGCACAAGGCTCACTTTAAGGTCACTTCAGTACAAAGGACATTAGGCAGATTTTATCACTACGCATCCGTCACGAGAGTCCTACACCATAGTCCACGTATCCACGGAAATATCTGAATCACAAGCACAGCTTCGGATACAGCCGCTACGTCATAGTGACTCAAGGCCTAGCCAATCAGCATAGTGCGCACAGACGCCGACGACGTGGAACCAATCACGTCAGTCGGTCAGTCAGCTGCAGCATCATCACCCGGATACACAGATCCCAATAGTCATATTATATTCCCAGCAGCCAGCCACAGACCAAGCATGGGAGGAACAAGGAACAACTGACTTCTAGTTTAACTTATCATTGGATGCCAGAGTGCCAAGCCACTCCTAGCTTTCTTTAGCAGGCCATGCAGTTTTTATGGTGTGGAAGTCTGCACAAAGCACAAAACAAGATGCACTACTTAGATTTGTTTGGGGGCGATATTGAGCTTTTTGCCCCGCAGGAGCAACACGCAACACCAGTTTGGGGGTGAAATTTGGCGTGGATGAGTTGAGTGTAGGTCCATTGCTCCACGCCAAAATGTTCCGTTTTTTGGAGCCCCACACCCCAGCTCTGTACCAATGGAGGTGAAATTTAGCACGGAGTAATGGACCTTCACTCAACTCCTCCATGCCAAATTTCACCCCCCCCCCAACTGGTGCTGCATGTCACTTCTATGGGGCGAAAAACCTCAATATCGCCTCTTGACAAATCTAAATACGACACCTTGTTTTGTGCTTTGTGCAATGCTGGCGGTAATCAGACTTATACACCATAAAGACTGCTGTCGTTCAGTGCTTTGACACTGTTGGTTGGGCGTCAGGAAGAGCATCTGACCTGTAAAAATTAAGTGGTGAGGTGTTGGTGTGGTTATCTGTCTGCAGTGAGGTGCACCTTGTTTGCATATGGTCCAGCTGATGCCACTGCATCCTAAAACCCCGTCATCTCTTGTCTGATTTAAATCCAGACTGGTTTTACCTTTCTGGTACCAGCTTATTCAGATTATCCTGGAAGAGGCCGTTAAACGGGTAGTGTAGTAGTAGTAGTAGTAGGTGTGAAAAGTAAAATTTTGCTGTGTTAATTTTAGAATGCTAATTGTGCTCACTTGTTTCTTTTAATAAAAGTCTAGATCATAAGTGCATGTGACATAACCAGTGATGCTTGTGTTGTCTATGTTGTCTAGCATATACAGCATACAATATGGTACTGCATCTAAATGCTTTTAATGCATAATAGACTAAAAACACGTCATTAATGTGCTGTGGAATTAATGTCGAAAATGACCGTTTGTATGCTGGCGGTATTACTGTACAGCATCTTCATGAAACTGCTTGTAACAGCCAAAACATTGACACGAACACCATTTTATGCATATGTGCACGTTGAAAAAGAACGTATGTTAATAACAGTGGTTTGTGATGATGTTTTTCAGTGTCCAGAGGTGACAGAATAGCACAACTCATACTGGAAAGGATATTCATTCCTGAACTTGTTGAAATGAAGGTAATGTAACTAATTATGCAATCATGTTATTGTTGCATTGCTTAGTAAGTAAGTAAGTGAACAGGCATTTTGTACAGCACCTTATTGTGAATTAGACAACACTAAGGTACTCAGGTATGGCACATTAATGAGTGATCACAGATTTTTACCTGCATCCACATGTTTATACACAGGTTGAATGAATCATACTTGCATTTATTGTTCAGCCGCAGATCATCAGCGACCTTTGGCACTCGTTTCCCATCGTGCTTCACTGTATCTCAGAAGAAACGACACCCTCCCATTATTTTTGTAGTACTCAGTAAAAATGAACTGATTTTACTAAATTTGGTACGCATAATCTTGAAGACATTTGACATTGGTTCTTATGCACTTATCCACCACACGTGAAAAATATTGCACACTACCTTGTGAAATGCAGAACTTTTTGCACCTGATCAAAGTTATATGATTTCCCGCCAAAATTAGACAACTATGAAAACAACTGGCTATTTTTTGTCCAGAAACTTGAATTTCAGGAAACCAGTGTCAGAGAAGCTGTTAAAAGTTACTATCATCTGCATATTTTTTGATGTTGCTCTAGCGTCATGTTGTGCCAGCATTCAGCCCATGAGTTGAGTCAACAAAGAGCTGATGCAGCAGCCAGGGATGTTATGCATATTATGCTGTTTCACTGCATTTGGCACATATACCAGACCGTTCTCTAAATTCATAGCACAGATGCAGTAATTTTTTCATAGGTAAGAAAAATAATCCAAGTTCTGGCTATGAGAACTCATACAGCTGCAGCTGAGAATATTAAAGACAACTTATTGCTGTAAAAATGTCTTTCTGAGTTTCAAGGTACAGTGGCTACATTTTAAGGGTGAGTTGGACAATGGCAATAATGCTCGTCAAATTTCGTCAAAATTTTCTGTACCAAGAATTGATCAAATCAGTTCATTTTTCACAGAGTTATTCAAGAGACACGGTGTAAAATCTGAGTAGGCCTGGGTGGCTGATCACATACCAAAGTGCTTTACCTTTACGAAACTGGTAACCCGTCCCAGTACTAACTGATGTAGATTAACTTCATTAATGCATTAACACCATTGCTGTTTTGCCAGACAACCGCCATGCTTAGTATAGTTTTTAAGTCTGTCCTGCTGTTATCAGTCATTAGGCTAATTTCCATTGTAAACACTGGCCCAGGGGCTTCTGAGTGTAAGAACAAGGACCTGAGATATCTTACTTGACATGTCTCACATATATTTCCATCATTGCACCTGCACAATGCACATCATCTGAAAATTAAGCAGTTTATCAGTCTAATTATTGTTGTTGTTGTGCTGTTGTATCACCATAGAGTTTGGATGACACAGACAGAGGCAGTGGTGGCTTTGGTTCAACTGGAAAACAGTGACAGATATCATTGCTGCAATACACTATTTGATGAGTGCAATTGTCTGGTGATGGCATTGTATAACTGTTTGACAGTAGCTCATATTGGGCCTTATTGGCTAACTTTGTGTACCCAGTTCAGTTGTATGTTTAAATAAGTCTTTGCTTACTTGAATGAACTGATCCACTTATTGGTGTTAATGCTGTTAGTTTTTTCTTCTACGAGAAATGCTACGTTGTTCATTTACTTGTTTAGTTGTCAAATATGAAGGTTTTCCAGTGTCTTTTTGTTTTCTGGTCTATGTACAACAGAATTCTGGTTTATTAATACAAACTCACCAGCGAGGTATGTAGTAGCCAGTTTTGTGAATAATATGCAAGTATGTCTAACTCGTGAAAATTTTGCAGTTCTGTTTTTGCAGTTCACAGAACTTGAATTAGCCAAGCAATTCAACTGCCACTTAAAGCACTGACGTGCACATTCTGAGAGTACCACAACAAACCATATAAACTTATTATCCACACTTCATTTAGCAGTTGCTCAGACCCTATTCAGTGCTGGGTTCAGTCCATTATAGGATCAGAATAAACGTGTGAACGAAAAAAATACACCGTCTCAAAAAAACAACACTGATGCTGCACACTAACTTCAATGCATATGAACCAGTTTCAGTAATTTTTGGCAAAGATGTTGCTGAGAGAGTATGCTATCGAATGATTTGCTTTCCCACCTCACCTTACTAATGTCTCTGGTCTACCCGAGGAAACACAAAAATAGTTTTGCACTGCAGCAGCTGAACTGTGCAGCATGCACATGCACTGCTGCTCCGTGTTGCTGATAGAAAACGATAGCATCCACGGCATGTTTGATAACAGGTAACATTTTACTGAGTTACTAAGATATCGTGCTAATAACGAAGCATGGTTCAGCGGTAACAAAGTGATAATTTTTTATGTGTTTCTGTGTTGTTGGTAAAGCAATACGCAACCTTTAAGAGAAAATACGTAATTTCTGGGGTACTCACATTTCCCCAGGTAGTGCAGAAACATTAGTCAGGGGAGGTTGAAAATGAATCGTGATTTGGTAGCTTACTCTCTCAGCAACACTTGTGCTAAAAATTATCAAAATCAGATGATGAACATCAGATTACAGCATGCCAAGTCAGTGTCGTTTTTTTCTGAGACCGTGTACATGTATACTAATGTGCAGTGATTAATAAAGACTCGGTAGTAACAGCATTTTATGATATCAGAATTGTACACATAGCAACAAACACAAAACTAAAGTTGCCATATGAATAAAATATATACATGTGATGTACAACAAAAATGTATATGTAATTAACACATCGATATTTACTTAATAAGCTAACTGTAATGTTATATACAGGGCTTCATAGACAGAACAATTCAATGATTTAGACAAAATTTAGACACATTTCGATATTTACTTAATAACCTAACTGTAATGTTATATACAGGACTTCATAGACAGAACAATAATTCAATGATTTAGACGACCTGCAATAGGTAGTAAACCATTTGTAAGTACATGTATATACATTTTTAGATGTCTCACTGAGTGAAAGCAGTTCTCGTTGGAGATGATGGGGACATGGCTGCTATGTGCATTTGGGTATTGTTTAACAGCCCTTTTTCCGTGACTTCCCGAGTGAGCCAGTGCCAGAAAGGTAAAACCATTTGGATTTTACTGAAGCAAGAGACAGTGAGTGGCAGTGGCATCACCTGGGTATATGCAAGTCTGCACCTCGCTCCAGACAGATGACCATGCCAACACCCCACGACTCAAGTTTTTTACGGCCAGATGCCCTTCCTGCTGCCCAACCAACAGCATCAAAGCACTAAAGACAGGAATACATACACCACAAAGTTGGTTACATTTACTGAAGAGACTACTGAAAAACAAAACTTTCTCAAAGTCAGTATATGCCAAAAACTGGCCACCTGCATACCAATGAGTTTCTTTGCTGTACTAAGTCATGGCATGCTGTAGTAAAAGCATGTGCAAAACTAAAATGCACTGCATTTCCCAACACTAGGTAAAAAGGTAAAGTTTTACCATACTCGTTACCGAGCGTTGGGCCCGGAGCTGATCCCGGTGTACAGGCAGTCAGCCCGCAGGTGACGTGAAGTGAATCACGCCATTTACTCAGCAGTAGTCTGCCGTTGCTTTCTGCCGGG
>Ga0126325_10000542_pt1 | contig 10274 bp, 10 predicted proteins | sample InaspJWI14metaG_FD_94487 | JGI IMG/M metagenome (GOLD analysis project Ga0126325, IMG submission 94487) | Marine gutless worms symbiont microbial communities from Oahu, Hawaii - Inanidrilus sp. 1 OAHU.JWI-14 metaG | ecosystem: Host-associated > Annelida > Digestive system > Unclassified...
AGACGTATACGTGGACCACCAAAAAACCGTGATAAAGGTGCACACTGGCGCCAGCTGGCGAATACGATCAAACGATCCGTACGCGACGGCGATGCTGCCTTGCGTCAAATTACTCTGACCACTTGTCGATGTGATCAGGTGACGTCGTTGCATGACGAGAAGACGACGCTGCAGCAGCAGATGAAGAAGCTGCAGGATGATCTTGAAGAACAGCAACGAGATAATGACGAACTCAAGTTCGACTACGAACGAACCAACAAAGAGGTCCGCCGCTGTATCGAAATTCTCTTACTTACTCAATCCCACGTCACCTCTCTCGTCTTCTTATTCCATTCCGTCCTTCCCGTTTTCTCAGGTCATCTTCGTCTTCTAGCCTTTTACGAGTTCCTTGCATTGATCTTAGTAAAATTTTCTGTTTTCGCTGTTTTGTTGCAGCTGACCCTGGAACACCCTTCAAAACTTTGTCAGTTCGTCTGACACGTTTGGGCCTAACTCTTTCCTACGGCATAAAAACACACCTTTTCCTAACAGCTTTCGGTCCCCTGGGGTGGCAAGCTCCAGCGACGCCGACTTATTTGTGGTCACTTCACCGTGTTAAAACGATAAAATTCAGAAAGTAACAAACATCCGTTGCTTTTTTGTTTATTTAAACATTTTGTAACATACAGTGAGCGAGAAATTTGCATACACACAAGAACATGAAACGTTTAAAACGTTCAAATGCTTTGACAACGATGTTGGTGAATACAACGGTGAAGTGTTTGTTGCAGTTGTCAACGACGCGAGCGTTCAGCAACACGGCAGAAGATCAGATCGCTGGTCTACAGAAAGAAATTGAGGAACTGCGCACGTCTTTAGATGACCTTCGAACTAAATATGATAGTGTTATTACCGAGGTTCGTGGGCTGTTTTACCTCCACGTGGTTATTTAATCGAGTAGCGTTAAATGGAGTAAATGGTGACAGCATTTGCTTCGTGAAAGTACTGTAAAAGTCAGTGGACGAAACACAGGAAAATATTTTTGCTTCTGAGATTATAGGCCTATTCATTTCATGCTTATAATTTTAGTTATTTGAGACTTAGGCCCGTATAGTGTTGTAGGAAGTATTGTTTGTATTTTGTTTAGTCACTGAGGAGCTACTGTTTAAGAGCGTATTTAACTGAACTGAACTGAACTTTCGTTTAGCTATTTAATGAAGTTGCAATACAAACTAATGGATTGAGATTTAGTATGAAGAAATCCATATTCGTACTTATTTCATCTTCAGTTATTGTAAATTCATATCAGCATACTTTAATAGTAATTTACTATAACTTTACATGTGCTGCATGTTGTGTTATTGAAATCATAACAGCTGAGAGTGTTTTTCTAATATTCTGAAAATAACAGTGTTAGTTTGTTTATATAATCTAGTTGGAGGAAACTAGGGATGAACTAAAGGAAAAAGAAGAAGAGTCAGAAGCTCATCTTGAGGAACTTACGAAAGTGAAAGACGACTTAAAGACGACAAAAGAAGACTATAAAGCCAAGAGGAAAGAATTGAAGGCAACGAGAGATGAACTTAAAACAACTACAGAAGAGTTGGAATCTAGTAAGGACGACTACAAGTCACTAAAAGACGATTTAAAGGCGAATAAGAAAGAGATGAAGGCTTTGAAGGAAGAGCTGAAAACTGTAAAAGAAGGCTCACAAGTAGCAAAAGATGAAGCTTCTTGTATTAAATTACGGCTGAATGAAAAAGAGGAAGAACTGAAAACGGCTAGGGAAAAGTTAAAGAAAACAAGCGGTGACATGAAAGCAAAGGAAAGTGAATGGAAGCAACTTAACGACGATTACCAAAAGGCTGTTGAGAGTTCTACGTCATTGACTACAGAGTCTAAAAATGTTAAGGAACTACTGCAGTCAACGAAAGAAGAACTGCGCAAAGCAAAGGAGGAGGCACGGAAGTCTAAAGACGATCTTCAGATGAGAAACGACGAGTTGCGCAAAGCCAAAGCAGACGTGCAGTCCACTAAAGGCGAAGTGAAATCTGCGCGTGATGAGGTGAAGAAAGCGAAGGACGACCTGCAAAAGAGCAAAGATGAACTACGCAAAACTAAGGACGACCATCAGTCGACGAAAGATGAGCTCAGGAAATCCAGAGAGGAAACGAAGAAGTTCAAAGACGAAGGAACGTCGAGCAAAGATGAGTTGAAAAAAGTGAAAGATGAATTACACAACGTAAAGGAGGAACACAAGAAGCTCAGAGACGAATCCAAGAAATATAAAGATGAGCTGCAGACGAGCAAAGATGACTTTAGAAGAGCCAAGTCTGAAGTCCAGTCATTCAAAGACGACTTGAAAAAGTCGAGGGATGAAACCAAGAAAGCTAAAGACGAACTACAAACGCAGAAGACTGATTCCAAGAAAGCTAAAGATGAACTGCAGTCTGCAAAAGATGATCTGGGGAAAACGAAAGATGAAGCCAAAAAGTTCAAAGAGGAAAGCCAAGAAAATAAAGACGAACTGAAGAAAGCCACGGAAGATCTCCGCAATACGCGCGACGAGCTGAAAAAAGTAAAAGAAGAATGCAAGACGTGCAAGAGCGACTTGCAGAAAACGAAAGATGACTTGCAGTCAACTCGTACGGAATGCACGAAAGCCAAAGACGACGCCAAAAAGTTAAGGGACGACTTGACATCTAGCCAGGATGCGACGAAAAAAGCCGACCACGAAACGCAGGACGCGAAAGACGAACTGCGCAAAATAAAAGATGAACTGAGTAAATTACAGGAAGATTTTCAAACGAAAACAGACGAGCTGACCAAGAAATCTGAACAGCTGCAATCCGCGACCGAAAATCTGAAAAAGGAAAAGAGCGAAAACGCGAAAATGAAAGAAGACTTGGAATCAAAGGACGAAGAGATTGAAGAATTGGAAGAGAATGTTGACGACCTAAAGGAAGAGCTTCAAGAGGCACAGGATGACCTAAAAAAGACGAAGGACGAGATAAAGACCGTGAAAGAAGAACAAACGAAATCGGCGAAGCTAGCCAAAGACGATCTGAAGAAGGTCCAAGAAGAATGCGATAAGTCCAGCAGCGAACTGAAGAAATGCACCAGCGACCTGGAATGTACGAAGGACGATCTGAAGAAAAACACAGACAGTCTGAGGTCGGCAAACGACGAGCTGAGAAAGGCGAAAGACGAAGTCAACAAAATCAAGCGGGATTTGAGCAGCACTCGCAGTGACCTCGAGAAATCGAAGAAGGAGCTGAATTTGAACCAAAGTGAGCTGGACAAGACCAAACGCGACCTTCAGACTGGTAAGGACGAGTTGAAATCCTGCAAGGACGAGCTTCAGTCGACCAAATCGCAGCTGACGAAGGCGCTGGAAGACTCCCAGACGAAAGGCGAGCTGGAAAAACTCAAATCCGCCAGCAAAGGAACGGAGAAAGAGCTAGAACAGTGCAAGAAGACGCTGCAGACGACACTGGCAGAACTGAGCAAGACCAAGGACGAGTGCCTCTCGCACAAGGACGTCAAGACCAAGTTCGACAATCTGCAGAAGAAGTACGACAGTCTGAACGCCGAGTACAACTCCACGTCCAAGGAACTGAACGAAATGAAGACGAAACTGGCTGACGTGCAGAAGCTCAACGCCGGCTTGAAGAAGGAGCTCGAGTCTTCCAAGTCTGAGGTGAGAATACACTTCTCATTATCGCTGATATATGTATAGCTGGTATATTTTAAATAACTGTAATGTATCGCATCAATCTCGCGCGAGCTTCCAGGCATGTACCGGTAGCCAGATATGAGGATACCGGTAAATGTGCCCCCGTCGTGGGGGAGGGTGAAAAATGTTCCGACCTCGTAGTAAATATGCTATCCAATAAATCGATTTTTTTCTACCCGAACCCCAACAGCTGAGTATCACTTATAAGCCTTACTATGGGACATTGATAAGAAAGTCTATGGGTCCGGACCCTCGAGTCACGTGAGATTTTCATAAATTCAATAAGAAAATTTTGAGTCAGTTGGATCTTCCTGATCGCTGTGGGTTCGTGTTTGAGTTGAGGTGCAAATAGTGACACATTTTGGACACTACGAAAATTCATATCTAGGACCCTGTCCATCTTGCCGTTTAAAGAAAGTCGTGGTTTTGCGCCTGTCTGTTACATTATACATTATACATTATATTGTATTAGCGTTGTTTTGTACTAGAGATCTCGTGACTATTGTTGTTGTCAGTTCTTGAGATAATTTGCTAATTTATATATCTAAGGGTTAGGCAAATGAAAAAAGTTAATGATGAAAAATGCACAAGTTTAACTATAGCACAGCAAGTTCTTACAATTATCATAGAAAATGACTAAAATTTAACAGCCCTGTTGATAACCTAACCTAAGCTATTCAAAACTGAAAAATGCTGACATTGTCACTGCTGTTAGTGTTGAATAGAACAGACGATACTTGATTTTAGTATTCTTAGTTAAGACCTTTGAGCGAAGTTATGAGCGGGCGTGTTTCGAAGCCATATAATTTCATTTGTAACCTATTTAGTTACGCATAATATTTGAGCATGCCAATTTACGGAGCAATTTTTATGCTAGTATACGCAATTATCTGACATCATGGTGATTCTAGTCTGCTCAAACGGGCAGTCAAATTTGCAGGAAAAACAGCCGTCGAAGCAAGGCAGCAGTGCCGCGACGTCGTCGCCGCCGGGTTTCAAGGACCGCGAACCGCCGACGTGGAGGTTTGAAAAGATAGAACTAGAGAAGCAGATAAAAGACTGGAAGAAGCGCTGTGACGACCTTCAGGAAGAGGCGAAGAAAGCACCCGTTTCCTCCTCGTCCGTTAATTCCGAAACTGAGGGTCGCAAATCGGCGGCGGCGTCGGATGCTGTGAGTGAACTGGTTTCGGCATGCGGTTTGCTAATGCTTGGCAAGATTGGTTTTCTCGTTACGTTGCACACGCTCTGGCCATACAGTATTTCGTATAGGCAGTAGTTGAAAATACCGCTTTGAAGAGTGGTAGGCTAGCTACTAATTCATTGCGGATGGTCGACAACGATAAGAAAATCGAGCGGAAGGTCCAGCAGAGTTCTGCTGTGCACAGCGTCCGGTTCAAGTCGTGGCTGTAGCTGTCGGACTAAGATATCGTCTAATGCATGGCTTCCTATTATGTTTTATGCACTTGCATCGGACACTTGTCTAAGCCATATTCATGTCGATGTTCTCGAAAGGCGATCATCTGCGCGCAGTACATCACGACGTTGCTGTTTCTTTCTGTAAACTTGACCGCCAGGACATTCCAAGCTATTCTGTCTAGACTATCCATGATGTCAGATACAACGGCGGAATACTGAAGCAGAAACCACAGTTTTACAAGAAATGCATCTAGCTGTAGTCGATGTGTAGCCTCCAGCATTCTGGTGGTGCAACGGTTATGTTATCCCAATGTCAATTCTGTACCTCTTGCCTCCAGTGGTTGCGATTCGATCGATGGTGTGGAGAGACCCGTTAGAAAGTTTGCAATTCGTTTTGCTAGAACGTGCTTGCTGTGGCTGCACTGCATGGCTGCATGCGTCTACCGCGTCGTGCATTGCGTTCTTTCCGGTTATTTTACCAACAGGACAAAAACAGTCGATCTATATGTATTTGTGATACTAAATCAGATTTTGAAAGAAAATCACGAGATTTTTTATAGCTTTCTGTACGTGTGTGTGCTTCTCGTTTTCGTTTCGTTTATTTCTAGTTTAGCTGTTGCAAATCCAGTTGTTGTTTAACTGGACGAGTTCATCTTGCCATTTCAAAAAGAAATTACTTTTATGTATCTTAACCGCTATTTATAGTTTTTTTTCGACTTTTGGCTGATGCGCATTTCAGTATTTTGCTAATCATAGTTCGCGCTGTTCATCGACTACGTGTTTTCCACTGGTGTTTCATCCTGCATAATGTTAACCCTATCCTTCCGTTGTAACATAGATTATCCTGAATTCTGTAGGCTGCGGTTGTCAGCCTATCCCGTAACGCGTGTAACGCCGCGTGTGTTGAAACTGGTGAACTAGTTAGCTTGAGAATGCGCCTGCGTTAAGCTTCGTTCACATCACATAAACTGAACTGAACTGAACTGAAAAAGTCGACCCAGTTACTCAAACGTTAGTCGGTCATTCGCACAGTCCAGCTTACGTCAAATCGACCTGATTGGCTGCAGACGCGACGAAGCAGGTCGCGCGATCTCCAGTTTGTGCGGTGTAAACGTTCGCATTGGTTTTCTTGTATTCCGAAGTCGAGTGAATGAGTTAACGGCAAATCAGCACAGCATAGGCGATCCAGTGCTATGTGATAACTAACAGATGATAAAAAGAGAACGTAAAACCAACTGGAGCTATGGAGCTAATATAAAATTGAAATAACAAACATTATAGTTCACGATAAAAACGGATTTCTCTCTTTGTTAAAAGCGAACTCGCAGTATCATTGTCGACACTTTCGAGTTAATATTTGGGGCAGTTATGGGAAAGAGTATAGTGTCTTGTTTTTTTGACTCACGGTGTAAAAACGTAGCCTTACTCGATTACCGAGCATAGGGTTCTGGAGCTGATCCCGGTTCTTGGCAGTCAGCTTGCAGGTGACGTGAGTCATAAACCCGGCGGTAGGCTGCCATTACTTTCCGCCAGACCTGCAGTTACCCCCGCAAACCCTTAAGAGGGCTTCTACCAGTTTTGCTGCTTGGTGAACAGAGGAACAATGGGTGTGAGCAGTTTGCCTAAGACAGTTACCCGACAGCGTCGCGACTGCGATTTGAACTCGGCCCTTCTGCGCCTGAGTTCAGCACGCTAACCACTCGGCTACCGAGCCACCCTACCACACTCACGGTGTAGTTGACGATAAAATGTTTTTTTTCTTTGTTAAAGGCGCTAATAGTATGATTGTCGACACTTGCGAGTTCAGTTCAACTCATGTGACGTGAACGAAGTATCAGTTATCGTCGTGTTGTTTCCGGCGCGGTCTGGTCTGGCCTGGTCTGTGCTAACACGCGCCGCCGCCGGCCAGGGCTTGGTTACTCGGTGCCTTTGTCGAACGATATACAGCTGCGCCAGTCGGACGCAGACAAGGAGGTGAAGTTGAAAGCGCTCGAGGACGGTCTGGACAAGGAGAAGCGGCAGCTGGCGGACGCGCGTCAGCGGCTGGTGGAGCGCGAGGCGGTCGTCTCGGCGCAGACCAAGTCGATCCAGGACCTCGCCGAGAAGCTGCGCGCCAAGGAGACCGAGCTGCGGGCGGCCGTCGACCGGACGAAGAGCGCGGCGGCGGCAGGTGCGCGCCAGGCCGACGAGCTGCGCCGCGTCACCGCCGACTTGGAACGGACCACCGACGACAACAACGAGCTCAGGGAGACCGTCGTCCGGCTGGAGACGGACGCCACGAGGTGGGACGCAGAGCGGCGGGAACTGGAGAGAAGGGTGGCGGAGGCGGCGGCCGCGGCGACCTGGGCGGCGGCGGCCACGGTCCAACGCGACGACGACGCCGAGAAGAGAGAGTTGCGCGAGGAGACGCGCCGACTGAGGGACGAGCTGGTGGCGCACGACAGGTGCTCGAAGGAGCGCGCGCGTCTGGAGCGGGAGATGAAGATGCTGAACGAGACGCTGTACTCGTCGGTCGCCGCTAAGAACAAGTCGGTGCTCGACTGTCGGCTGGTGGAGGACCAGCTGGCGGCCGAGCGCGAGCGCTTCGCCGCGCACGAGCGACAGTGCGCCGCCGACCGCGAGCGACTCGAGGCCGACGTCCGGAAGCTCACCGGCTGCCCGGGGTCCCGCCGCGGCTCGGAGGATCCACAGGGCCGCTCTGGGTCCCGTCGGGCCTCGGACGATCCCGCCGGGGTCTCGGGATCGCGGCGTTCCTCGGAGGACTCCCAGGGCCGTCCCATGGACGAGGTCGAGCGCCAGACGGCGGCGGCTAGGGAGGAGCTGGCCCGGCTCACGGCGGAGCGCGATCGACTCTCGAACGAGTGCGCGGCGACCGGCGAACGCTTGCAGGCCAAACTCAGCCGATTAAAATCGCTGCAGGTACTTCGCGTGTTCAGAATGTGCTGTTTCTACTCTATTTCTCTTACCCTGTCTCTCTTTCGACGCTGCTCGATTTTCGATTTGTCCACTTTTCTAGTTTATTTGAAATTTTGCAGCACGTATTTTGAGCCTGTAGGCTTAAAGCATCGTTCACAGCATATGAACTGAACTGCAGTTCGCGAACTCCAGTGTAAACAGTCCTGTTGGAATACACTGTATGTATTCGGAACTCGCGTTCAGTTCAGTATTATATGTTGTGAACGAGCCTTAAGTGCTATGATGCGTTACTTACATAACCAGTGGCGGTGCGAGGAGACGCTTTTAAGGGAGATCGTCACTTCGAATGAGGCGGCATTTCAATACTGCGTCTCGCGTCGCAAATTGTTCGTAAACGACTAGCAAGATTGATAGTAACGGCGCCGTGAACGAAGTGAAACGCAGCTCGAAGCATCGCGCCGCCACTGCATCTAACTTGCCTGCTAGTTATTGGCAGCATTCTGTGGGACGGATCATGTGTACGAATCAGACGCAGCTCGAGAGGTTTGATCGAAACCGCCTGTATCAGTGGCGTAACTAGCCATCGGCAGCCCCGGCAGTGCCGGGGGGCCAGGGGCCCAAAACAGTAAAGGGGGCCCAAAGTGACCCGAATTATGTATCAAGACTGTTAGCCCGTAGGGAATGTTTGCCGGGGGGGGGCAAAAATTATAGTTACGCCACTGGCCAGTATACGAGTGGATTGTTCTTGTTATACGTGCTTCTTGTGCATATTGCTGTGAGTGATCGAACGATCGTCATCATCGTTCCAGACGTGTCGTGCTTGCTCGTATCGTACCCGTTACCAGCATGTTTGTAGTTAACTGTCGACGCTTGGTCCCGACCAGTGTTTACTCACCGCTAGTTATTTCATTTTCGTTACGTTTCTGCTCGCTGCTGCATGGTCGAACTTTATGTTCGCGGGAAATTTCGTTTACGCTTCGCGGTCACGGCACGCTCCCGGCCTGCACCATCAGCTGTAGTCGAACGTACCGTAGATGGGTCGGATCGATGCGCGCAGTAAAGCACAGACGTTGATAGAGCCGAGTGATTGGCTAGTTTAGCTTCTGTCTTTGTCACAAGCACCACGTAGATGAAGGAGGCAGAAGCACCGTTTGCTACTGAGTTTGACTTAGATAACCTACGACTTGCTGTGTCACTGGCGTAGTTAGCCGTACGAAATGCAAAAAGTTATACTTCCCAGATACATTAAAACGTTTATAAACGTCAGCGAAAAGGTTGCTCTGGAGTATGCGTTTTGGTTAGGCTTGCAATGTGTTCAGTTTTACCGCGCGACGTTATGCTAACGCGGTATGTGCTATGGCCGTGTCTGTCTGGTCCTGTCTGTCTGTCCGTCTGTGACAAGCCTATGTTGTATTAAAACGACTAAATGCATCATCACGTAGCAACGCTGCATGGTAGCCTTGGGACTATAGTTTGCTGAGATCAGAGGCTTTATTGAAATTCTCGTGGGTTCATGATAGTGAGTATGAAAACAATGGAACGGGAAAAATTTTCGCTACCTTTCACAAACAGATTAACTTCGAATATTGCATAATAGAGAAGTGTAAAGTGTAAAACCAGTTCACAGCTGAAGAACATCTCAAGGTCACAGACAGTCACGTACACTGCAAACATCGTACGATAGCGGAAAAGGTACAAGATAGAGTCGTCTCTACTACAGACCACTAGCTATTACAGACCGTATAGGAAATGATGCATGACCTATCGAGTATCGCCATTTTGGTGACCTTCAATGACCTTCGAGATATTGCAATCGAATTCGATTTCTCGTACAATTGTGCAACAGTTGACAACATTTCGACTGACAGGCCGTCACGCGGTTATTTTGCGGTAGCCGAACCCTTGTTTATGAGTCGTATACGAATTATTCGTCGCGTAACTTGGAGATTATTAGATTCAGAAAACAAAGTTGCAAACATGTTTTTGCTAAACCGTACAAGTAAATGCTGCCATCTGTTTTTGTGCGTACAGTAAACTTCGATTTGTTAAATAAAATTTAGTAATATAAATTTAGTAATATATATAAATGACCCGTACTATGTACATGTAGCTGTGGGCCCCTCGTCTGTGGTCCAACCCTACTGGGTTACTGAGGTTGCCGGTCACCTCCCCAGTGGGGGCTACGCATCCACGCGCAGATGTTACTCTGGCCAGATGCCTCTCAGGG
>Ga0126325_10000543_pt1 | contig 10258 bp, 7 predicted proteins | sample InaspJWI14metaG_FD_94487 | JGI IMG/M metagenome (GOLD analysis project Ga0126325, IMG submission 94487) | Marine gutless worms symbiont microbial communities from Oahu, Hawaii - Inanidrilus sp. 1 OAHU.JWI-14 metaG | ecosystem: Host-associated > Annelida > Digestive system > Unclassified | place...
GATGCCACTGCCACTCACTGTCTCTCGCTCCAGTAAAATCCAGATTGGTTTTACCTTTCTGGTACCGGCTTACCCAGGTTGTCCTGGAAAAGAGGCCGTTAAATGGTTGTTGTTGTTGTTGTCCCCACAAATGATGTTTCCAAGTTCCAACAGTTCAGCTGATGATACAGCTACGTTAAATATTACACAATCTTAGCCATTCTTTCACCGTTGTTATCAGAAACAATCCATGCATAAACAAAGTGAAACATTTGTCACCACATATTAACTATGTTGTCACCTTACCCTGTTAGTTAGATAATTCTGAAATGACTGGACATTCCATAAATGCTAAGGGTAAACTGTTTTTGCAATAACTTTGTTAACCGTGCACCAATTTTAGTTATTCTTTCACTGTTGTGATCAGAAATGATTTGCACACAAACTTATCAAAAATTTTTCCATCAAACATTTATTGTGTTGTCATCTTACATTTATGCACAAATCATTTCTAATAGCAACATAAAAAGAATGATGAAATTTGCCTCACGCTTAACAAAGTTATATAAAAAAAATAACCAAAACCATCAAAAGTTGCCATTTTTTGAATAATAGCACTAAGCTAATTTGCTAAGAATATTTAACAGCTACATAAAAACTGCAACTTAATCTTTATTCTCAAAAAAAACTACGGACATTTTAGTAAAATCTGTTTCATTTTTATCTTAAACAGCAGCATCGATGTAATATTTGTGCAAATTTTTGAGCCACCCTGTAATATGCTGAATTTTGGTTTTAGCATATCTGTGTAGACAGTAAGCAGCGACATAATATTCACTGCAATTTTCTTCATACTAAACAATTTCTTTGTGACACCTCTTATGGCGTGTGTTCACATCTGGCGATAGTCCTAGTTTGTGCACAGTGCACTGACAAAGCATGTGATGCGATAAAAACAAGGCAACTGCAACCATCAGACTCCATCCCAGTTTGATGCTGCCCCCTGGTGAGTCATTTTAAGCTACGCTCTACTTGCGTCACTAATAGGGCCCATCATGTAAGAATGACGTCATCCACTAAACCGGAAGTAACATAACATAGGCCCACTGCAATTGCAACGCCGCCAGTAGAACTAACAGGTGCAGGTAACATGCACAGTAAATTTGGTGAAGTTTGGACGTGTAGTTTCGGAAAAATGATAGCGTAAATTATAATGTTCCACTTATCCTTGCGCCACCCTATACAATACATGCGCTAATTAGCTAATCTGCGCTACATTTAAGTATGTAGTAACAGTTTAGTGATTTACTAAGGCTTCAAATAGCCGATGACCTTCAAAGTCACCCAAATAACCGGTATCGACACCTTTCGATCGGCTAAACAAGATTTTCCAATACTTGTGATTGCAACTGCGTCTGAATCTCGTACAGGACGTTAGGCCTATCTGTCGAAAAAATCTTATCATCCTACCTCATGTACCTCTGGTGCTAGCGAACCTCGCATTGCGGTGACCTATTTGAATTTCGCCAAGATAGGCCTAATTTGCTAACTATAGTCCCCGAGTTACCATGCGCCGTCGGCTGCGTGATGGTGAGTTCAGACGTCTTGACAACATCGGCTTCTGACGGACGGACGGACACGGGGCCACAACATATACCGCGCTATGACTGTGCATCGCGTGGTAAAAACTACAATACAATAATAACCGTACATTCAACTTTTCAGACTACACACCTATCGACTTTCGACAAAACACATCAGTAAACATAGTGCAAAATGTCAATGGCCCAAACAATAACACATGCCGAAGAAAGCAAAAACGTATTGGTACGGAGAAGGAACGATAAATTAATGAAGAGAAGTTTAGAGGAAAAAAAACTGCTGTTTTGAGCACAGCGAGTGGATGCAGATTCTATTCAAGGCATCAGTGCATCATCGCACTTAATGCATTCACCTTCCCCATCAACTGAACAAAACACCTGAAACAAGCACGGCCTCAAAAACTTAGAGTCTTGTCTGTTCGACATAGGCCACGCCACAGCAATATAGCGGTCAGACGGCGATAGCATCTCCGTGGATGTCGGCCAGCAGAGGGCGCGCCGACGGCCGCCACGAAACACGCTCCAAGCGAAGCACTCGCAAACCATGCAGTCGGCGCACAGGCAGGCCCACGTGACGCCCCACACTGGCACGTCCACTAGTCAATAGGACTGGCCCAGCCACGATGAATCGCAGGCCTACAGCAGCAGCGGCCCAGCGCAGACTGCTTATTGGCAATGGCGCGTTAGCTACACGCCGCTCGAGTTTTGCGTCGCGTATCTCGACTGAAGCTGTTACACAGTGCCATTCAGCAGTAGCCTAGATTGTCGCAGTTTGTTCGCCATGCTCTGCGTCCAACAGCAACTACCCTGTATTTCTCAGCCATCCACACAGGCTACATTAGGCCTACGTGACTTAAGCGAATAAATTAAAACAGTAGTGACCTAAAGTTGTCATAAATGAGCAGTCTATAAAACTGGTTACTGTTAGACGCTTTTATATCATTCCCTATAGGCCTACACAACGCGGCTAACAGGCTACTGAGGTTTCATCGCAAAAAAATGACGTAATGTAAAACGTCATTTATACCGCGCACTGACGCCAAACCTGTAAATGGGCTGTGTGTATTATTATGAACAAAAAGAATGTGCCTTTTACTAGACGGCCAAAACTATCAGTATTCTGTGCTGTGGAACGCGTAGTGTAGTTCATCACGGAGTCGACGACTGACGAGAGCGAATGGCAACCGAAAGAACTTCAATGAAGCGCCACGTTGATACAGTCGCCAACACCGTGACAGGCAGTTCTGCTGCGCGGTGCTAACAGTGCCGCTGCCATCAAACACTTCGGATGCAGGGGCGTCGGCAGGTCAAAATGTGGGGTGGACAGACATGGCGAGCGCGAGCCTACACCTCCCCCTGTAAAAACTCGTCGGATTTGTATCAATTTCAGGAGCGCCCTCCAGCTTGATTGGAGTAGAGTTTAACACCACACTCGACACAATATAGGTCATTTCTAGCAACGCTACTGTTCGGATGTGTATTTTAAGCTGTCAACCTAGTGGAGTTCGGCGCAAGTCCAACACCTGATATTCCGCAGTCTGTGGTTAACATGGGCCATACAGACTACTACCGGCTTCAATACGGAACGAGCACAAGCCTGCCCTCTGAAATCACCGCCTAGTAACTTCCCGACAACGTATGCATTTAATCCAAACAGTGTCGATATTAATATGTCAATCATGAGTGCCTAACCTCGAACACGGTCAACAGTAGTGCACGAATGGTATCCAGTTAAAAGTACTAACTTCAACCGGACACAGGTACCGGTATTTAAGTCGTGGAAATCGTTCCATACTCATTTTAAACAACTGATAACACCAGATTGGATCTGCGAGCACAATTAAATCTATAAGAACTGGAGTTAAGATCAACATTTTCGAGTGGTCAGTCAATTCGTTACTAATGCATGTAATTTTAAAGTAACTAACTTAAAAGCACAGAAACTCTTCTTGTGAAGGTCGACGTGTAGCCCTACAGGAAAACACTTTCAGCGTTTAAAACAGTTAAATTTTGTTAATTCTTATATCATTAAAATGTGTAATGTCACAGAACTTAAAACATAATACGACAGCCAAAATGGAAAAGACAACAAAAATGTTTTGTGATAGTAGAGAAAATCAATACTAAAAATCACAATATTAAAAATACTGTATAATCTCATTCTTCCCACTCATATACGTGCCAGTGACCACCTGTGACTTTCATAAATTTTTATACTAGTAACCAGACTTCAGAAAGTTCAGATTTATATTTCCACCTGTGAATGAAAAGATATTATCCATTACCTCAGTATAAACATAATAATATTTACAAGAAAGCATATGAAAGTTCCCAACTGTTAGTTACCTGGAACAGACATTAATGAAAAATAAATTACACGAGTCTGTACATATACACACAAACAAGCAGTACGCACATATATTTCTTGCGTCTTGCTGTGCCTTTACTGGCTCAAACATCTGTAGAGAATTACCACGGCTATGCACTATACAGGGTGGGCTAAAAACTGCATTTGTAACATACCATATCAGTGCAACAATCAAAGATAAAACTGTCTGGATTTCACCAAATAATTCACAGACTTTAAGAAAATGAAGACTAGATTGCAATTTTAGTTATTAAATATTATTGGTAAAAATCTCAATATTATTATACCCAATAAACATTCCAACAGTTCAGCTAATGATATGACATGTGAAATACTTGATTTTAGTCATTCTTACAGTGTTGTGATCGGTAATGATCTCTACACACACCACACCATAAATGTGTTCTTATCCCACCCAAGATGAGAAAAACATTATCATAGGAATAATATCACCTGTGACTAACTTAAGAAGTAAGATCATGACAAAAACTGAGTTTATGCATACATCACACACACACACACAACCATTTAACGGCCCTTTGTCCAGGACTACCCGGGTGCGCCGGTACCAGAAAGGTAAAACCAATCTGGATTTTACTGAAGCAAGAGACAGTGAGTGGCAGTGGCATCCGCTGGGCTATATGCAAGTCTGCACCTCGCTCCAGACAGATAACCATGCTAGTAACCCACCGCTCAGTTTTTTACAGGCCGGATGCCCTTCCTGCCGCCCAACCAACAGCGTCAAAGCACTAATGAGAATAACAGCAAAAAGAATCGCCAAATTAGTATCATACTTTACAAACTTATAACCAAAAAATAACACCAACTGAAACCACTGATAGTAATGTTATTTGCATATAATAACATATTTCATTTTATTCTCATAAACTGTGAGAACATTTTGGTGCAAATAATTTTCATTTTAGCTGGGATCACTGCAATATGATGAACTAAAACTGCACTTTTGACCCACCCTGTGTTTTGCATATTTACCCCATTTACACACACAGGCAAGTACAAAATAATATCCTGGAACCAACTGTCATGTCCGTTCTCTTTAACTCAGAACAGTTGTAGCACGAGGTCGCCAAGACAACAGCAACTGCACATCACTGCAACAACAACTGAGCTGCTGCAAAGTTGAAACATGTTGAGTCCACCCAGTAGACTGAACAGGGCCTGGCCATGATGTAACAACTATAATCCCAGCACATAAAACGTTGCCTTGCATCACCTTGTACACTATGCTGAAATCACACACATCATCATCAAACCAGAAATCAGTCAAAACAATGTCAACATCATACATCAATAACTTAGTTCTTCATAAAAGCTGTTCTACAGTCGTTCTGACATCTTAATTCCACCTGCATCGAACATGGCATAGTATGCTGTGGGTCAGTACACACTGCCCATGTTGATGGTCCATGATCACAAATACAAACACTGCAGCACAACTGTAAAAACAATTTGTACAGCAAATCAAGAACAAATTGAAATTGTGAAGAGGGGTAGTCAACTGATGTGTAATGAACTGTGTGCATCCAGCCAAGTCACACCAACCACCGTAGTTGTGATCCACAAGCGCGATCACTGTTAACCAACCACTGACTTGCCATGGTGAAATTTTCTAAGTCCAGAATTTAAGACAAAAGTTCCAGAGGGAAATATCCTTACCTTGGAGGTACCAGAATTCACCTAACACAGGTTGAAGGAAGCTCCCATGCCAAAAACCAGCTCGATTTGTTCAGCCATTTCAACAGAACTCCCGACTTTTGACAAGATGTGCTAGCATTGCATCGTGCAGTAAACAAGTTTTTTGCTTGTGAAGTTCTTCCAAAATCACGGTTAGCCCGAGTTGTCTTGGTAAACTACTAAACCAACTGTTTATCTGGGTGGCCCACTTTCAGATCCTTTCGTCGCCTATGGTAAAAATCAACTTTCGATTCTTGGCAGCAATGTTGCTGACTGCAACTGGCATCACCATGTTCACTTAAGTTACAAGAAAAAGTGTACACCACAAGTTAATATACTAAATTTCTGTTTTAACATCTAGTTTATATGCATTATGCAGTTTTTGTTCAATTTCACTTATGTGCAGTTTGACATAAAGTGTATGCAGTGTCGATTAACAGATTAAGTATCAGAAGATCAGTGTCCTTCACGTTCAGTAGCAATCAATCAGACACAAGCAGGATGACTAACAGGTATTTAGTAACGTTGTCATTATCAGCAGGAAAAAATTACCAATTTTGTGGCAGAGCAGTTTACTGAGTATAAGGTCGCATGTCAAGGAACATCTGTCTGCTGCACAGATGGGCCTCATACACGCAGCTAATTCAGTTGCTTTCTTGGTTCAGTTTGGTGCAGAGTACACTACCAGATCGTATCAATCTTATAATCAAAACAACACAGAGTCAAGTCCAGTTACCTGTATTGTTGCTGAAAGTTGCAAATGATTGTGTGGCCATAACTGAAACTTCTGATTATACGGCAGGATATCAGCAGTATTGATCAAAAAAATTATTTAAAAATTGAACATGGAGACAGACTGTGTTTCCATGCATGCTTTCATTGGTAAGTTGTAACAACACTCACATAACAGCACACAATACATGTACCACACAAACCAGAAGAAACAACATTTATACAATGCTTCATACATTAGTTGCCAGCTTCATTGTAGAAGACATCACACATGCACACATGCTCGCAATCAACAACAGTAACAGTACATTTTCACATGCAAAGACACATGTGGACTGGAGCTATCAGGTGATTTCATTAGGACCACAGGCAACAAGTATAAATTAATACACTACAGCATCATTCATTGTTGCTATGTTTAACTTTGCTAACAGGGTAATTCCTATATAGAATAGTTTGTCTGATTCTCTGGTGTCTTCTAATACTGTTAATAGTTTTAAACATCACCTTGCTAAGTACTGGTTTGACCAAGATGTTAAGTACAATTACAAGGCAGATCTTCATTGCATCGGAAACCATAGTATCATAATTTAAGATCATGTGTATATATTTAAATAACAGATTTTTTATACATTAAATTATGCGATACAGAGGCCAACAGGCCTGCAATCATCTACTCGATGTAATACAGGGCAGTAATCTCTGACACAACCCCAACAGCATACAGCACTGCCTTCCACATTACTACTCTTTGAGTTTCAAAACAACTTTGCTTGCAAGCATCATTTGTATGATGTGTGCATGTTTTTGGGAACTGAAACAGAAGTGCATGACAGTCAGATTTAATTTCTAAGAACTTATTATTATCTCTGTTATCTGTTACGAACATCCATGTCTCTCGAATATCAGTTTACTACTTTTTATGTGGTTTCTAACAACTATGTCAATGTCACATAACTAATTGTTTGTAGCGATGATCGAATCCATTGTTGGAATCCGACAATTTTAAGCACATCCGAAACCCGATGGAGTTACAGAGTCGTTTACGTCGGATTCGGACTTATTGTTTGCGGCACAAAGCCAGCTGTATGGGACGATAACGGGTTAGTTCAGTAATAAGGGCCGCCAACGGCTGTAATGGAACGGTTGAAAACGTGCGGCCCCTGATCTGCACCCTAGCCGTCTCTGTTGTAAACCTGGGGCCCAATTTACAAAATATCTTACGACAATCTTACGATTATCTTACGATAATGCTAAAGTTGCGATCGACTTACGACAGACGTCTAATTTACGAAACATCTTACAATGAATGGAAAGCTCTTCATAGGTAAGATTCACGTGCAAAATCGTAATGTCGTCGGAGATAGTGTTCGCAAATTAGCTCACGATATTCCGGAGAGAAATTTCAGCATGTTTTAAGTCACTATCGTAAGTCGATTTTACGATAAACTTACGATAATCGTATGATAAATCGTAAGATATTTTGTAAATCGGGCCCCTGATAACAAAATTACCATCGTTACATCCATATTTATTTACACTGTCATTGAGGCAAACAACAGCAACTTTCACTTTAATACTAATGTAAAATGTGAATACACATAAAAACAAACTTACAACTTATATTACACCACAGCTGGTTTAATTTAACAGTAATCCGCCACTCGAATAGTCCGTTGCTGGTTGTCCGGTTCAGCTACGCCACAAAGGCAATATGGCGGCTACCCGAGAGGTCGTAACATCAGAAAAACAGCACTGATTCTTCTTATGAAAATTTCGGTTTTCTTCGCTGCTGATTAGAACAGTAATAAGTTATATTTCGCGGGTTTTGACAATGTCACAAAACAACAAGAAACTAACAAACAGTACCAAATACACTCACGAAATAAAACACAACCTTCACATCACCCTCTACTTATCATAACTTACTCATGACGTCATCATCGGCAATCCGACAAACTCATCGGATTACAAATATGATGTTTATTTTATCGCATTGATACCTTAACCATTTCACATACCAAAAAGTGTTTCAAGCGCAGACATTCGGCATATAAAAATACAAAAAAAAATAATATTTTATCAAATAAATTTACTGATGTCATAGTCTAGAGGTCTAGAGGTCATGGCAGAGTCCGTGTAGTGTTGGGCGACTGTCGAAATTTCATTCACGTTGACGTACTGCAAACTAAAGCTCCGCGCCGACACCCTCAGGTGGGGACCGTGGGGTGGGTCAAAATCGGCTTTCGACAAATAACTGGCTATTAGAGCACTCCAATTCGCGATTCAAATCGATTCGATTCTATTCGTTATGCGAATCGATGCGAATCGATTCGTTTTGTAAAAAAATCGGCCGTTCGATTCACTAGTTGTCATGCAGTTTTTCTTGCTTAGGGCCTATTTATTGTATAGTCTCAGTCAAAAAAATACACCACAATGCACGCAATTGAAAGCTATACTGTATACAACATCGACAAAAAACAGTTACGCAATGCATTATGCATATTATAAAATTACTCCTAACTTACTATTTGAATATCAGTGTACAAGCGGCAAATTTATCAGATTGCCGAATCAAATCGAATCGAAAAAATCGATTCGGTAGCGAGAATTGAATCGAATCGAATCGAATCGAATTGAAACTTTTTTGCCCGAATTGGAATGCTCTAGCCTACTGGCTATATCTCGAAAACGGTACAAGATAGATACGTAGTTTCTATTAAAGTCGAGTCGTATGCGCTCTATCGAATGGTGCCATTGCCCTTAAAGTGCCCCCTAACCACCCAAACCACCCCATTTTCTACATTTTGCACCGCCGTTTATAGCTTCGTAACGGGTGAACCCCCTAGAGACTTCAAATTTGGTCAGGGGCAGATCCAGGGGGTGTCCAGGGTGTCCGGACACCCGCCCTTTTGTTTAGGTGCCTTTTTCAGCTATGTTGACAATAGCAATATTAATGGTCGAGCTGCTTATCTCCTGTCTTAGCTTCATATTTGCAAATATAAAATGCCGGGAAAATGTTCGACCTCCAGCCAGGGGCGAGGACAAGTGGGGTTTGGGGGGGCTAAGCCCCAACCATTGAAATTAGCCCCCCAAACACGACGGACGTAGCTCCGCCACATAGGCCTATGAGTTACCACAGAATATTTACAGTGCAATCCAGATTTTAATTGTTGTATGCACAGTTGTGTTTTTGTACCCATACACACGCAGTGCACACAGCTTTGGTTTGTAGTATACTGACGCAAGATGTCTTGGTGTCAGCAGGCAAAAGCAGTTAGCAAATTGCACCCCGCTGACCCGAATAGAAAAACAACGCGCGCCTAATGGTGACAAGACACCCAGCACGGAGCAGTGGAAATTTGCACAACGCCATCCAATATTGTTGTCAGGCAGTTTTTGGCGAGGTCAACCTTTTGTCTTAATCCCTCAGCATGGTGTGAACGAGTTTGCCGGTCCTGTACAAACTAATTTGGCGACCCATTTGTTCTTGCCTGGTACTGGTAGCTAAGGACAGACTTAGCTCATGACAGTTTTAGTCCAGTCCACCCCACTTTTGTCAAAGGTCGCTCCTGAGATTGATACAAAACCGACGAGTTTTTAGGCCTACAGGGGGCGGGGCAGGAGGGGTCGGTCCGGTTAAGGTTCGGACAGAATTAAATGAGGCAAATTTGCTGCTTCCGTTGCGCATCCAGAAGCTAAAAGCTTTTCAGCTTCAGGGTGGCTTCGCCCCCCTGACCCCCTAACCAGCGGCTCTGCCCCTGGGCCCCGGCTGGGGGCTCCGCCCCAGACCCCGTTTATAGGCTCGCACTCCCGCGCTCGCCATGCCCGGGGCTCAAGCCCCCCAAACATGATACTCTGGCCTCGCCCCTGCCTCCGGCGA
>Ga0126325_10000544_pt1 | contig 10252 bp, 8 predicted proteins | sample InaspJWI14metaG_FD_94487 | JGI IMG/M metagenome (GOLD analysis project Ga0126325, IMG submission 94487) | Marine gutless worms symbiont microbial communities from Oahu, Hawaii - Inanidrilus sp. 1 OAHU.JWI-14 metaG | ecosystem: Host-associated > Annelida > Digestive system > Unclassified | place...
ATACTGCACTGTTCCTTATACAGTTTCATTCCGTTACCTCTAGTTCTAGATGACTGGCAAATACGTATAAAATTACAGTTGTTAGTGTTGACAAGACCATGCAGATATTTGTAACATAAAATCGTCGACGGAAGACTCCACACTTCCGCGGCTGCGCGTCGAGATCGATACGATACGATACGATACGATACGATACGAGATGCTGTTTTAACGTGCGCTCGAAAGCCGACACGAGTCAACTTAACCTACCGCACGGAAACGACAACTAAACGTTGTAAAACAGAAAAACTAAAAAGTAAAAACGGATATGCTAGAAGTAACAGTAAAAGTCTCGGGAATCATGTAGTCAGTCCCGAAGAAGAAAAAGAAAGACTGCAGTGGGAAGGATTTGCAGAAAAGGAAGGTTTTAAGTCTGGAATGAAAGAGAGAGAGGGTGATGGAAAACTAATAATAATAAGTATAACGGTTACGGGCATAAATGACCAAACAAGATTCTACAGTTAAATGCTTTGCACAGCTGCCATTAACACCTCTAACACGATAAGATCGACGACAGCGAGTTCTCATGGAACGCACTGTCTGAAGATCTGCGTGCCGTTGCTGAGTTCAGAAGACGTAAGACACAATATTAGCGTCGTCGCGTATAGCGACAGCTGCTTTGTAAAAATCCCGCCACGTTTTTGCTTGTTTTTTTATCGTTGTAGCGGATCACATCAGCTCTGTCGCAGTAGTTTATTTAGACATCTTTGCGGTAGGCCTACAAGAACCATATCACTTACACAATATGTATATCCTATGCCTAAAAATGTTGAACAAATATGCGCATAGAAACCACAAAATAATATGTCGTTTATTCACCACGTAGGTAGAAATACAGTAAAAATAAAGACAGATTAACCTATATAAACATACAGTATGCAAATTTTAAAAAGGCACTGGTGATGCAACAGACTGACTGACAACGGCATACAGTCAGCGCCGAAACTATGACACGCATTCGGGTCCCGTCACGTTTCCGTGGACTGTGATTATATATGGCAATAGGAAACGAAAGTGTGCCGATACAATGGGCACAGAGCTGGTTTCCTGGGCTGGCCATTTCCAATGCTAAAATAAAAATATATTTATCAAATAAAACACGGAATCAATTTTATCAAACAGCACTCGGAAACTGTTATGGTTTGAAATTGCCAAACTGCTGATTGCAGATAAAAACGTATTGTGTTATCGACGATGATGACGATGATGGCGATGAGTGAGTAAGTAAGTTTATTTGGACGGTGGCGTCGCCAGAATTAGGCGCGAGGAGGGGCACAGACGACATGAAACTTATTCGAGTGACACGCGTATAATGACAAGAAAATACAAATACACTGTGTTTCAGGAAACTGACACCTTTTCGTGTTTTTCAATGAAATGAGGAAAAAACAATAATGAGCTTAATTTTAACAACTGTGGTACGCAAAATCCTGAAGCTATTTGACACAAGAAATTGATGTGATACTTTACCAAAGTAAAGTACCCAAAATATATTGTTGAAAGTCGAGGGGGGCACGCGCCCCAGTGCACCATATGAGCTGGCGACGCCAGTGTATTTGGACGACTAGCGGAAATGGTGGCGTTTCGTGTGTACGACGGCGGGCAGGCAAGGATGTCGGACGTGCGGCGGGTCAAGTCTCTCGCGTGGAGCGGCGCTCAACTGGTGGCCGGCTGGGTCGGACTGGCCCTGTCGACCGCCGCCCTCCGTCTCGTTCCAGACTTCCCCGTCTTCTCGGTCGTCGACCAGGAAGCCGAGCCGCGCCACCACGGGCGACGGGCGCCGCACCACCGGGCCACGCGACGCCACGACAACGCCGTCGGCATGTGGGTGGTCGCCGCCAGCAGCAGTGCTGTCCGTACTCGGGCTGCGGTCTCGAGGGTTCGGTCTCCGGGGTCGACTCACAGAAATTGTCCGAAGATTTATCCTAAGACATGTCTTAGCATCATCTTAAGACGAACGTTAAGATGAGTTACGATGATCTTACGACATATTTTAAGTCGACTCACAAAAGTTGTCTTAGAACATCGTAATAGTTTCGCCGATTGTGACGCGTTACCGTGGTAATTATTTTTGATTTTTAGATTTTGTCCTAAGATATGTCTTAAGACTGTTCTAAGACCTCTGTAAATTCGCCCCCAGGTCTCAGTCTCGAGTCTTGAAACAGAACGTTTCGGCTCGGTCTTAAAGCCCGAGTTTTGGTCTCGACTGCGATCTGGACGCAAAAATTTCGCTCCCGTCGGCCGGTCTCAAGGTCAAAATATTGGTCTTCGGTCTCAGCGGTTCGGTCTCTGTGTCGGTCTCGAAGGTCTCGTTTGATGTCACTGGGTCGGGGGGCTTAGTCTTGCAGAATGGTCCTGCTTACACCACTGTAAGTAAGTATGTAAGTAAGTAACCAGTACCACCACGACAACTCCCCGACGGCGTCCTGGTGTAGAATGACAACGACGACCACCGCCATGTACAGCACATCATAGACGTCCAGCGTGTGCTGTTGCTGGGATGGTAACCGTAGGTCGGTTGATCGCTGCACATGTGTTCTGCGTGACCAGGGCCAGGAATTGGTTGACGATTCTGCGGACCTAACCCTAACCGCAATCTAACCCAAGCCGTAACCATCGCTTAGCCAGTGTCGTTGTCGTCGTGTCTTGGTCTTGCAGAACTGGTCTTGCCTACACCACGGGTGGTCGGTGCTCGCTGTGGGTGGTCGCCGAGCTGGTGTTCTTCGGCCTGCTGACCGGCATCGCGGCGATGCTCTACTGCTGCTGTCGACGACACCAGCGACGATCGCCCACCAGATCCGGAACCTGGTACGCGAGCGTGCAATGCAGTGTTTGCGACGTGACGCACAGCGCCACCGTCGCCGCGTTTAACTGTCCATTTACTCGCCAAATTTCACGAAAATCCAGTCATAACTTTCTGAGTTGTCCTGCTAACAAGCACATCACAGACATATTGGTAAAACATTAGGCCTACCCCCCAAGCCGTGGCAGAGGCAGTAATGAAGTTGCGCGTGTAATTATAATCCATAATGTACTATGAATTATAATTTCTCCAGTACTGGCGTCACGACCTGGTCGCGAACCCATGTCGTCTGGTTCGTCTGACTGTTCGTCCGTGACTGTTGTCACATTGCGCTAGAAATAGATAAGATTACGACCTTATTAACACTGTTGGTGGGAGCGAAAATGGAAAAGTGGGCGCACCCATGAAAGTCTACACTATAAACATGGCACATAAACATTTGCTGCGTGTTTATTATCGGCTGCAAACGGCACGTTGTTTGTGAAAAAGAAATTAGAGTTTGTCGTTACGGTTAAGGTCAGTGTTAAGGTTAGAGTTCGTTGTCGCCACTAGTTTTAAGGATGTCGTTAGCGTCTTGTTTTGAACGCCGATAACGACCGATAAGCCTATACACGCCGATACATTAATGAGCTACACCGTTGTTATTATTATCACCGTCGTCCGTCGTATATTCATCGTCGTTTATTTGTTATCGGCATTGCTGTTGTTATCGTTGCTTTGATATTACAGCGGACTGCTTTCTCGAATTTGATCAAAAACACAACTTTTGCGAAATCCTGCAGACAAGGGGAAACAGTATGACGAACGCCAAATATCCAGTCTCCTGTTTCGGGAAAATTGGTGTATACATATTGAGTGTTTTTGATGACAAGCTCATATTAAAATGTTATAACTGTTAGAAGTACGTGTTTTAACTGACAATGGCGGTAGCACAAAATTTTAAACAAGAAGCATGGCTATCGCAGATGAACCGTGTGATTCTCTCTCTCAGCCGAAATTTTGTCAACTGCCAAACAACTGAACGAAAGCTCATATTTGAAAAGCCTTGTTACGGTTATTGGTGAACGACCTTTAAGGTAAGTCAAGTCATCTGCTGTTGAATATAGGTAATACTCGCACGTCACGTCATATTAGTACGGAGGTCGTGAAGGACAGACACAGAGCCACATGCACACATCGCACTAAAACTGTGAAGTTACAACCGCTGAGGAGGACAAGTTTGTTGTGATTCTATAATATTCCAACGCGGATCAACGGTTGTGCATCATTAATGGTGTTCGTTTCTAACGACGCTAACGACGAGCGTGGTTAAGTCCGACCGTCGATCGTGTGTCCGAGATAAGAGTCGCGGACCTCTGCCGTCCTATAGCGCGACGTAATGTCCGCTATTGCAGTCTCCCCGGTCGTATATACGTTCGACCAGACGTATCCAGACGTATCATGCCCGCCACGAAAGTGCGGTCATTAAATCGACGCGGCTGTTTGCCTGTTCCGACTCTCAATGTCATACGCCCGAATCTCAGAAACGGGGAGATTAAGAGATGTATGATTACCATACAGAACACTGATAGCCTGATAGGAAACGCCGCGCTAGAATTCGAACCCACAGTTCAATGTGGCCGCGTGATGTCCTTAGGGTCACCGGAAGTGGCCGAAATGTCCGTGAGGCCGAAAAACTTACGTGTCAGTTTCACAAAAACCGAGCGAGATAGAACCATGGTTACTATACTAAACGTGAATAGAAAGTCACGGGGAAGTCGGCATCGTGAGCCTAATCGCCGAAAAGGACTGAGACGGCCATCTGCTGTAACTGTGGCTGGAACATAGTAACTTAATGGCACTTCCTGCATAGTATGGTGAACAGGGTCTATGAAACGGTACAGTGTCCGTCCGTCTGTCTGTCCCAGCATGGGCCCACGGCAGCAAACCCGCTGCTGCAGGTTTGCTGCTGTGGGCTCGGCGGGCAGGATATATCGATCGATTGCTGCAGCTTGTACAGCGATGTGCGGCGGGCGAATGCGGGCAGTGCCACGTTGTCAGCATTCGTAAGTAGCTGAACACGTCAGACTTGTTCATATTGCGCCCTCCCGCTGGAAGACCGATGTGTCAGTTTGTTTCCCGGTGCCCGTAGGCGGACTCTTCGCTGCGACAGTCTCGACAGGGGCGTACAGTTTCGCCGCCATCGGGGCGGTGTCGGCTTGTTTAGCCCGCCGCCAGGCTGCTGAAAGCAGGCACGACAAGCTACATGTTCTGCTTCTGTTTCTTTTTATAACGATTTCTGTCAGACAGATTGTTTCAAAATTCACCAGGCTGATTTTCGCCAAATTTTCAGGGTTGGTAGAACTATGGCTGTAGATGATCAGTCTGAAACTAGTTTTTCAATATCCAAAGAGACGTGGCCATGGCAGACAGTTTTTGTCGTTTTTATCCACAGAAATGATTTTCGTCACGCCACGCCAGTGGCTAGTGGTGCAACCGGGCGGGCTAACGATCAAGGGCCACGTTGGGCTTTGCGCTGCATCTAGTTTGTGGACATTTTCGGCGTTCTGCATGCAACGCTGTTGATCTTCTGATCTGTGGAAACCGGCGTTCAGCTGAAATCCAAACAGGCCTACTTAGAGTACGCACGTTCGTGCGTATTTACGTCGATTATGTATAAGCCTCACTACGAGTCGCAGTCCGGAGGGAGTCAGACGATGTATGACTGGAATATTCACACTGTAATTGCGTCTGTACACCTAGCTAGCTGCAGCGAATGCTCTGCTGGGGCGCAAACCAAGCACCTCTGGACTGTGATTATAGATAAAATTTTAATCATCTCTGCCCGCAATATTGCGTATGACACCGGCCTGTAGTCGACGTGTTCCTATTATTTCGTATCAGCTTAGTTCAGCTGCTACCTAGTCTAATCGTATATATTAGGCTTAAAGTTTTATTAAATTTCTTTGATATTTGTACCTTTTTTGCTTTAGTTGCGTTTCTATTATAACAGCTACAGCTTCGTTTTTCAGCGGTTGAGCGTGTTGATTCAACACTTCAACGCAGTCCTGCGTCATGACTGCTGTGTTGATGAGGTGGCAGGTCATTTCAGCTAAGCGCCTTTTTGCGGTGTTTTGTAGTCGATCCAATTTTTGTCATCCCTCTGCATCATATGCTGCTATAATTATTATTATAGTAATGATGATGATGATGATGATAATAATAATAATAATAATAATAGCAGGTTTCCCTCGTACACCAAGGTAGAGACATATGCTGGCTGCGTCTGGTGAGTCATTTTGAGTATATTCCCGACGGGACAGACAGTTAGACAGACGGACGGACACCAAACCGATGCGTAACGCTTACCGCTAGACGCGGAGAGCTTATTACTGTAGTCGTTCCGTTGTCTTGGTCATCAGCATTATCATCGTGTTTTCAGTCCACTTCATAGTGGATCACCGATGACAGTGGGAGACGGTGATAATGAATGCTTATTGGACGCGGACTTGTCATAAATACGGTTACGCTTGGCCGCTGTCTCCAACACTAATGTCCGTTGCTTCTCATTAAGCGATAACCCGCTGTGTCCTCGATGCCAACTAGCTAGGTTGTGCGCAGAAAAAAAACACGACAACGTGTGCAGCCGAAATTAAGTTAAACTGCAGGCAGTTGTCGCCCGCGTGACTGAACCTTTAAATCTCTCGACATTCCAACGCCGGATTTACAAATATGGGGGCTTTGTTCGATACAAATGTGGGGTCGCGCTGGGCTCTGGTCAGGCCCGTAGGCAGGGAGGATGCGTTGGGTTCGTACGCACCCCCAAATAAGTAAAATGTAAAATAAAAAATACTGATACTGTACATAATGCACCCTGCGTTGAGGAAACTTCCACTTTTTTACGGAAACACCCCCATTTTCCACTTTTTTAACCAAAAAACACCCCCATTTCATCTCCTACGGGCCTGCTGGTCCTTACTTTCTCATTTACTTCCCGCTGTCCAGTGATGCCTTGCTTTGCCGAACGTGGGACCCCTAAATGTCTGGGGCCATGAGCGCTTCTACGTATAAGTCTGGCATTACTGCAATCGCGTCAGATTCCGCCTTAGGCCTATTTGATAGGCCTACTCGTACAGCAAAAATATGGGGTAAAATCAAGAGCAACTTGGAAGACCTGCGGAACAGTTTCTGCGTAAAAATATATATAAATCTTCATTCTTCGGTGTAAACTGATGCAGCCTGGAACATTTTACTCGCCTACAAATTCAAGGAATTTGGCATTTTGGCACACTGATGCTCTACGGACGAGTCCTCTCGGTCACGCAGCCAAGGCCAGAAGATTTATCTCGTAATTCAATTATTCAGTTTAATTTATTTCAATAGCGGGCTCGTGGCCCATGACAAGACAACATATACACAACGAAAAGTTAAAAAATATTTCAAAAGAATAGAATACCATCGTCTAATAGTCAGTGAAGATTTTCCGGGAAGATTCTCGACCCTCTTTGCGCCACGGTCGCCACCCTTTGCTCCAGTTTTTATTTTTTTAATGTTTAAATTTTACTTCACATGTCGACGTCGACTACACTGTTCAGCAGTTGGAATTTCGCCGTCTGAATAATCCATATCATGCAGTTACCCCCGCGGTTCACCTGTTTCCAAGCCGCATGTTGTACAAGACGACTACACTCGACTTTAGTTATCATATTTATTTTGTGTTATGATGGGCTCATATTTAGGTTTACTGCTTTTGGTAGGTATGTGTGCTGATATGTGTACGTAATTTGGTTTATTTTTCTCTTACTGTTGTGCTGTTATGTTCGCCGAAATAAGGATAGACTGCTTATAATATTATTTCACACGACTACACATTGTTATAGTCTACTATGCTGAGCAGTAAACATACGGACGAAACGCGGAAGCTCCCGTTTACTGACTTTCACAACAGACCGTTGACAGTAGGCCTATGCCTAAGTTTATCAAAACCTCGCTGGCGTCTAATGACAGAATGACAGAGGACAGAGATAAATGGAGAAAGTACGTCCATGGTGTGGCCAACCCTCGGATCGAAGACGGCTAAAAGCAGAGCGAGATTTACAGCGATGCCGAGGCGCGGAAAGGAAGGCAGATAAAGCACTGGCGGACGACTGCGTCGGTCGGTTGACCTCGCACTGGAGACCGGCGAGTGTATCAGTGACTGACAGCTTGCGTGTCGGCGCGTGTTGAGTGCGTCCCAGCTGCACGGGCCTCGGCTCCATCTGTTGACGTCATCTTGCTGCATCACTACCACCAGCAGCAGCAGCAGCCGGCCTATCAGCGGCGTCGTGACGGCTAAGTGTCGCTAATGGATGGTGTTTCGAGACGGCCCAGCGACCGTCCGTCAGCGAGCGCGCTCCGTGGCGCCGCTGTACGCACGCGGGACACCCGGACATTTACTCACCCCCCCCGGACATCTGTTACGGTCAACTTCTGGCGTTATAGGATTTAGGGTAAACGTTAAGATTATTTAGGGTTATGATTGGGTTAGGGGTTAGGATTAGGGGATATGGTTGGGGTTATGGGTCAAAGTTAAGTTGTTAAGGTCAGAGTTACATGTAGTGTTTATTGAAGTAAACAGCAAATGGCCTCTGAATGGCCTCTAGCATGCCGCACAAATACACGGTACAATACGATCACAGCAATTACAAAACAACTACAAACATCATAAGGCGAACACAAAATAGAACAAAAAGTTTAAAAAACAGTTTTGAAAATGGTGGGACAGGGCTAAGCTAAAAAAACTGCACATATTTACTCAAGTCACATGATAATAGTGACATTTTGAAGCGTTTAAAACTGCTAAAATCAATAACGTTGCATTCCAAGTTATTCCAAGCTGTGACAACTCTTTCACTGAAAAAGTGTTTACGAATATTCATGTAGTGTTAAAGGTTCGGGGTTAAGTTTAGCGAGCTAGGGCCAGGTCCTGGTCAGATGTACACGATGTTATATAGTTTCCCCGCGGTAGGTGTCTGAGGGCAGATATCCGGGGGTGGGGCCAATGTCCTAGGTCCCTACGCACGCCGGGTGTTCTCATCAGCTGCCTTTCCGCGTTTAAACGACGGCGCGGCTAATGCGGCGGCAGCAGACGACGACCAAGTGGCGGGTATCGCGGAAGACGACCGTAATTGCTTGATGTCGGTTGGCGAGCGAGCACCGGCCGCGCTGTGCGTGACCGAACATTTGCCTTGCCTCCCTTCTCCTGCCTCTGGCCGTCCTCGATCCGACGGTTGACTGCATCACTGACGCTTGCTCTCTGCGACTTCCCGCCAGCTGCTGGTCGCTCTGCTTGCTCCAATGTCATTCCTGTCCTGCAGTCTTTGACGCTGTCCATACTGACCTGGGCTAACCGCGTTTCTTCTGGTCCCTGGCGCAGTCCGGTTCATTCGATGACATATTTCTGCGAGCAAGCATCTCGTTTCCTCGCAACGTGACCGAACATTGCGTTCATCGAAACCGACGATAACCAAATGACGATACTCGGGACGACGCCGCGAAGGCCGTAAAGAGGCATTTGTAGCAGCGGTCCACTTCAGCGTCGTCCCTGAGCGTCGAGGCTTAATTGATCGAGCTCCACGTTTTTCTAACGTCCCGCTCGTCACAAATGCAGGAAATTGCACGTACGTTCTTCCCAGCCGATCGCCTGCAGGCGCTAAAGAAACGAAATGCAATAAACTACAGAGAAATAACACAAGACACTGAACGATATAAAACACAGTACCGTAAACACTATTACGCAAACTCGGACTTCATTGAGCGCATATATTATGTGCAGGTGCTCGTTTTTTTCTTAGAAAATTTTTGTGCTTCTATAACTCGTCGACATTGTGGTTATATCATTGACGTCGTGACGGTGAATGTGAATGGTAAGCTGCGTATACTCGATAGAGCACATACACGCATGACTTCATGTTAGTCTTCCACGGTACTTATTTCTGCAAATGCTTTCCTTTCTGCAAAACTTCCCATCGTAGCCTTCCTTTTTTCTTCAGGACTGACTCCACAGATTCCCCGGACTGTTTACCGATACTTCCGACCTTATCCGTTTTTTTTCTTTTTATTTGTTCTCATATCACTTTTTAGTGTTTGGTTTCGTGTGTGGATTAGACTGACTTATGTCAGCTTTTGAGCGCACGTTAAAATAGCTTCTTGTATCGTATCGTCTGTAGTCTCTAAAATTGCGTACTGCCTCCAAGCTCACAAGCGAATGTTCGAGTGATTGAGTCCAGTGTTATCGCTGCATTTCTTGAATCCGATGAGTCAGCAAACATCACACGCTCACACGGTAATGTGAGAGTGTTGTAAGGACGACCAGCAAAGTCAATGGGAAATGCTGAAATTTGACCCGCAACTACCCCTGAACCCCTTAAGCGATCGTCACCAAATTTGGCG
>Ga0126325_10000545_pt1 | contig 10251 bp, 6 predicted proteins | sample InaspJWI14metaG_FD_94487 | JGI IMG/M metagenome (GOLD analysis project Ga0126325, IMG submission 94487) | Marine gutless worms symbiont microbial communities from Oahu, Hawaii - Inanidrilus sp. 1 OAHU.JWI-14 metaG | ecosystem: Host-associated > Annelida > Digestive system > Unclassified | place...
CAGCTGCAGGTCGAGCGCAGGACAGGGAAAGTTCGCCGGCCAGAGACCGACGTTCTACCACTGTGCCACGCCACCAACTGGAGTTGAGTAAATACGATTTCAACGGCCTCAATGTCGCGTACTGGGGTAGGTGACGTTACAGCAATCTACATCATTCACCTACCTGGCCCTACCTGCAGGCCCTATGGTTTCAGTTTTGTTCGGTTCGCCAATCATTATGCCGCGTCGCATAGACGCGGCCTATTGCTACCGACGTCTCAAGTTCCATGGTCTGTATCCGCACACCGGTGAGTCCTGCTAAAACGGATGAACCGATCGAGATGCTGTATGAGGGCAGACGTGAGGATCGAGGGAACCACACGTTAGATATGGGGGGGGTGCACATTGGCGCTACCAATCGACCCACGCTGTCCGAAAGGCGGCAACAATCTACCTCTAAAATTTGAGTTTCGTAGTTTTCTCAGCGTGCATTTTTTTTACCCACCGGGCGCTCGGCTAGCGCGGTATTAGCTGTGTCCCTGTGTCAGTGTCGCAAGTCCAGTGTACCATCGAAACGGATGGACGGACAGAACTGGTTTATGGCACAGAGACTTCCTTCGACTTCTGTTATAAGGAAATTCGTGTATCTTTAAAAATAAGGGTATACTCCCCCTAGATATTTGCCCCCCAAAGTCTGGACGTACAAAATTTCGCTACGGCACGTCGTTGCAACATGTAGTCAACGTTGTTCAAAATTAAGGTGGACGGACGCTTAGCATAATAAACTCAACCGTCGTCGACGAACTAATGCTCAAACTCCGTTACTTCGATTTGTTGCGAATTTGTTGTACACAACTTGTACAAAAAGCCCACAACACTTAGAAAAATCACGATACCTGTGGCGGTCGACGTTCGACCGACGAGCTTGGGTCATACAGTTTATCACACTGAGCGTCCATCTCTGGCCAACATTACAGGCCAGATGCTCTTCCTGATGCCCAACCAACAGTGTGGAAGCACACTGCAGCATTAACACACGTTCCAATGCTATGGACATTGGCCAGTATACTATCACAGACTAGTGTGAAACTTACATCCACTGCAGATTTTGGAGCAGCACTACAAATCTGACATTAATCAATCTGGTATTAGTTCACCCAGGCTGTCATGGAATTAATGGCTGTAAAATAAGTTTGCTGCAGCTAGCAGGATGCGCGAGAAGCAGCTCGTCGCGCGGGTCCATCTGCGACAGCTGATACGTGAGTATGAATTTCATTTGTTACTAACTTAATATTCTAACTCCGCAATTCTAAAGGGCTGTTCACGGCACATGATGAACTGAACTTTCAAGTCACGATCTCCAGCAGTGTCAACAGCCATACGCGTGCTAGAACTCGCTGAGCACCAACCGTCCTAGTTTCGCCGCAGCCAATCAAGTCGTGACGCTGACACGCGTGTGACGTGTCGTGCAAATGAGTCGACATGTTGCTGGTCAGTTCGTAAAATTTCACTTCATGTGCTGACTGCTGAGCTTTAAGTTTTTACACGTTTACACGTCAGCCGGCTGAAGTGTGATCATCTTCAACGTGCTGTTAAATATTTAACTCGCGACGAAAATATACGACTTCCTGGTGTTTTTCGATTGCTCGAGTACTAGAAAACATCAAGGACGATATTCACTATTCCATACTGTTAACATCAAGCTAGTATTCTTAGGCCTCAGACCTCTTAGTCTGTGATGCGCTGTACTAGAGGCTTCTGGTAGGATGCCTTTAAGCGGCTAACAAAGCTACTGGCGTTCTTACAAATCCACGCAACATTATGATTAGAGGTTATGAGCTCGCCAGATGTGTTTTCTGCTCGAGACATCAGTATTTTGATTGTTTGCTAGTCTGTTTTTGTATTAGCTCATGTTTAATTTATTTTTCACTGTGTAGGCCTATTTGTGTACTTTGCGTACGATTTCAATAATAATAATAATAATTAGGCTGCATTGAGTACACTGCACAGATGCGGCCTATGCTACTTACGCCGCACGTGCCGTCGTCTGTCTCTGTGTTGGGCACAAACAGCTAGAATCAGTCGATCACAGGCAGATTCGTGTGCTTCAACAAACCATGTCTTAGATGGGCGTGCACACTGACGCCAACTGGTGAATACAACTGAATGATATGTGGGCAGCGGCTTTCTGTCACTTCAGTGCATTGTGACTCTTGATTATTGTGCACTATACAAATACCATTACTTACTTACTTTCATCAGCTGTTGACGAAAACTGCCTCTGCCAGAAACTGACGTGACATAAATCGGCACATGAATTACTACACCATTTACCTATGGTAACAGAGTGCACCAAAAGGCCAGAAAAGAAACAGTACAATGTTAAATATTTCATATTTACACAACTGTACAAGCAGATGCCTAACTGTGTACCCAGACAACCAGCTTAGCAATGCAAATACCACTGACTGATTTCAACAATGAACATTACCACGTTGCAGACAACGGAAACATTAGTTGCCAAACTAGTATTAATGTCGAAACAGTTCTCTTGCAAGAAGCACATACTCGTATAAATGTTACTAACAAATCCGGGGCATAATTTCTGGCAAACATTTTAAAGCTGTGTTACTTAAGGTAGAAAAAATAACATAGAATTCCTAGTAGACAAACCAAAAACGACATAATCACAGCATCCTTAACTCGATACTCAAACTTATCTAACTACCACACACACTACAGTTAAACTGTACAATTACGGGTTATCAGTACACAACAATCATCACCTGCCAGAGTACTCTTTTGTACACATACAAGGTTCTAGCGCTGCACCGTTCGCCGATTCATTCAAGTTATTTCTTTTGTAAAAAATTTGGACTTGGGATTGGAAGCAGCATCATTGCCGACTCAGCAATATCAGGTTATTTAGGCCCTACTGCAAGAATTGGTCGTGTTGAAACTCTTCTCTTCGTCGGAAGATTTAAACTGTTCTATGCAATGTTGTTAAATGTTATTTGTACGTAAATGCCACCAGGATTGAATAAACTTCCACTGTAATTGTGAGAAACAACTCTGACACTGAGATATGTGGGCTGATCGACAGTTCGATCCAGTTTTGAAGGTGCAGGCATAGCTTGTTTTCAAATAAGTTGAAAAATAAACCAAACTGAAATATTCAATGAATCATGCAGCACTACAAGGTTTAGTCAACAACAAGCAAAGATATGGGAATAACAGTAACTTCCATCACCCAATAAAACAGTTTTTATTCCAGTGTAAACCTTCACCATGGGATAAAAAATTCAATATAATTTGTACAGCCCTGTTACTAAATCATTAATTAAGAAGAACGAAATATCATACTTGCCCAACGCACAACAGAATATGTTACAGTCAACACTTTGGTATTTAAAGTATTGCCATATAATAAAGTGCTTAATGAAGAGGTGTCATGAAGGTTACTGGAGAAATGACACTCAAGCAGTGTCACTTCAGAATTACACTGTGTTATGCCCACTTTATGCAGTTTGAGACAACTGATTTTTATGGTTCAATATCAAACACTTAGCATCCCCAGCCGGAAAATTCTGTACCAATGTTTATACTCGTATATCATGGAAAAATACAGATTTACAACATATCATGAAAAATTTTATAAACAGGTAACCACCACTACTACTATGACACCCGTTCAATGGCTTCTTTTCCAGAACAACCTGGGTAAGCCAGTGCCAGAAAGGAAAAACCAGTCTGGATTTAAATGAGGCAAGAGATGATGGTGTTCTGGGATGCAGTGGCATCAGCTGGATCACACGGAAACAATCTGCACCTCGCTCCAGACAGATAACCACACCAACACTTTATCACTCAATTTTTATAGGCCAGATGCTCTTCCTGATGCCCAACCAACAGTGCAGAAGCACTGTGCAGCATTAACACACATTCCAATTCTATGGACACTGGCCAGTATACTATCACAGACTAGTGCTAAACTTTCATCCACTGCAGATTTTGCAGCAGCACTACAAATCTGACATTAATCAATCTGGTATTAGTTCATCCAGGCTGTCATGGAATTAATGGCTGTAAAATAACTTTGCTGCTGCTAGCAACTACAGTTAACCAGTATGTTCAGAAATGTATGGCAGAGTTTGCTGGAACAGACCTGCAGCATCTGTTACACATAAAAACTCATACAAAACTTAATATTAAGGTTCAAGCAGTGACAACTATACTGTCAAAGAACAATTACAAAATGTAAACAATGTTTGTCCAAATAGTGTCATTTAAAAAAACGTTTACAGAGTGTGTTTCACTTCCAAACCAAAACCTGTTTGACAAACAAGTCAGAGTGTAGAGTAACTCTGACCAAATGCATGTGCTGCAAAGGATCATAACGCTGCCATCAGCAATGGTTAAAAAAGTGATTAATAAAGTTAATAAAGTGTTGTTTCCAACACCTCACATATCTGCTTGTAGCACTAACTTATTAAACAGCAATCACTTTTAGACAGTGGGTTATACAGAATCTCACCAGTTAACATGAATGCAACACAATAACGATTATGAAGCTAGTACAGTTAATAATTCCCAGTGGTGCTGTATTTGTATGATGTGCCATCAGTTGCCATGGACTCAAACAGTGTAATTTAATTAACACCGCAAACATAAAAATATATTTGGACAAACATGTCTGTGTCTCTGCTCTTTGAAACTGTGTCCGACGCTGCAAAGTGCTGCAACATGTGGCTCAACTTATAAGGGAGACAGAACTTATGATCATATGTTTCAGTTGTCGGTACATTGCGGCAGTGTATGCTTAGAGTGCCAAATGCAGATGTTATAGCAGTTAGCTAGCACTGGTCCAGGCTATGTGCATGTCTAAACTGAGTCAAAACCCCAAATGCAGAAAAGAAGCACAACACTTTGTAGTGGATGAGATAATAAATTTAAGCATTTAACAGCAATAAAGGATAAATATTATGACACGTTAGTTCAAGGAAGAATCTTCCTGTGAAGTCTGAGAAATCAGCAGTACTACAGAAAAACTCGGCTGGTTATTTGTGGGTGGTATTCATGTAGATAAGTAAACAGCATCATCAAAGGCAAGCGGCCGGAAATGGGACACACACACACACACACACAGAACGAAATCCAACAAAAGCACAATATTAGTACTCCAAACACACTTAACTAATCTGCTGAGGCTGTCCTAACACTGTGCTTGCTACATCTCCCATATACAGAAAATGCAACGGCAACTGAACAACAAGGCCAGACACCACATGAACTACTACTTAGCAGAAGTGATTAAACTGTGTGAATTACCATTAAGACAATAATTTTCCATTAGTCTGGGTACTAACAATTAGTGTCAACATCATTACCGTCAAATGTTCGCAAACTGTGTCACACTACTGTGGCACCCACGTATCTGTGTATGACATTCCACAAATATGCATTATTATTATTAGTGAAATATCTGAAAAGCATCCGGATACACCAGAACCCATTCAAGCAACAGTAGTTAGCAGGGTTCCCATGGGTAGTGCAGTCCTGAAAAATGGAAAAATCACGCCTGTAAAGCCTTGAATTGGCTAGTGGTCCTGAAAGTCCTGACTTTTGGCCAGTGTGGTCCTGAAAAATTAATTTGGCCAGCATGTTAGTTGCGACGCACTTACACATGCAGATTAACTGAGCGCTTCAGTAACAATCGTACAATAGTCTTATCATGGATGACACATGAAAAGCTGTCACATGCATGCATTGTTTTGCTATCAACGTAATTGTCCGAGGCCCGAAATGATACTAAGATGCTCCTGATTTTTGGCATCACCGGTCCTGAGAAGTCCTGATTTTTTATCCTGACATGAGTGGGAACCCTGCATTAGTGAGGCCATAACTTCTGCAAAACTGAGACTAAACTGATGCGATGACAACAGCTCCAATCAGGACTAAGTGGCAACGAATTAGCACCATCTTCGCTGCAAAATGCTGCATGCTTCTGGCATACTGCTGTCCGATGAAACCTGTCATCAACAGTGGCCTAGCAGAGGAAGTTGGATGCCGGTACAAAACGACAGACTGCAGAAAAGGGTTTCACGGTCATCACTGGGCATTCCCGTATGACACAAATTCCAGCAATGCATGACAACCGCCAGAAACTGCCTAGACAGATATCAGGGTGACCACAACTACCAGTAAGTTTGACAACCTCCCCACATTACCTACAATAAGTAAAAATATTCCATGCAAAAAATGACCGAACCAAAGACTCTGGGACCTATAATGCTAAACTACCACGAAACCGGTGCTTAATAGCACTACAGTGGGTTCTCAAAAACTCTTTTCCAGATTCTTGCTGCTTCATCAGTTTTGTTTACTGGATAAGTGGTCACCCTAATCGTACGTGAGAAACATTAGTGTCCCGTCAGAGGACTGTTCTGAGCGCAGACGCTGTTCACGGCGACCGCTACTGATGATTCGCTACTGTCAATCGCTGATGTCGTACTTAACGAATCTGTCGTCGACACGACACCAGTGTCGAATGGGAAGGCTGTCCGCGCGACGACTGCAGACGAAAACGTTTGATGTGCAGAGAACCTAGCCGGCACGCCGGGTGACGGGGACGAGACGGACGATGATATGCGTGGACAGGGGTTGGGAGGCCGCGATGACAACTGCTCGCTGGCGGCCGAGTCGACGGCCAGCTGGTCGGCAGTGTGCCACACGCTCGGGCTGGTCTCGACATCGTAGTCCATCGACAGCGTGGCAGATGTGGTCGACATCACGACGTCACCGTGTCGTGACGCAACTGCAGACGATGCCGCGTGACAAAAGTTGTTTGCAACTGAGTCCGACGGACCGTGGCTTGCTGCACCGTTCTGACTCACTACATTCACAACGTAAACAGCAGTTAACTGTCGGAATCAATGCAGGAAAAATATTACTCATAGCAACTGCTTTAACGTTTAAGTATAAGTCAACGGCAAACTGGTCAGGCAGGTCATGGATGCATGCACTTACACACGCACAGTTGGATTAACTACCCAAAAACATAATGCTTCCGGTCTAATACCTGGGATGGATAGAACTGGAAGCACGACTAGGCCAAATTACTTGTTTACACGATGTAGTAATATTACTGTACTCCTTCTCATCAATGGCCATTTTCCCAGATGATCTTCAGTCAGCTGATTGACCACTGGGTCCTCCACCAGCATCTATTCCAGAAAAGAACCAATGGCGATTAATGAAATCAGTTTTATTATGGGCCAGATTTTTTCCTGCCACCAACAATCAAAACACTTTAGTAAATCAAAGCATCGTCTCCAACCACAGGCCAGGCCTCATCCTTTACCCAGTTACCAGAGACTCCTTCTGGAAGGGGCATTGCTCCATTTATCTTGGAGCTCCTATGCCAATACCAGTGAGTGAGGACTTAAGAAAGTACACCGTACTATAACCGTTTTCCCAAATTTACTTTTACTTTTCACATCAATTGATGACTGGACTACCTATAAATACAACACACGCACACTCACACACACACAAAGAAAGAAGAAGAAGGATTCGCACAGACAACAAGGTCCACTGCATGGCAGCTCATCCCCTTTACAGTGCTTTGAGTCAGCAAGAGTTATCAGACCCAATTAAGCCAGCATACAACCAGTCGGGCAGATTGCTGGCTCAAATTAACAGCCAGCGCTTAAAACCAACTATGGATCAGTGTGCCAGTTGCTGGCAGTCCTGGTCACAGACTCACAGTACCTACTATTACACAGAACTCGCTGCATCCTTTACCAACTTCCTCTATTACTGCTCGTCATCTTCTGGATTTTATGGTGCAGAGAAAGATAACAGAAGCAGACACACCGACAGTCCACCTGGACGCCACTCCATCCGCAGTACTGGTGCCCTAACTCCTTCATCCCCCATTTTTACACCGAATGCCCTTCCTGCTGCAACCCTTCAAATTTATCCTGGTGTGGGACAGGCACTGAATAATGCTGACTTGCACATATTCCAGATCACTTCCACAATTTAATCAACTCGCGTGGGGTCCACAGCCTACTAATAACCGATTTTTGACAAAATCCACTTCTTTCAGCAGGATGTGTTTTGTGTGTTCGCTAGCAAAGCAACATTTAAGTAAAAAGACGTAATTTCCATGTTTCAACTTTTGCACAGTAGTGCAGAAAAACCAATCAGGTGAGGTGGGAAATTTTACCATCTTTCAACTGCCTGCTTTTTATAAAACATGTGCAGTAAAAATTATCAAAATCCAATGATGCACACTGGAGTTAGGCCTACACCTAAAATGTCTGGGATCTTTTTATGAGACACAGTGTAGGACTGACCCTGTTAGTACCGGGATGGGTGACCATCTTCAGGTGGGCAAACTATCTCGGTACATGTGAGCTACCCAGGTCAACTGAGCCTGCTACCCTCAGCAGGATCAGATACAACTACAAGCCAAAGTGCAATAATACTCTGTTGCCAGAAGTAAAAGCATCTGTTAATAAACACATGGGTGGCAGCTAAAAGTATGTGATTCATCATTAACACGTGCATACCCGAGCACCTTAGTGGAAAGTGTGACCCAAAATAAGGCACCATACAAAATGTTCTGTTTGGTTTGCTTTACTTCCTTATATAGAGTCAGAATGATCCAGTCAAAACTGAACCGGGTTGATCCAACAAAAGCGGTCATCTCGAGATCAGCAGTTCAGTATCGACATCAAGATCAGCTGTGGTCCAGAATCAGAGCTGAGATCGGTTCTAACTCTAGTTCGACAATCAACAGTTAAAAGACCTTGTCTGGGAGACGGCGGTGGTCGAGCGGTAACAGCAGATGTCATTGGCCTATCAACGGACGATGCAGTATTGGTCGCCTCATCCACCGTCCGTCGGAAAAATGGATGCTGCAGAGCGTACAGCGGCGTGATTCGCAATCTCTGGTCATACTCAAGCATCCGCAGGATGAGGTCCTTAAACTTGAGATAGTCGGCCGTCGTGTGACCCGCCTCGCCCAGCCGACGACCGCCTGGACCTCCAGTCTCCACGCCCAGGACGTTGTGAAGTCTTCGGCACCCGGGCGTCTTGTACTGCAAACAGCAGCATTCAGTCTGTCAGCAACCGAAGCTGTAATGTGATACGTAGCAAGTCTGAAGCAGGCTGCCATCTATGTATTTTATCAAACTCAGATAGACAAGCACCAATAATATGACTCTAAAGTAACAGTCAAAAAATAAAAAATAGCATTGATGGCCATAATTAATCAACACGTTCATTGACAGACCACTGTATAAAGTTTTTGGCAATTAGTCACCACAGAAGAGTACAGCAGTTGGGCTAGCAGCAGAACTTGTGCAGTAATTAAAGGCTGGTTACTGGCCGGCAAGAAAAATGTTTGCTGACAGATGCACTGAGTCACTGACAGCAACGATAGTGATTGTAATGTGCTGAAAGTTGTCACAACTTCGTTTCGCTGTTATTGTGCTTCCTTTTTCCTTCACTGTTTCAACCTGCTGACTGGGTAGCAAGAATGGCACCTGGCCTACAAAACATCTGCCAGGCAGCCCAAAGGTTCACTTTTGTACTGACCTCACCTGGAGTAACTTCAGAAAAAAACTAAGTCCGTTAAACAAATATGACAACAGCAGTTGTAGCAGTGGCAGCAGCAGCAGTAGTAGTAACAATAGCAAGTCTGTGATGGCTCTCAACATGACGCTATCCATATTTGCTGCTGAGTGCAAGTGCCACAGCTATCGACTGATATCTCCTGTCCACAGGGCACTCAGCAATAGACCCGCTGGCCACTGTTGCTGTTGTCAACTGACGGGACAGACAGAAGGACGCCCAAGCATTGCATAGACCCTGTTTCACATACCACGCAAGCAGCGTCAATAACTATAGTATTGTCAGTGTACTTTATCTTGCCATACAAACATGCAACAATATGCCATTACCACACACTATAACCACCAATTAATAAGATATGCTCGTCTGACATCTCATTTAAACTGCAGTAAATCCTTCAACTGATCACTTTAGTTACAGATGCCATGATAATTTGATCTAAAGTTTTGACAGCTGCTGGTGTACTAAGTTTTAAAAACGTTGTGAATAACTGTAAATATACTTCAAGTCATGCAAGACTGCCTGTCAAAACAATTTGATGACTACTGGCCCCCGTCACCATGAGCATCGTCACACGGCGATCTCTGTGCGTCCACAGAGCGGCGACGACAAATCACATAACAGGAGGAG
>Ga0126325_10000547_pt1 | contig 10244 bp, 7 predicted proteins | sample InaspJWI14metaG_FD_94487 | JGI IMG/M metagenome (GOLD analysis project Ga0126325, IMG submission 94487) | Marine gutless worms symbiont microbial communities from Oahu, Hawaii - Inanidrilus sp. 1 OAHU.JWI-14 metaG | ecosystem: Host-associated > Annelida > Digestive system > Unclassified | place...
AGCTACCCCTCCGCCCCCCGGAATACCGCCATCGCGGATAACTGCTTCCTGGTTAGGGTTGGGGCTGTGGTTACGATTTAAGGTCAGGGCTGCGGTCAAGGTTAAAGTTCAGGGATAGGCTTAGGGCTGTTAGGGTTAATTGGCGGTTAGGGTTTAGGGTTAAGCCAGGGTTATGGTCAAGTACGGGGGGCAGATGTCCACGATGGATGGTGATTTTCAGAGGGGGTAGATGTCGAAGGGGGACGAAAATGTCCTATATTTGACACTGGCCGCTGGGACGTAAATCAAAGCGGCTAGCGCATGCAGTGTCGCCGGATTTCGACCAGCCCGCCCGGCTTTCAAGAGCGCCTTGGCACTGCCCCGCCTTTCCCCCCGGGGGGGGGATCGCCGTGTTTGCGCCGGTCGTGGCCGTAGTCCAGTCAGTCACCGGTCAGTGTAGATACGTCTGCGATCTGCCTTGCAACTACTCAGCACTGGCTCCAAGACATGTCAATGTCAATAGTAGATTTATATAGTGCATAATCGCAAAGCTCCTCTAATGCGCTGTGTACGCTAGTAAAACGAGAAAAGAAAAGTTTTCAGGTCCTTCGAATACTGTCAAAGGAACATGACGGATCTCGCAGGTAGTCTGGTAACGAGTTCCAGGCCGCCGGGCCGGCTACAGAAAAAGTCCGACGACCGAACATCGAACGCCGGTGTCGCGGTAGGAACAGCTGATGGCAGCCGGCGGACCGCAGATGCTGCCAACAAGCAATATGTGAGGTGTGGATGCAGCAGTCCGTCATGTACTGTGGTGCTTGTGCTGCAGACATCGATGGATTGTTGCACACAGCTTGTACCCCAACGAAGCGACGATTTACGGCGACAGATCAATCTCAGTACCTCCGGACAGCAGTTCAGTGTCGACACTTTCAGCAGATGTAATTATAACGAGCAGAACGACGGAGAAATCTTGAATTAGAGAAGCATGCCAACTGGTCGAAAATTAAAGACTTCAAAGCCTTCAAGCCCATACACGACGTAACTCTATAACTTCGAGTTGTTGTGGATTTGTTGTACAACTTGTTCTTACAGTTATGCTGCAGTTGACAAGATTTCGACTGACATGGCGCGTCGCGCGGTCCATCTGCGATAGCAGAGTTTCTTGTTATCTGTGTTGCTCGATCTGGTTTTCCCAGTTCCACTCTTTCAATGTCAGCCGAAAAAAGGAACATTTTGCAAATGTGATCTTGAAGTTTGACCTTGACCTGTACACTTGGTAAAGATAAGGTGAAGTCGAACCAACATGACAAAAGTCATTTCGTTTGACTGGTACAAGACGCCACGTCGCTTTCGCTCCGTACCGGCTTGACACTGATAATATATGGGACGGGTCGTCGTGGGTAATTGTATGTGAAACACAACAACTGTCGTGGCTGACGCTGTTATCTGTGCGGGGTTGCTAGGGGGCGGCCGACTTGCAACACACCCTAGCAACAGAACGATTAATATTATAGGTTATGTGAGCAAACACACGCAGCAGATCGACTGCAGTACGTGGACCATAGTGGTCGGCAATGACAACGTTATTTCAATGGAGAAGGTATGAGAGTGTGGAGTTGTACCTGGTTGGCGAAGACGCGGATGTCCTCGTTGAACGACTCAGACGAGCAGACATCGCCGCCGGCTATCCGCGGCTCGCGCGGTGTACACGTCGCCAGCTCGCACTTCTCAAAGATGAGCGCCAGTAGCGGGAACAGCGGATGCCTGCACCGCCGACACCATCAGCACATAGTTGGTTGGCGGCGTGGCGTAGTGGTTAGCGGCGTTCGTCGAATGAACGAAGTTAATGCACGTCGGGCCCGGTTAGTACCTGGACGGGTGACCGTCTTCGGGCGGGTATACCATCTCAGTATGTAACAAGCCAACTAGATCAACTCAGCCTGCATCCCTCCGGGGTCGCTTAATCGATTACTGGGGTAAGGGCGGGAATGTCACCTCTGCCGAGTGGCAGGTAACACTGTGTGATCCCATGTGGAATGTGAGTTCCCGTAGCGGTGTGGCAACCTTGCGAACTGCTATACACTTGTTACTTACTTACTTACAGACGTTCACGTGAAATGTTTTGTCCAATCGAATGTATCTAGTGGCACACGAGGGGTTATTGGCAATAACTGCGCTTACTTATTCACTGACATGCTGACACTCAGCCAGACAGCGCAGACACTCGCCACGTCGTCGTCTTACATAAGTTTCAGTCGTGGTGAACTGGAAGTCTGAAACTGAACGGAAATGAATGTGGATCCACAATGTGTTGAAGAAATCAAAATGAGCCAGTGTCAAACGAAATACAGTGAAATACAGACGATCAAGAACGGAAGCATATGGCAATGCAAGCTTTCGTTAAATGTAACAGCAAATTGACTGTAAAGTTAGTAGTCTCTTTCTCAAGCGAAGGCGTCTCTTTCTTTCTTTAAACTTTACCTGCAAATGTTAAGCCACCAGTGCAGGTATAACAGAAACACAACTTAAGTATACCTACGAAGCTAAACTGAGCTGATTAACTCAGCGTATTACTGTAGGCTTGCAAGTTCTTTTCACAGCAATGTCCGGCAGCAAATGTACAGCTGTATACGACACAATGAATCTTGTTCCTGCATGCAAGACTGCACGACTGCATAGCAGAGCTACTTAAGTGGATAGGCAATAAGATGACGCGTACTCAGCAGTGGAGTCAATGTTGTCATACGAGGGAATACCACTTCATTTATAGGCCTAGGCGTAGCGCGCCTTTTCTCACCGATCGTCAATGCTACTTTTTAAGCTGGCCTCTCAGATAATGACAGGTGCTCTATGCGACGGGCCGTTGAACGCTTCACTGCTTCACAGCGTGTGCATGGAGACAGGTGCCCGCGGACGGGGAGACTTGGGTGAGACTTTAATATCTATAGGAGGATCTCTGTGACTTCTGCATGATACAGGTGAGGCGCCCATTGTGAGACGTTTCGTATATCCCCTTGATGTCCAGACGAGCGAGGGTGGCGGCGTAGGCGGGACCTCTCTGCAGCTCTGCGACCGTGTAGCAGTTGAGGAGAAGTTTAACAGAGACTGATGTCACTGATCTGGCGAAAATACCAAATTAACGCTTTCAGTTACTGTATAATACGAAACATTATTATTATTATTATTATTATTATGTGTACAAAACACATCACGTCACGACAGACACGTGATATGACACTGCAATGACTGTAACATAATACATGCAGACAATAAAAACTAAACCTAAACACAAAGAAACCAAAAAAAAATCATTAGCTAAGCAAATTATACTGTATGCAACTAATTGCTGCGTAATTCCCTAGTTTATCGACACAGTAAAGTAATATCCGTTGTTACATACATTAGCACTCCGCCCGGAGGCCCGCACCCCTCTACGCGATGCATACGAATCGTCTCAACCCAAAGAACAATAGGACTACGAAACGTCCCACAATAGCGAGGCGCCGATGTGTCTCGCCCGTTACGCTCCAGATGCATCGCTCGTCGACAGTGGTCTGCTGATTACGAAATGACCGTATACAGTATAATGCATCACTCACTCTCTGCACGCATTATAGCGCGCGTGATTTACTGCATTAGACGTGTTCTCCTTAACTGCACTGTGTAAATCTGCGTCGCCTTACTGACTGCCAGCGTCAGTAGGCACCAAAGGCGATTTCATGTCATCGCAGCAGCACGGTGACTGTTGCATTTGTCTGGCAATGACTTCCTATTAGTGTTCTATAGTGACATTAACTCTAGACGGAACCGTAAGCCGCTCAGCAGAAGCGCAATTCCTAATAAAAGAACGCGAAGAAGAAGAACGTCGCGGTGGTATTTACAGAGCCGCTTGTGCTAAGTAAGTAAATAAGTAAGTAAAGTAATGCGGATATAGCAGTTCGCAGTCGCCACACCGCTACGGGAACTCACATGCCACACTGTTGTCCATGACATTTATCCTGACACTTCGCGGCAACTCTACCCACTTTAAGAACGTTGTCAGTGCTACCAGTAGCGTACGCTAGAAGCGTCACTGCAAAATGTCCAGAATGACTTAATAAGCAGCGAAATGCTTTAAAAATGGGCGACAAAAGGCCTGCAACCGCCTACTGAACAATGATGTAGCCCTAAACTTGATTCCCCGACCAGATTTTTCCCTGACATTACCCTGACAGATGTCAAATTCCCTGACATTTCTAGGATCTCACGGGTATCGAGGCAAGTGGTCGCCGTGGACATGGACACCTTATAATTACTATAGCATCTCTTTAAGAAAGAAGTCCATGCCGCGGCCGACTGACCCGTAGATAGCGTCCTTGTCTCGCTTGAGCTGTCCGTCGGGCGACGAGCCTCCGCCGACAAGCCCGGCGCCGCCGCCCGGGTATCCGCCGGGCCCGGCGCTCGGCGCCGGCGACATGTAGGACATGGGAGCGCAGGCGGGGCCGACCGACGGCGGGTAGGTGGGCGAGTGGTGCGCCGAGCGCGGATCGTACATGGACGCCAGACCGGCGTAGTGCTGCTGGGACGACGGCTGCTGCTGCAGGTCGTTCGCATCGTACTGCACAGCGTCACAGCACACACCACACGGCTATATAGTCAGCACCGACAAACAGCCGCAATCATTTCAGTGTAAGCAAGTCGTGAGAACAGCCGAAACGTAAGCTGGCCGCGTCAGACACTGCCACAATTTATTTTCCCCGACGCGATATTTCATTTTTACCGCGCGATGCTATGCATCCGCGGTACTAGCCATGGGCCTCTGTCCCTCTGTTCGTCCGTCTGTCCGTCACAAGTCGGTGTTCTATCGAAACGGATGAACGAATCGCGCTGGTTTTGGGCATGCGAGCTTCCTTCCACCCGTCCTACACTGTGATAAAAGGAAATTCGGTTATCTCTAAAAATAAGGGCACTTCCCTCTGGAACTTTGTCCTAAACGCCGGACTCAAAATTTCGCCACGGCATATCGATCGTTGAAACGTGTTATCAACTTAGCTCAAGAAAGGTGGACGCTCAGAACGTGATAAACTGGGCCGTCGTCGGTCAACTAAGTCGATAATACCTCCAAGCTCCGACGCTCCACGACTATAGTTTATCGCACAGATCGTCAAGCGCTGTCTACAGCACGATTTTGTCGCACGGGTTAATTAGCGACAGCTGATACTCGGTTCAGGACTTGTCATACAAGTAGTTTCTGCACTGTTGCGTGGCAACTGGCAAGATTTCAACTGACACAACGCATCGCGCGGTCCCTCGGCGATAGCTGAGCTTCTTGTATTTCACCAAAACATAGCAGCAGCACAAAATTACAGCAAGCATAATATACAACAAAACAAGCAAACACAAAAAAGAAATAAAGAGAAAAACACTTAACTATACTTTCACGTAGAAATCAGTAAATTTATTACACCCACGTCACACGATAGGAACGCGCCGGTATTTCCGAGGCATTTTCGCAGGGTTAAGCTGGAGTTAGGGTCAAGTACAGGAGACAGACGTCCACGATGGTGACTTTCCGAGGGGCACTGCACAGCGCCGGTATTTTCCAGGCATTTCTCGCAGGGTATAACGGGGATGAAACGGCACTGAAAAGCACGATTTTGCACATTCACAAAACTCCGCCGTACCAATGCCGCGGCTGGGGATCACCATTTCCCCCATCGTCGCCGCCCGGACGTTGCTCCCTGACTCAGTAATATTTGTACACCACACCGCTGCGGACAGTGGTCGTGTCATATCGGATACGAGCTGATGCGGACTTTAAAAAACTGAAAGTTCCAGTCAGCTGTTGCTGCTCGATAAGCAACGTGGACCGAAGATTCGACGGAGGGTCCGCCAGTTTCATCGGCTGCACAGGCCGTATAGTCTACACGACTGACTGGGGCTCACAGGCCGGTCGCTCGCTGTAGTCTCAATGTGGTTCTAATAAACGCATCCGGCAACGCGCGCGCGCAGCGGAGGAGTGGGCACGGCAAGAACACACACACGCAGACCCGCAGACCCGCCGGCACAGACAGAAAGAGATACGGCTACGACCTCACTCACTCGCAGCCGCTGGACCAGCCGCGCCGCCGTGCTAAGGAATCCCGGCATCACAGCAAGCACGCACCCAGGGGCCCGATCTTCAAAACTTCTTCAAGATCTTCCCCCAGTTCTTCCTCAGATCATCTTAAGATCAAGTTGTACAAATCCGGCCACGGGACGTTTTGTTGCCGAGGGACGCCGGGCTCCGGTGTGCTGACCATACATGCACGTAACGTGTTTCAAAAAAGTAACGACATTTTAATGTTTACAATAAGTATGTTGGACCCCCTTACAGCCGGGCCGAAATTTACGCGGCCCGCATGTCGCGCGGCAGCAGCAGCTATCGATCGATATCTGCTGTCCGCCCTAGACCTCAGCAGCACACCCGCCTGCCGCCGCTGTTGCTTTCGATCGGCGGGATAGACGGACGGACGGACGGACACTCGACCGTTTTACAATACTTACAGCATCCTGTGCGGACAGGGTAATAACTCAGTCAAAAATGAACACCGTACGTAGGCCTAAAGCACATGTAAACATAAAATACCCAGCAGCATGTAAGTCTTATGGTAATGTGATTACAGACCAAAAGTTCTAAAGAGTTTTCAACACGTTCGCAAACTTTTCTGTGCCACGGGTTTGTGATGGGCGCGACCTCGGACTCGGGTCTGGGTACGCCAGGGCGGCGGCGCAGCACGGCGGCCGGGACACGGACGATGCCGCGGGCGACGGTTGCCGGCCCCGCCGCCGCCGCCGTCGGCCGCTCGCTGCCAGTGATCGCTGATCGAAGAACCAAACGGAGCATGCTGTGCAAGCAACAACAGCTCTTTCCCTTCCTCCTGCTGTTCACTACGAACCTGGGGCGAGCGATACCGCCAACTGACGACGCCGTGATAGGACCTACCACCGCGAGCTGAGCAGCGAAACTAGTCCGTGTTGAACTGAGTGAGATCGTGAGTCTACATCGGCCAAAATTAGCTCCCCGTATACTAGCACCACGAAACACATTCTGCGGGGAATATGCACTCTCAGTGTGGTCGAATGACATGCACCTCGCTATTTGTCAGATCTATACTCTGCGACGTCGTCGCTGATCTGCCAACGAGAAGAGACCTCGGTCGTCTACGTCCAGACTTGGCGACGTCCGCCCTTCACGATTCATCACTGTCGATGACTGCTCATTCTCTACTGCTGAACCACCGCTCTACAACAGCCTACCTGATGAAGACGTACAGTCGGCCTTGTTGCTGACATTTCGCCGACCGAAAACGTGAATTACGTTAACTTAAGCGGTCATAGCTTGGTATTATTCTGTAGATCGCCCTGGACCTTGACGTTTTGTCACTCAGACCACTATGAATAGTTTCGATGTCATGTAACGTAATGACAAAATTGACAACGCATTCTTCGCACAAAGCCGCATACAAAGTACAGACGCTGTAGACTTTCAGAGAGCTACACAGCCCACGTTTCGCAGAGACTTAAGCTAGCTCGCCGCCACTCGGTTGTACAAATATTTCCTGTTTTTCTGAACACCAACTCAGCCGGATAATTTCTTATACAGACGAGCCACTGTAACTGCTTTACCAGGCACGGGAAGTGAGTAGCGACGGACAGCAGCTGAAGAAAAACTGTCCACGAGTAATCGCCGAATCTTTAGATTACTTGGCTAAATTATTTAGAGTAATTAGGCTGTAGCAACTAGTAAGGGTTTTAGTCTTAATACTCATGTAGAAAATCTTTGTTCTTTACTATCCTATTAACGAGCTAACGGGGTCTACCACGAATGTAACGCTGGCGTCATAGCAGCAGTGGCGTCATAGCAACACAGCTTAGCTCAGTAGCATGCCGCTGCTGTTGCCGCTGTTGCTGCTACGACGTCAACGGCGGTGGCGGAATACAGCACAGAGAGGGCTATAGACGCGATAGCTACAGAGGGATCGAGTGCCGAAGGCACAAGCAGAGCGCCGAAGGCGCGATCGTTGCAGAGGGACTAGCGGCAAAGCCGCCAGTTTGCCTGAAATCATTTATCCAGGTAATCAATCAATAAGTGACGTGCAGTGAACTTACCCTTGTAGTAGACATAGCACCAAGGTATATCGCGACTCGATGCAGTCCGTAAATGCTGCGGCCGACAACGGTAAGTAAGTAAATCCGAGCGTGACTGACGTGGTGGATCAGCGTCGAGCTAAGCCATCAATCATGATGCAGCATGGTCAGCGGGCCGCGGCCAACGTGCCAGAGTGAATACTGACCCACACCGCAGCAATCGACTCCGATAAACTTCTCCGAACTAGCGACGACGACGAACAATTAGACACAACTAGATACAACCTCTACGCAAGAACGCAGACCGAACGAACGAACTAACGAACGCCGACGTAACGAACCGCACGACTATCTACCAACCACTCGCGAAACCGCCACCCAACTTGTTTTTGTTGTTACTGCCGCCGCTGCTGCTGCTGCAGCTGCTGCTTGGTGGAAACGTATCCGGCAGGCGGCGGCTGAGAGCGCGAGCCAAGGCCCGGGCCGAGTCTGACAGGCCGTGTGATGGGCGGGCTGGGGCGCACCGGAGCTGTCAATCACCGACGTCTTATCCAGTCAACGACTGACGGCGGGGGCGTGGCCTCTCGCTGTCACCATCAGTCGCCTGCCTGCTGCCTGCCAAGTGCCCTGTCAGGTCGTCCTCGCGAGACGACAGGACAGCGGCGCCACGCAGCGGCGATTATTTGTACTACACGCCGAGTCGTGTTGGATTTATGACTGACCGCTGACTGCAGCGCTCCGCGCCTGGCCGTCCGGCTCACTCCCTCGCTCGCCGCACTACTACACTGCTCACGTGTAGGCTAGTTAGGCTACCCAGGCCCGCTATAATTTGTACAACAGTAAATTCAACAAGACCCGAATGCCAGCAATAGCCGCGTCGTCGACTGCAGAAGTTAGAAGGTAACTAAAACACGATTTCTGGCATTTAGGATCGTCGCAGCAGCACGCAGATGGTACCAGTCACCTCGCGAGGTATGACTTCCTATTAGTGTTCTGTAGAGACCTTAGGTGTAGAGAGCCGTTGTCGAGTTATAAGCCGTTAAAGTCAACAGACCGTGCTCTCCAAGAAAGCATGTCTGTGTTGTCGATTCTTGTCCGCCGGATCGCAATGTAAGACGCTGGCAGCTGCTGCTGTCTGACGCCGGCAGATATCGATACCGGCTATCGATCGACGGGACAGACGGACAGACGGACGGGCGGACACCAGCCCGACGCATAGACGCTTGTCGCTAGCGGACAGAGTCAACAAGCAGAACGCAGCCGCGAACTATCCACTGAGCCGCTTACGCTGCGCGACGAGGCCAACAATCAATCAGCATACTCCTGCCGTGGTGTATACTGTTGTCATCGCGTGTAGGTCTTCAGTCACTATCCACCACCAACAACTATCCGACTAGTACGATGTCACAAATGACGAGACAACGCATCGCCGCTCGACGGAAATAATGAAACAACGAAGAAAATCAGTGGATTGACAAGTACCATCTCAGTGCCGCATCGTACCGAAATTGTTCTTTTATCGTCTTTTTATGAACGAAACCTCGTAACCTCTGATAGACGTTATCGATTAATACTAGCTTTTGGCAATTAACTTTGCAGTCGCACTTTAAGTTTTTAGCATAGCCGCAACGCCGTTTTGTAGTAATATTAAATTTATTTCAAAACGTAATTCAATGGCGGTACCGTACAGTACAAGTATAAGCAAAAGTCATGAAAGTGTGTATACGGCCGTAGAATACAGTGCGTAGAATTAAGTAAGCATGCTGAAATCATTTGACTGATCCTTCTAGTTAATGGTAGCGACAGCCCCCATCGCTGCGGCGTGATGCCCCTGCTAGATGCAGTCGGTGGCGTCCGGTGGGCGTGAAAAACTGGACGCGACCATTGTCCAAGGATGCACGGGCATGACCACTATCACGCAGAACATACGCTATACTCCGTCTGTAGCAATAGACCGCATCTAGCACTGATTCCAGTGCTGGCGATGCGGGATAATAATACTTTACACACAGAGAAACTGAAGTTGAATTAACTGGAAGCAAACAATAATATATATTTATCTTTATTCACCCGTAGGTAGAAGCATACATAATATAAAAAGAAACAATAAACCAAAAAATACACAAAATCTTAACTAATATTCAATCTTAACT
>Ga0126325_10000548_pt1 | contig 10243 bp, 8 predicted proteins | sample InaspJWI14metaG_FD_94487 | JGI IMG/M metagenome (GOLD analysis project Ga0126325, IMG submission 94487) | Marine gutless worms symbiont microbial communities from Oahu, Hawaii - Inanidrilus sp. 1 OAHU.JWI-14 metaG | ecosystem: Host-associated > Annelida > Digestive system > Unclassified | place...
GGAGGAAGTGTACCAGGAGGACAGGTCGGTTTCACATTTTACACGAAAGCAGCGAGATGACAGATATGATTTGAACCAGCTGAGAACAGAGCCATGGATACCAAACCAGGATGAGAGACGGGTATTTAGGCCTACGACTGGCAAAGTTTTCTTCAATTGGCGCTATGGAAAATAAAAATTGAAAGCAACAACAATGAAAGGGTCTGCGGTGCATTCACACCGGATGCGGTGCCAATGCCATGCCATGCGGCGCCGCTCGCGGTACTGTTATTGCAGCATAGGCCTACATGTATTCCATCAAAGATGCCGCAACGAGCCACACGGTGCCGCGCGGCATCGGCTCCGGCGGGGGCGCTGAAATTGCAGGAGTGGACAGTAACGTGGAGGAAATCGTATGAGGTGGACAATGAAGGAGTGGATTTCACCGAGTTGAGTTGAGCCGCCGCTTCACTGTCTTGAAGCTGCAGGTTCTTGAAGGCTATCATGCAGTACTTTAACGCCGCATTAAAGTGGCTTATCCAAATCTACTTTCGTTCTTGTCGCATCTGCAAGCCGCCACTGCCGACCAGATGCGTGACATTGCACGCACGCATCCGCAACGGGTTGAACGTCCGCCGGCCGAAGCGCAAGTCGCACATTGTCAACAAGTCGCACATCAAGGCATGTCTGTCGAGGTTCGACGCCGGTGCGAGAGTTGTGCGAACACAGTGGTTATACGCTCCACTGCTGTCCCATGTGCCGTTCAAACATCAGCATGGTCATACGTCTCTTCATGTAGGCTGAACATATGATCGGCGTATTGATTAAATAAGAATAACAGTTGACACAGTATTATCACGTAGGCTAATCTTAAAATGCAGAAGAACTGCACTTAAGTAAACTTAGCTTTTTACATCGTTAGCAGTGTTGTTACAGCTTAAATCCACTGTCTATTAGTCGGTCATTGTCCACTCCTGCAATGTCCATCCCCGTTTTTTTCATCCTCCGTCAATGACCACTCCTGCAATTAAAGTCAACCCGCTCGGGCGTGAACACTCCCTTGGCAGTTCATAACAGAGAGACGAAAAGAAGAAAAGGAGCATCGCTATTCGATATGAATACGAAAAACAGAGAAGGATTCGTTAACAATGTGCCATATCTACAACGATAGCTGTTCCAGCAGCAAAGCTTGTCGTCAAAATTTGTCGTTGTTTATCATCATCAATCATCGTGCCAAACATGGACTCGCGACGAAAATGAAGCTACACTGTATTTATTACGCCATAGATCACTTCGTATCATTTGCCGTAAAGCACGTGCATCTGGTAATGCGTTTATGGGCTGTGCTTTCATCAAGATTGTTGGTGACCGAACCGAATAGGCCTACGATAATATCGACGTTATTGCTTGATGATGACTGATTGTTTCATTAGACCAATTTGATGAACATGCTTATGATGGCCATACAGACGGACAAACACCAGTCGTAGCATATGGATAAACGAAACCATAACATTGCATATATAAAGGGTGGGCCAAAAAATCTAAAAAACCGGTGAATATTTGGCAAAGTTACAAGCAAGAACGCGGTTGTCTCGTGCACTTTCTTCGTCTTTTAGCAGCGTGGTGGCTAGACGCACAAAGTGTATGAGACAACAACGTTCTTGCTTGTAACTTTGCCAAATATTCACCGATTTTAAACTTTTTTTCACTGACAGACTTAGCAATGAACCTTTCTTAATTTGGCTCTTAACAACCCCAACACACCTTAAATATGTAGCTATACTACCTTGTAATTTATCGTTAATCGCTTTTTTTCTGACATTAGTGTTTCACAAGATAATGTGGCAACGTATGCAAGGAGTGGTGGTATTTTGAATAAACGGTTTACTGCGAATTTGTGAAGGAATCTTCCAGTGAAAATGTGTATATCGCCGATCGGTTAAGATATGACAGAATTATGGCCATGAGTTTGTGGCCTCACTTATTTTCTAGTATTCCATCACCCCCTCACTCTTTCATTCCAGGCTTAAATCTTCCTTTTCTGCAAATCCTCCCCATCGTAGCTTTCCTTTTCTTCTCCAGGACTGTCTCCACGGATTCCCGGACTGTTTACCGATACTTCTGAGCATATCCGTTTTAAAGTACTTTTTAGTTTTTCTGTTTTTCCACTTTTCAGTTGTTGGTTCCGTGCTGTAGATTAAGCTGACCCACGTCAGCTTTTGATTGCACGTAAAAATAGCATCTCGTATTATATCGTATCGTATCGTAGGGCAGAAGATTATTTGTGTAATTAACTTTGCCACCTGTCGCGCACGACCGCCCTGAAGCAGTATAGGCCTACGGCGTAGGCGTAATATCATCAGAAATGCAAATCGTATTACTTCCACCAGACGACATATTGGAACCGACTTCGCATCGCGTAATGTGCGACCGACATTTACACAGTGTTTTTGCTACGAAAAAGACGAAATAAAACAATAACTTAAAAGGTGGCCACAAGTGCAAAACCACAAAGTTAAAACGTTCTCATATTCAGCAATAATAAAAACATTTTCATAATCAAACACCTTAAGCATACATGTAAAACGTTTTTAACGTTTTCAAAAATCCGTTTCACGTTTTTAACGTTTCTAATGATACGAAACGTTAGTGCAAAATTAACGTAATGGAAAATAGTATTTTAACATTTTTCATCGTTTGCTACATTATTTAAAATGGATGGGCAATACATGCAACATGCTGTATATTAATAAATGAAGCACAATATGCAGAAAGTTACGTTATTTTACTTCGACAGATGATGAACGTTTTATCACGTTTTAAACGTTTTTTATTTCGTCACGTTTTGGACGTTTTAAACGTTTTTTTTAAATTTTATCTCCAACGTTTTTACATCTATCACCTTAAGTAGCACAATCTCCACTGCCCAAAGGGGTGATGACTGATGAACATTCGAAAAAAACACCGAAACCAGCTCACCAAACTCGGCATGGTTATAGCAGAGGTATGTATCATTTTTGATTCTTTAAAACTTTTTCTCGTCCAACGTAATTTTGTCGCTAAGGACAACCGGACAAGGGACACTGAAAACTTTGGGAACGTATATACCCCCGATGTTGAACCATCGTAACTCCAGAACCCCTTAAGTAAAGCCCTCAAATTTGAATCCTAATGAAAATGAAATCCCGCTCTTGCCAGAATATTATAAGGAGCATGCCAAAATCATTGAGGAGGGCTGGGGTAGAGCCACTGGAGAAGTAAAGCAACGGGCAAGCACAAGCGAGTGCGAGGTGCATGTGCTTGTGGGTAATGATGAGAAGCGGTGTTTATTATAGACCGTGGCGAGGAGGTAATGCAAACGTTGACGTGGTGATGTTGAGATGTGCGCATTACTGCACTGCGCTGGCTGCTTAGCTGTGTTGTAAATAAATGTATCTACACGAGTGGACTCGAAGAAGGAATCGGGTTTCAGCTACTGTCATGTAAAAATCCGAAGCATAACAGAGACAATGAACACCAAGCACGGCCGTCGCTACAACATTAGCTATTATAATCACAAACAATTGCAATGCTGTTTTATATTATATTCAACTACCGAACTGCTATTCACGTTCGGCCAATATTTCATGCTGTTTGATCACAAAGCACCGGATAGGCTGAGATTTTTACACAACAAACGTCACAAATACATTTACACAATCTGTTACAATGGAGCTGCAGATAGAGGATGGAAAAAATCACGAAGTACGTACGATATGGCCAAAAGATTCAAGATCATTCGCGATGCCAGTGTAGAACTAAGTGAACGTGTTTTGCCAGCCGTCGCTGTAGCTACTGCGTTTACGCACTCGTTGAGCTAATATCAACGTACATGAACTGCTAAATTGAGACTACATCGTCAACAGATATCTTTCTTATCTGGCTGTCTCCGATAATATCAGCGAGGCAAACATGACACGTTCGCAACAGACGTTTCACGCGTGTATATCGACAGCACGTGTGAATTCTCCATAGATCTTTTTGCAACGTTTACCTTAAATTTATTATTAGTCTAGGCTCTGCCCGGCTGGCCTTTGAAATACGTGTAGACTAATGCAGCGTTCGCACTGGCCCTATGAAACAGTACTTAACTATCTCCCCGATGATCTGATCATGGACACTGTAATGTTTGAGTAACAAATTATTTTTTATTCCATTTGCACATGCATTGCCATCTAAATTCGTCATTGTCTGTATTAAGCCTAATTATCTCGCAGGATTACATACCTCTCTAATCAATAAACAAATTAAATCTTCAAAGTGTATCAAAACTTGGTTGAGCTAATTCATTATGATATTGTACGTCAAACGAGGACGTTATCGACACATTTCCTTTGCTAGCTTGCTGCACTAAATTGTCTCTATTTCCTGTTTTGTTTGCCTTTTTCACTTTTTTATCGCTTGATGTTTTTGCTCGTTGCTTCTATTTTCGCTGTGTTTTGCATCTGTTGTGAATTAGCTACGTTATAACCAATAGGCTATCCACTAGCAGTACACCGTGAGTCAAAAAACAAGACACTAAATTCTTGCCCATAACTTGCCCAAATATTAACGGATTTTCAAAATTCCTTCACTCGCAGACTCAATGGTAAATTTGCAACAAATGATATTTAAATATCCCACCATACCTTAAATATGTCGCTACACTACCTTGTGAAATATGAATGTCAGAAAACTGGCGGCAATGTGAAATATGTATCAAAAGGTTGTATAGCCAAGCATTTAAGTCGTGATGTCTTACTTTATTACAGATATATCATTTGCTGGTGAAAGAATTTTTAAAATCGGTGAACATTTGGCAAAGTTACAAGCAAAATGGTTGATTGTGTTATACGCCCCATTCGCCTTAAACGTTTGTCCTCAAAGATGAAGAACTCGCCAGAAAAGTGAAATATCTTGTGTATGGACAGAAACTGTTACTAATTGTTGTTATATTAATAGACAGATTAATGTGTGTTTATTGTCAAGAAATGTCATACTGTTGTAGGCCAGTTTTGATTTAATGACTGACAGACTGACGCCATCAGTAACTGACCGACTGCTGATCATGTACGGCTTATTGCTGCAACATCTTTTTCTTTGTTACAGCAGTTGTGTACAGTCGATAATGGGATTTTTATATGAACGATGTGAACATCTTTTTGTTACTGACTTAACTTACTAATAAATATTTCACCAGACAGATATTCTACTAGAGATTTTTGAGTGGCTAAGCCTTATATGGCAGTTTGCTTCAAGTTCTTTTGGAGCACGGTCATTTTTGTAACATAGATATTTCACAAGGTAGTGTAGCGAGATAGTTAAGGTGTGGTGGGATATTTAAAGATAATTTTGTTGCAAATTTACCGCTGAGTCTGCCAGTGAAAGAATCTTGAAAATCGGTTAACGTTTGGGGGAAGTTGTGGGCAAGAGTTTAGTGTCTTGTTTTTTGACTGACGGTGTATATGTACGTCGCTACTGCTGCGTCCGTCGGTTGTCGTTGCAGCTGCACTGCGATCGCGCAATGTTTGACTAGGTGCAGGGACGGACGGTCTCGATGCGAGTTGGAGCTTAGCTACGATGACGAGCCTTATCTCCATCGAAGACACAGCTGCGACATCGCTACGAGCGTCGCCGCGAGGTGAACTGCCTGGTGGGCATACCACCCCAATGTTGCCAATAGTGTGCTTGCGACTGATCTTCAAAGCAAAAAGTACGGTTAATACCAGTCAAAATAGGAAGTTATTTTATTCAGCTTACTGGCAGTATTCCGTATGTTTGTTTGTTGTATTCCCTTTTTATTGCTGCAACTGCATTCTGACATTGACGAATAAACGAATGTGCACGAAAACATACAGCTTCAAAGGGAAAAAATAATTTTTCTAGGGCACAACCGTCTTCCAGTACTGTTCCACACCAAGTACAGGGAAGCCACTTTCAACGTCCCACCCTTGATTTTGCCTGCGATCCACCCCACTTTTTCGATCTGGCGACGCCCTGGACGTCATTAGGCTGACAAAACAGCTTGTCGTCCTTTAATGCTGCTAATATGAATCACAGGCTCGCCAGCGTCGCAAATACCTTAATCCCTTCAGTAAATTTACCCCGGTGCCATCGGCTGTGCATCCAGACTGAGGCTGTTCGATATCAGACTCTGTCCGGCTGGCCTTTGAAAACGTGTAGACTAAAGCAGCGTTCGCACTGGTCCGGCATGATGCGGCACGTTTCGCGGCATCCGACATATAGCAATCGCGTGTTGATTTCTGCGGCATATTGCGTCATTTTTGCCTTATCATGCCAAAGCTGACGCGAACGTTGTCCCTTGTGTGTTTCAGTTTCTCTATGACGGCGTCGGCTGGCTCGCGCTGACGCACTGCGCCGTGCGTTGTTTTGCGTTAGGTTATCTTGCATTGCGTTGCGGCGACGGATATACGCTTTACAACTAGTCTACCATAAACCATATACTAAATACTGCGGCTATGACGACAAAGTATAGGGTTGTCAACTCTACAGTGAGCTAGACCGTGAGACCAGAAAAGCTGGACCCCAAGGGCCGAGAGCGGGGGTGGGGTTCTTGGGGGCAGCCCTACCAACGAGGGAGTCTGGGGAGCGCTGTAAGCTCCCCCAGCGGGTCCAGGGCGGTGCTCCGGAAAGTTTGTATTTTGGAGTATATTGGGTCCTCGGGAATCATGTCAGAACGCTCATTGCCGGAGGTCTCACAAAGCCGGTAACTGTTGCTATTGTAGTACTTACTGCTGTTATTATGGTACAGATAGTAGCCCCCCCCCTAGAGACTGGTATCACAAATCTGTCGGAAACCATCCGGTAAGATTTTGTATCACTTAGGCGTAATTACCGACAATGGAAATGGAAAATTGAAAACGTAATTTTTTGTTGCAGTGAGCTCTTTTTCCCGGAGATTTCGGCATTAAACCGGGACCCGGAGATTTTAGGCCAAAACCCTGAGACTTCGGATCAAAATTGGAAAGTTGGCAATCCTACGACAAAGATGTAACAAACCAGATGCCAGATACATCTGTCCCTGTTAACCAAATGCCTAATTACCTGTGCTGTGGCCAATTTAGAAATATTTTAAGTTTAATATACTTTAATAATATTTTCAGAATGTGAAATATTTTGGTTTAGGAATTAATGTAATAATTAATGACTATACATAAGGTGAAGTGACGTCATAGAATCTATGGTCACAAAATATGAAAATATCGCCATTTTGTGGGTATAACATGACATAGTGTTTGGAGTTAAGGGGCGAAGGTTTATTGCGTTATTCAAATGATATTGAAGCAACTGATCTAAGACAATTTCGCTAGGATCATTAACTGACCAACAAAGCGTATTTAAACGATATGGCAGAAAGCAAAATTTCTGAGAGCTTTACCCACAAAATGGCGGCGAAAACCAGCTGGCATAGATATGGAACGAAATGACGTCATAGTCACTTTATGTATTATGCTGTCTTATTTTACAGCCACAGATTTGGTGTCAGGGTTTGGGCAATTGCACCTACGCTCGTATGTTGCATCTTATAGGGGAATAGACGCCATGCCTAGCGCTCTCTCTCCTGATCTCCTGATCCCTCCGCCATCTAAATTCCCTTTTCCACTACCATCCCCTATTCTCATCTGCCCACCTCGGAAACCTACTCTATCTGATGATGAACGCTGCTGCTCTCGTACGACCACTAGATCTTAACACCTTTTGTTGCAGAATTTCTCAAAAAGTTGTGGACTAAATTTTCATGAGATGTTGGCATAAGTTTCGGGATCTATAGATTCATCTGGTCAACGTAAAAGTTGTGGAAAAGTTGCGATTATGCTCGACGTTTGATACTTAAACGCGCGAGGATAGATTCGCTATGGCTAACACCGTGGACACGTCTGATGCGGGTCTCGGCGTTCAAGACATCTAACAGTGTGATCCTGTGTGGTTTTATTGTCAAGTGTGTCAGCTATCTACGTACGCTGAAAACGTGGCACTACCCGCCTTTGCCGCTGCGCGTCGTTGTGTGGTGGCGCCGGCCGTGCAGCAATAAATATATATTTTTACCCACCGGGCCCACAGCAGCAAACCCGCCGCACACTGCTGCAGCGGGCGAATGGAATAAACAGACTGACAGACAGACAGACAGACGGACGGACAGACAGATGGACAGACGGATGGATGCTGTACCATTTCATAGACCCTGCTCCGCATACTATGCCGGCAGTGCCAATAAACTTGGAGGCCAAATAACATTAGAAATTTCTGCATTTTCTTAGATTTACAGATCCGTGTGATGAGAATGGAAGAGAAATATTTATGTAAATATATTTTGATTATAGACCTTGCTCAATTTCTGAGTAGTATGTGTATGAATTATATAGGCCTATGTCTTTATGTCCTTGCCACATCCATCGTCACCTGTCACTATTCCTTTTACATGACTTGGTATATCTACGCTGTTTTGCCTATAGCCACTGTCATCTCTACTTACTGTAAAATTATCTCTCAGCCAATTTTCCTGCTCATATAATTATTATAAGAGTAATTATTGATATATCAATAATTACTCTCTATACAAACCTTTCCACTGGGGCTTGTGCTACATATATTAGATTAATGTGACAATGTCATCTGCTGAAGAATCACTTGTTTATTTTTTTTACTGTATAAGGTTAAACAATGCAGCTTTGTGCTTGAGGGCCAACCTATAGTTTACGGAAAATGTGCTATTTTGCGGAATGTTTTTGAAAATGTGCCCCATATTTTATATTTTACGGAAAATGCACTGAGTTTAAAAAAACTCAGTGCATTTTCTGTGAAATATGGGGCACATTTTCACGAATGCACGGAAATTTCGCTAGCTCCCCCGGCACTTATTCCAAGGTGTTATGTAATCGTTGTTATAAAAATGCTCTGGTTCTGAAACATAGCAACTTTGTCATAACTCGTCCGTTTCAACTTCAGTTGCAAATGAATATAATGTATTGCATGCTAAGAAGTAAAGTAATTAAGAAAGTAAAGTAACAATACCATAACAATGCCAGGTGATTTTTGCCGCCATCTTGTAGGTAAAAACGTTTAGAAATATTTGTCACTGAGATAGCGCTTAAATACGCTTTGTTGGTAAGTCAGTGATCATAAGGACATTTTCTTAAACTAACTGATTTAATTTTATTTGAGTAAAACGACAAACCTTCGCCATTTAAATCAACACATTATATCGTGTTATACCCACAAAATGGCTGTCGTATCGTGACCATAGACTCTCTGATGTCACTTCACCCTGTGTATAGCAGTTCGCCAAGTTGCCACACAGCTACTTGAACTCACATGCCATATGGGATCACACACTGTTACATGCCATCCGGCAGAGGTGACATTCCCGCCTTTACCCAGCAAAGCTGGTACTCGATTTAGCGACCCCGGAGGGATGCAAGACTGAGTTGACCTACACCATGAGTCGATAAAAACAAGACATTATACTCTTGCACGTAACTTCGCAAAATATTAACCGATTTTCGTAATTTTTTTCGCTATCAGACTCAGTACTAAATTTGAAACATAGTCGTATTAAAATAACCCACCACACCCTAAACGTGTGAGTTCAGTGTTGTTGGCTAGTTACATACCGAGATGATGTATCCACCCGAAGACAGTCGCCCATCCCAGTACCAACCATTCCCAACAACCAACAAACGGCAACTTCGTTTATGCATCAAACGACGCTAACCACTGCGCCACGCCTCCCAGCACTCTCGCATTTACAGTTTTTGACTTTTCGCAATGATCACTTGGCTTGCAAAATTGCTCAAATTTACGATCATACTAAAATTAATTTCGTATGTTTTATTGTGGACTTGTGCTGTAGTGAACATAGGCGCCGACTTCCAAATGGCAATGGTGGCGACTGCCCCAGGAGAAAAACTCCTCATATGGTACCGCCCTGTGAGGAATTGGATTCAGCTACAATTTTTACTTTGTTTCGCTGCGAACTCCAAGTAATTATTTATAGATGTCACTGATGTCATGATTTGCAGTCTGTAGTGAATTAACCTACTGTACCTTCTTGGGAAAATCAACAAAAACTGCAGTCACCAGAGCTGCGCTTTTTGACGCAAATATGCATCAAATCGTTTGTCGGCTGGGGCTTTGCCCCAGACCCCACTGGGTGAGCTTAAAGCGCTCTCCCAGACCCCCTAGCTGTATTTAGTGGGCCTACTTCTAAAGGGAGAGGAGAGGA
>Ga0126325_10000549_pt1 | contig 10242 bp, 7 predicted proteins | sample InaspJWI14metaG_FD_94487 | JGI IMG/M metagenome (GOLD analysis project Ga0126325, IMG submission 94487) | Marine gutless worms symbiont microbial communities from Oahu, Hawaii - Inanidrilus sp. 1 OAHU.JWI-14 metaG | ecosystem: Host-associated > Annelida > Digestive system > Unclassified | place...
ATTGTGTCCGCATTTCTGAGCAAGGTGTGTGATGTTGGTGACTTACCGGTACAGGTACTGAGTTTCGGTTTCGGTAATTGAGTATTAAAGGCTGAGTGATTGAGCGGCCTGTGAAACTGTACGCAGGCGGTAGGCCTACGTTTTTAACGTTTTTTACGTTTTTTCAGATGTCAAAAAAACATGACTTTTTACGTTTTTTTGAGTTGTTGCACACGTTTTCTCGAACACTGAGTCCAGCTCAGTCATATGCTGTGAACAACGCTTGAACAGCAATTCCTCGTCGTGGTTGGTGGTATAAATTGATCGGGAAATAATTTGTCGGCGGCGGCGGCAGTGCAAAGCGTCTTCGCTGTTATCTTTCAGCCGCATGCGGATGACGGGTTGATGCCTTGTGTCTGTGCAGAGTAGACTGGCTATCATTTGTATCAGCAGGCGCCATGCCAGTCGTTGATGTATACGGCACTCCTGCCGGTTTGCTTTTCGCCGAAGGGAAGCACACTACAGTCCGGCGTTCAACGAGTGCGTCCGATGGTGTTACATGGACAGCGCCGTCTGACTGAATATCGTGCGTAATCGTATAGCCACGGTCTCCTTTACGCGGACTGAGGTCTGAGGCCGTGCTAGAACGTCAACGTGCCATTCCAGCAACAGGTGCTCGCTACAACGTCGTCATCAGAGTCGGCTTACCTCCGACTGTTAGTCGTTCGTCCTGTATGTACACCATGAATCGTCGTCAGCTGATGAACGGCGGGTCGTCTTCCGTTCACTTCGTCATATTCCACGCTCTGATCGTCGCACTACTGCTGCCTCTTAGCGCCGGTAAGTATATGTTCACGTTCCGCTACAAAGGCCCTCACTGGAGGTCGCGTCGAGCACTTCGGCAACATTGCTTTCATCACGTGCCTCGAACTCTGACCTGTGATCTTGACCGACGAACCTGACCAAGCCTTGCCAAAATGTCCTTGCCGGACATGTAGATCAACGGTTATTTTGTGTTCGGGTAGGCCTACACAGACACATAGCCTAATTGACTGACGCTGTACACGGCCACTAATGCGGTCTGGGGCAGTATTTACCTGTCATTTAGTAGGCCAGTAGTTTAACAAATATTAAACACTACAGTATACAAACCATACGTTATTTAGCCCACCCGGCTTCAAGGAAGCCGAGGGTTGGCTATATGTTCTGCTGCTGTTTTATTTTTTAAATATTTTCTAGCGATCTTCTAGCGATTTCTTTCAGACCAATTCTCAACATCCACCTGACCGATCTTTACGAAATTTGCAGGGTTGATAGAACTTTGTCGTAGATGAACGGACTGAAGTTATGTTTTCGATCCCTCAAGGGACGTTGCCATGGCAACCAAATTTTGTTTGTTCAATCCACACCTTCTTCTTCGTCAAGCTATATCTCCGAAACGGAATGAGACAGGCAGATAGTTGCTTTGGAAGTCGAATAGGATGTCTGTGTGTTCTGTCGAATGGTGCCATTTTTAATGACCCTGGATGATCCTAACTGCCGATTTCTGTTGACGACACCAGTACACCGGAGAACGGACATTGGCCCCCTGCATGGGAACGGACATTTTCCCCTGGTCATTCGCCCCCCAGGCGCATTTTCCTGACACTCGCGTGCGACTGGATTTGACAAGAAGTGCAAGTGCTGCGGACAGGAGCAAAGAGAACGGAACGGGAGGATGGAGGAAAGACGGAGAGAGGTGAGGGACTTGTACCAAGACAAAAACCAGAAGCTCATAGGGCCTAGCTGTCGCAGAAAGACCGTGCGTTTGCATGTTAGGCCCCTAGTGGCGAAAATCATCTGGTAAATTTTCATCCACTTCCGGCACGAAAAACCAATTACCGTGCGACTCCGTCTGATGATAAGTTGCCGCTTATATAGGGCCTACTAATAAGAGTTGTGTTGTTCCAGACAATCGCAGTGCACACTGACACTGCCTCGACTGACAATAGACTTTTCGGCACTTACTACGGCGACAACGAGAGGCATCAATCAGCGACGGCAAAACGAAGTGATCGACGTCGGCTGTTTCTGCACTCTGCACTCTGCTACAGTTCAGTGGTCAGCACCACCACAGTTCACTCGCTACTGTGATCACCTCGCACGTCGTCGCCATCAGTTTAATTGCCGCTCATTGCGTCGGTAATTCGATACGCGGCAGACTGAGAACAGCGAGAAGCACGGCATCTGGATCTAGACAGCTGATCGATAGAAGGCGATTAAAGCAAGCGCAATGCGTGCATGCACAGGAAGCACTACTGTACTCGACTGAAATGCCCCTCGTGTGATCACCGATAGCTTGGAGTAAACGATATTCAGGCAAAAGGCAACAGTGAAAACTGAGCAGAGAATTAAAGCTGAAAATAATATATTCGTTGCAGGATACACACATAAAAATGGCAAGTCGTAAAAGGCAACAATATAAAAATAAAGCCAAAAAATTATGTACCATGCGTACTTGAATTGGACGATGAAATGAATGTAATATCATTGAAAAGAAAGCATTATGCTGATTAAAGAATATGTTCCTGGCTGTCACGTTGGTTGAATGCACGGCACGAGAGTTGGTGCGTTGTGCTGCATGCAGACACTGCATACAACGTGATGTCGACGGGAACTGCTCCATGTACGGCCAGCGCCAGCGTCGCGTCCACGCTCGCTCTAGCCTGCTCCGTCGACATGACGTCACTGCAGGCCCACGATGACGTCACTCGACGCTCCTTGTGCACGGTGCGCTGGCAGCGGCTGACACCAGCAGGTCGCTATAGCAACCTGACGTCATCATCGGGCAGGTACTCGGTGTGGAAGATGGAGCGTCCGACTGTGACGTCAGATAATGACGTCATCGTGCTGCAGATCGATTCTGTACAGCCAGACGACTTCACCAGGTTCGCAGCCCGTTTGTTAAATATTAAAATAAAGTATGATTTCAACATTATACACAAAATACACCAAATGAGAACAAAAATAAAATAGAAAAAAGTTGCTACGGCAAAGGCAGCGACATCCCGCAGCGCCACCGGCGCATATGAATCTGGTCCATCGAACGGCATATCGATTTGTTCAGCCAAAGGGTTCATCGGTATGCCCCAAGCACACAAGTCGACACACGTCACGAAACGTGTGACATCTGTAGCAATAGGCCGCATCTATGCAGTGCGACGTAATGACGTTGCGTTGGCAACGTGGAAACGCGAGGATAACTTGCAGTTGTTCTGACACTGCAGGTTTCGTTGTGAAGTCGACTGCAGCAGCGCTGGTGGTGAGCACGTCACACGCCGCTATGAAGCGGCAGTCTGCCACCAGCTGCAGTACAGCGCCGACTCGAATTACCGTACGCAATACATCGACTTCTCTTAGCAGCTCTATAATCTCTGTCTAGCTTGCTTGTGCTTAAATTTTCGCACGACGTCGTTGTAAAAGAGTTTTAATGTTATTTACCAGTAATACATACGTGGTACGTGGATCCAGCCATATTGCTTCACCGTCTTTCACTTGCGAGAAAATCAGGAAGACGGCCAAGGATTCGTGACCACCTTCAAAAGCTACGCAATTTCATATTGTTAAGTAAAATATATATATATCAAGAAATTCGTGGCAAATTTTCGTCCACTTCCGCCACGGTGTGCTATGTCAATAAATTTTGTTATTGGTCGGAAATAACCACGAACTTTTAATGACGCGCGTGAAGCAGTGCGTCACGCGCGTCCATCAGCCGTTCTGCCACAGCTGATACTTGCAGAATAAGTCGTGAAAATTTCACTCTGCTGTTGCGTTACTCTTTTAGTTGAGTTTAGTTCATTCCTTAACACCGAAACGTTCGCCTCACATGACAGTCATGTATGCTAAATGAGGGTCGCTGTAAGTGCTCAGTTCAGTGATCTTGTCTTACGATACGATACGATACGAGATGCTATTTTAACGTGCGCTCGAAAGCCGACATGAGTCAGAGTCAGCTTAATCTACCGCACGGAACCAACAACTAAAAAGTGTAAAACAGAAAAACTAAAAAGTAAAAACGGATATGCTCAGCAGTAAAGTAAACAGTCTGGGGAATCCATGTGATCAGTCCTGAAGAAGAAAGGAAGGCTACGGTGAGAAGGTCTTGCTGTGTGTAATGTTACTAAGGAATAAAATGATGAAATGCTACTTTCACGTCATAACTGACGCATGTATTGCAGAGACGTGCGACGAGACGGTGGTGGTGGAGGCGGCGGACGATGTGACGTCACTGGGCAGCAGGTGCGCGTCTCAGTTCGGCGACGGCCGCTGCGACCGCGACTGCGACACCGAGCTGACCCAGTTCGACGGGTTCGACTGCGCCAGTCCCCCCACTGCCGGCGCTAGTGCGGAGTGCAGTGATGACGTGGAGGCCAGCAGTAAGCCGGTGGCGGCGTCGTCGCGCCGGACGCGCTGCTCGCAGGTCTACGCGGACGGCACTTGCGATGCCGACTGCGACAGCGCTGCGTGTCTCTGGGACGGCGGCGACTGCATCGGCACTGCGCTCACGTAACCCGTTTACTATAATCGGCCGTGCAGTGCTGTCACCGTGCCACGTTCTTCCCGTGCGTAATTAACAAACTGAAGAATTCAGTTGATCATTACTTGTCCACACGTAGACATTTCTCTTTTCCCAGGCTTTCTCTTCTTCCTCTGCTCACTAAAACACTCTGCCTCGCACCAGCGCCTCCGAACTCTGGAGTTACGATCTTATGGCGCTATACATATAAGTTTATTATTATTACTGCTACTATTATTATTATTATTATTATTATCATACAAAGTATTTCTATGACTCCGCCACCCATCTTGGGGGGGGCACAGCAGCATTGTTTTAGACTTGTCTATGCGTGCGTGCGGCGCCCTAGCGGAGGCATTCTCCGACCGGTTGCCGTCGACATCTAGACCGACTGATCTGCAGTCACCTACGCACCTCAGTGCATAAGCCGCTGCACTCATATGCTGAAAGTCGCGTGCAACAATCCACTCGTTCACACAACTGCTTAAATTTGCAGAAGATGCTCTGAATTTTAGCGGTATCGCATAGCGAAATCGACTCTAACCAGTCGCCGTTGGTGCCTACTGACATCGCCGTACTTCGGCCAGAGGCGTAACGCAACCATCCGGGGCCCCCGTCACTTTCTTAGGTCAGGGCCCTCCCTTCTGATTTAAAATAAAACAGAACTGTCGGGGGCCCCCTACCAACAGTGGGGCCCCCGTCACTAGACACAGCAGCCACCCCATCGTTACGCCACTGACTTCGGCACTCGATATGGCGATGCGGCTATTACCAATCTACTCGTACTTGGGTTTTGTTTCGCCTCTGCTCAGTCTGCTGGTTATTTTAACCTTAACACTTCTTCACCCACTAAGGTACGGAGACAGCGTAGACAACACTGTTGAGGAGAACGCCTCAACGCCAGCGTCTTCTCCCTAATCCGAATGCGCTGGTGGCCGTCAGCAAGGGCATGCGGACATTAAACTGTACACCAGCAAAAACCTCCAGTGCTTAACTGGAGGTGCCGGCTAACGCAGGTTGACCTGTATAATGGCAACAAAACGATGATTGTGTTGTTGTTGTTTTCTTCATGGATGCCAGCTGTGTGTTGACGTGAGGACAGACTGAGTGACGACGTGCTGGCGCTGACGTTTGCCGACGCGACTCCAAGCACCAAGTCGGCGGCGGCGGGGTCGACGCAGGACGTGGTCGAGGCCCGCCAGCTGGCACGTTCCGTGTCGCACCTGCTGCGCACCATCACGCGCATCGTCTCCGACCAATCAGCGTCCGCCGCGGCGATGACGTCACGCGCACCTGCGCCACTGCTGCTAAAGCTCGACTACACGCGCTGCGTGGCGGCTGCGCGTTGCTTCACGGCGGCGCGCTCGGCCGCCGCGTTCCTCGCCGTCTACCGCGCCCGACAGCTCGGCACCACTCTCAATCTCACCTCAGTCGCCGGCGAGTTGTTTCTTCGACTCACTCCACTCGGATATTACGGTAGTGAGTGTAACACCAGCAGCCAAGTGCACACTCTTTGACGTATGTTAACAGCTTAACATTAATGATGATTGAAAATAAGATGACATTCAAGGAACAGCTAGGCAACGCCGAGTAGGCTATCACATAGTTGTCAGCGCTGCCACCTTGTCATTTATATTTATTTGAAAAATAATAAGCACAAAACAGCGTTATAATATGCAGTACTCATTCTCGTCGAGTGTTTTATGCTGTATGCATAAAACAGGAGTATAACAGATAGTCAGGGTTTGCAGCCCAATTAAGTCAGAGCTGGAGACACTTACGTTTCGCTTTCTCCGGGCGCGATTGGCACGAAACCAGTCGATGTGTGATCAAAGATGGGGCAAGTTTCGTAGCAGCGCCACGTGGCGTGACTTACAATCAAGCTTTCTCAAATTGGTCCATGAGATAGAAAATATGCACTGCATGAAGTTAAAGAAACGAAACTTTTCATCGAAGACTTTATAAAGCAAGTAAAAAGCTCTCGCAGATGGACCCGCGCAACGCGTTGTATTGGGGGGGTCCCTAGGTTAATTAACCGCAGGCCTAGGAGCCTCCACGGGGTTTAATCCAGCAAGCGCTGCCGTTGAGAGGTAGTGCTGCTGTTGGTGTATGCAGTGGTGGAGAGAGTTGACGGGCGACAGCGCTGTGCCTTACTCAACGCAACGTCGCCGCTGTCGCCACCGCCCGGCCTACGCGGCGCCACGTCCGCCGAGCGACGGCCCGGCGCCGGCTCGTCGTCGGTGGGCCTCGGCGATCTGACGGACACGCGCCTGTTGTGGATCGTGGTCATGTCGGCGCTGAGCGGCACGTGTCTCGTCCTGCTGACGGTCGGCGTCGGCGCGCTGCTGCGCCGCGTCTGCTGCCACGTCGACCAGCATCAGCAGCCGCCGCATCACTCGTTGTCATGGAGACGGCGTCGTCGCGTGTCGGGCGGCGACTGCGCGTGTAGACAGCAGTCGTCGCCGCCCGCGCCGTCTCGTCTGCAGCTCGCAGACATCCAGCAGTCCGACGACCTGGCCACGTCGGCGAGCCACCGAGACGCTTCACAAGTCTAGCCAACTCGGTTTAATGGTTCCTTCGTGCTGGATGCGGCGCCGCGCGTTGTCTTGCGTCATGTAAGCATATGCCTTAATGAACGCTACGTAGGCCTATTCCGGTCTATAACGACATACCGCAGCGTGTTGTGGCAAAATGACGCAACGCGCCACGCGGCAACGCATCCGGTGTGAGCGTACGCTGCAGGCATATTTCTAGAAAACCCCAACCGGGGTGTGTGTGTGACAACTTAGTTGGGGGGCCTTCCCCTCCCCTTCTCTCCGTTCTCCTTCCCTTCCCCCTCCCTTAGAAGTAGGACCCCTAAAATCCAGCTAGGGGGTCTGGGGGAGCACTGTAAGTGGTGGTGGCAACTGGCAAACGACAAACACTGTTCCACGTCACCAGCAGCTGCCCACTGATTCCGCCGCAGCAGCAGCTAGCACCGCAGCAGCCGCCGCCGAGACGGCTGCCGCTAGAGGTCTTACACTAGCATAGCGTCGCGCGGTAAAAACCACTTTGACTATTGAATAAATGCGTGTATTAATGTCGCCTAAGTACTTAACAAAATGATCATTTACTGTACTGTATTTTATGAAAAAATGAGTAATTATATTGCCGTGCTTAGTGTGTATCCGTAAAAACTTCGACAGAAACAGTTTGGCAGAAACTGGCTGGAGCCTTTTTCTGCAAGGACGGACGGTTAAATGGAAGCACGGTTTAAACCGCTGACGGCAGAAATTTGCCAACCCTGATATATGCAATACAATAATCATAGCAACAGTGACGTCACTGTGACAAGACATAGAGTGTAGGCCTATACGTGGCGTGGCCGTGTGACGTCACGCCTGTCACATATCCATTACATGAGAGCCATGGATGTCCGCACATAGGGGCAAATTGGGTCAGCTGACCCCCCCCCCTGGAAAAATGATGAAAAATAGCGAAAACATGCAAAAAAGAGCAGTTTTCTATGTTTATGTTATATTTTGAGAGCAATCAGGGCAGGTAGGTGTAGAGAACGGCGCTATGCTGACCACGTATTTATTCAGATATACTTAAGAATGCACCATTTCGTAGTCAAGTTTTCTAAATTTTCTTCACCTCAGGCGGCAAGGGGGCATTGACCCCCCTTGCCAAAATCCTGCGGACGCCCTTGATCACAGCGGCATTGTCGACGTCTAACTGGTTCATTTGCCGCGGTCGCAGTGCATTATAATGCTGTAGCATTGCTATCTATTAATGTCAGGACTACCGGTTAGGCGTCGGTTCTAGGACCATCGCGCGACTTTTTCACCAGGCCAACTCATATTTTAAAGCTACAATTTAATGCACTAAATTCGATTTCGGTTGGGGCACCGCTCCAGACTCCACTGGGGAAGCTTACTGCGCTCCCCAGACCACTACCTGGATTTTAGCGGTCCTACTTTTAAGGGAAGCGAGGGGAGGGGAAGAGGCGAAAAAGGGAGAAGGAACGAAAAGGGGAAGGGAAGGAAAGGGAGGCAGGCCCCTCCCCCCCCCTTCCCAATTCGCTACGACACTGGGTCAGGCGAGCCCTTCGCGGCGTCCGGTACTCTGGGTGACCTGACCTGAGGATTTTCTGACCTCGAAATGACCTGACTCCTTTACTGCACTGGCGCCGCCACTGCCACTGAATGCACTGATGCAACTGGAAGGTGGCTTCACTGGGCTGACAATGTTGCTGTTAAACGACTGATGCAATACGTGGCTCGTTAAATGAACATGACAACAACTGCAACAAATGCCAGCAATTCAGCTCAGCACGTCAAGTGTTACCAGAGCAGACTGTGTGTTCTGTACGATGTTGCACCACTCCGCCGACAACTGTTTCTCAATGCTGATATACCGCTACTGTCAACCACGGCTGAAAACATCATGGAAACCTCACGTGGGGTGGACGCCGACCCCCTTCCGTCCTCCTCCGTTCCTTCCCCGTTATTGCTTCACGCATGTTTTACCCATTCCCTTGATTCTCTACTCCTTTCCTTTTCCCCTTAAATTTAGCAAAAAGATCTGGGGAAGCTTCCCATACTGCCCAGCAAAAAAATGACAGCCTGTTGCAAAAGTTGGAGGGGAACAAATACAGTTGGTCTGCATGATCTCCAACGTAGGACGGGATGCATCCCACGGGCCCCATAGGGTGGCTGCGCCTATGGCTACTGTGCATATTCGACCAAGACACAAGCTGTTGCTATGACAGCTGTCTCAGATAACAGACAAACTGATACAAATCCTTAATTAGTATGTCTGTACTAACTTACATCGACTGCTAATTAAGCATGTATGTAGCAGCAAAATAGAAACACCGTTTTCTGACACATTTTTCGGGGTTAAAGAACTTTTAGTTTAAAAATAAACAATCATGTAGCGCAAACATAACAGTAAAAAAGACAGCACACAGCACACAAAATGTTCAGCAACAGCGTCCAGCATCGAACAACACAGTGTACAGCAGCGACAGTGACGGTGGAACGTTTTCAGTGTCTCCACAATGACATGAGAACAGAACATCCGACGAGACACAGGCAAAACACGAAGTGGTAACAAATCCTAATATAATGTTCATGAACAGCTACTCAATCCTCGTCCCATTCTTTGTTTTCTTTGGGTTTTGGACCACCAGCAGGCTTCGCCATTATTATCTGCAACATACATATGCAACAGACAAACGTTCAAATTTCATTCAGCACATTCATAATGTTATTAAGTTAAGAAAAAGAGTGGAGCAGTTATAGTGCATAAGGCAATCACAATGCTGCAGCATAAATAATTTTGACACCCATTCCACTGTGTTCATACGCTACGAGAAGCCTGGAGCCGGGTGATCTGAAACTTTGGGAGGTTGTGATACATGCAGTAGTCAAGCTAGGCGTGACCAATGGAAGTGGCGATGATGGGAGCTGTTTTTGTTCATTTGCAAACAATATACATAACTATTCAACAGCTCATGCTGCATTCACTGAAGCTCTGTAAGTAGTAAATCATTTACTAGTCAAAATAGTAAAATTTATGTTTAACCTATTAAACCTAAGGTTATGATAAGTGGAGAACGTCAGATGGTGTGGCAGAATGCTGCTAGATGGCCATGCGGGGTCTGCAATAAAGGTGTTGGTAGCAATTCATTACAGTGTACTAGATGCCAGAAATGGGTA
>Ga0126325_10000550_pt1 | contig 10234 bp, 4 predicted proteins | sample InaspJWI14metaG_FD_94487 | JGI IMG/M metagenome (GOLD analysis project Ga0126325, IMG submission 94487) | Marine gutless worms symbiont microbial communities from Oahu, Hawaii - Inanidrilus sp. 1 OAHU.JWI-14 metaG | ecosystem: Host-associated > Annelida > Digestive system > Unclassified | place...
ATAGGCTGTTTTTACTTTTTAGTTTTTCTGTTTTACAATTTTTAGTTGTCGTCTCCGTGCGGTAGATTAAGCCGACTCATGTCGGCTTTCGAGCGCACGTTAAAATAGCATCTCGTATCGTATAGCGGCCGGGATCCCGCGAGAATCGGGACTGCAATCCATACTTGCATGAAAAAAGTCTACGCCACTGGCGGGCGGCGCGGCTTCTGGAAGAGAGTCGGCGGGCGGCGTGGTGGGCCGCAGTCACGGCGTTGTATTATCGACGTCTGTCGGTGCCTTGTAACGGCACGTGGCGGCGCTCCCGCACGTAATCTGTTAAGTGGTGCCGACGCTGCCCGAGAGACGCCACGGCAGCTATTGCCGTGCCGTGATCTAGCAGCGAACGGCACGATTATGTTATAGTTAGACCACTGTCTACAGTGGAATACACGAGCGTAGCGAGTTTATTCCACTGTAGACAGTGGTCTGACTAACTTAATTCATGACCGTTGTAGTTGTACTGTCCGGTTGTGTTTAACAGTTTTGCAGCGCCATTCGTATCTGGGTTGTTCACGCTTGGCTGGATGTGTGCACTCAAGCGTGAACAAACCAGGCGCGAATGGGAGAGTGAGTTACCACACGTTAACTCACTCCAGACTCTATTGTAGAGATAGGGAGAAAAAGTAGGTCATGAATTAAAAATCTGTATTCACCGAAGGAAACGGCAGCACACAAAAACACAGCAGCGAAAGCATAAATACAAACAAAGCGAAAACAGCGACCAAGTCCATCGCAGTAGTTGACACTTGGAACTATATAATCATCATTCTTCACCAAACTTAATTATTTCTCAGGCCTACATCTTATTACAAAATTGGCAAAAGCCATTCACTGTGGAAATGTATCGTACTATAAACTTATCCTGCCTTCTTTGAGCTCACAGCTCGGCAGGTCAATAGCGAAGTAGCTCTGGCAATCTCTTACTATACCAATACTGCCATTTTTAAAAAGTTGTAGCGTAACGTGAATATATCAAATTTGTAGTGCCGCAAGCAGCCAAAGGTCACTTCAAGGGCATTGTGCAGTATCACAACGCGGTCTGAAACATACAATAAAAATAGGAACAACAGACTGGCTAGTAATAATAACAAGTTGATGCAGTGCACTTCTGACAGCGAAAGGCCGTTTCTCTGCTGCCACATGCCGAAAAGTGTTGATGTTATCGACCAAGTGTGTGGATATTTCCTACACTTTACAACGGGCCGTGACCCGGAAAATGCCCCCCCCCGTAATTACCCATCGGTCCTCCTCTCGCGGCGGTGCGATATGCTATATATTCCGGTTTTCTGGACGACGTCATATTTGCACATGATGGGCCGTACTATGGACGAGTGACGTCACTGCGTTTCCGTGCGCAGGCTAACGCCCCTGTTGCGTCGTACTGGTCGCGTCGTGTCCTAGACGACAGCGGGCGTCGAGACTAGACGAGTTCGTCGTGCACGGGGTGCCGGGGGCGGAGTCTGCAATGCACACTGCCTTGTTACCAACGCGTCGTGCATCTGCGACTCGACGAAAGAAACCGCGGCGTCACGACGGCGACGACAGCGCGACGAGCCTGATCTGTTTGACTGTTTGCCAGCTGAAGGATGCACACGATACAGAGAAAGAGAGAGAGAGAGAGAGTGAGTGAGTGAGCGAGCGAGAGAAACGAGGCAGGACCACTGGAGACTTATAGCGCCGAAGCCGACAATCTTCTGCCATTATCGCGCAGCAACATCAACAACCACGCAGTTCAGTTCAGTTCAGTTACTGTCTGTCTGTCGCCTTGCGCTTCCCGCGCCTTCCAACCGCGTGCTTTTATCGTGATTCTGTCGGCTTCGTCGATAGGAAGGAAGGAAGGTGCAAAGAGTCGAGAGGTCAAAATTTCCTGGATGGTCAGTATTCCTTGGTCGGTTGTTATTCTCTGGGTGGCTGTAAGCGGCGATGTAGGCCTGTTTCCAATTCATTTCGTAGATACTTCACCAGCTAGCCTGTGAAGGATACTGACCGGAGGGGTTTTGACTTATAGAGGCAGGGAGTCTGACCTGGGGAGGCTTCGGACCGGGGAGGGGAGAGGCGACTAATCATGGGCTACAACAGGAGTCTCATCATAGCCTAGTACAGGTCGTGGGTCTAGCAGTCGGTCATTATGTAACGAGACGCGTTCAGATCGTAACAAGAACCGGCGGACATCACTGCCGCCGGGCGAACATTTACACCGAGCGCCGGCGTGAGCGGTTATGGCTGTCCCGCCGTTTCGTAGAGTTGGCGACGCTGCGGTATCAGAATTCCGCTGGAAATCCCCGCACAGGCCATCTCTTAACGTATAATAGGCGTCGTCTCAAATGTTGCCTATCTGCACTTTTCAAATTTTTGCGCCATAGCGTATTTTTCTCGCGTGGTTTTAGATTTTTCGCTTTCTTTGTTTCGCAGTTTGTTTTTGTCTGTGTTCATTTCTGAGATTATCCGTTTTAATTACTTTTTAGTCTCTCTTTTTTCCACTTTTAGTTGTTGGCTCCGTGCGGTAAATTAAGCTCACGTCTGTCCGCTTTTGTTCGTTTACCGTGTAATGCGTGCGTTCGGGGAACACCGCTTAGAAACTTTGTGACTGTTTGCGCTCTATAAAGGTTAAATTGTCAGCGAGAGGGTGGAGATTTCAGGTGCTGCAAAGTGCATTTTACGTCAAGAAAACGAAATATTCAACTTGCATTAGGAAGTCAGTTTAGTCTACTGAACCGAGTAAATGGGCCTACTGTAGTCTTCGTCACGCGCACGGCGTTGAAGCAAACTCAGTATCTTCGTCAAAATAACTGGATAAAAACTTCACACTCACACACTGAATAGGGATGAATAAAGCCAGTCGTTGTGGTAACCTTAATGAAAAACCTTATTGACGCTGTCAGCATAGTATGCGAAGCGGGGTCTATGAAACGTCCGAGTGTCCGTCCGTCCGTCTCTGACCGTTTGTCCGTGGCTTTTTCCATCGAGCGACAGCAATCGTCATCGCTCAGCAGGAAATGCGGGTAGTGTCGCATTGACAGCCGACGTAGCAGGCTGAACAGAGACTTGTTTTTATTGGGACACGCACGCCGCGCGTATACACAGGGTGAAGTTACGTCACACAGTCTATGGTCACGGTACGATCGCCATTTTGTGGGTATATCACGATATAATGTGTTAAGTTAAATGGCGAAGATTTACCGTGTTATTCAAATGAAATTGAATCAGTTTAAGAAAATGTCCATAATCACTGAATTACCAACAAAGCATAACTAAGCGCTATTACAGTCACAAACATTTCTCAGAGTTTTTACCTACAAGATGGCGGCAAAAATCAAGTGGCATAGATATGGAACAAAGTTACGCCACTGTAGCCCTATGTATATTCTGTAGTCTGTATTTGGTTAACCACGTTGCATCGCAGCGGAAGTATCAGAAGAAGCTGCCACCGATTCCCGCCTCCGCGTCTGACGATCCCTCTGTCGACTGCGTGGCAAACGAGCCAGCGAGAGAGAACGGCCACATTTCATCCGCTAATTGACGCCTTCAGTTGGACGCGCCGGCCGTGATGACGGCCGTTCAGTCGCCCTGTAATTGGAGACGCCGCCGCCGTGCCTCCGAGAAGCCACCTCCTGCCCTCAGCCGTCCACGTGACCGGTCATTCCCCCCCAGACATCTGCCCCGGGGTGAAGCACCGTCGCGGACATCTGCCCCCGGTTCCCAGATAACATGCAAACGTTGTATCAACGTTGATTTAACTTTTGCCGGTTCGGTCGAAATAACGTTTGCATTTCCGCGTTGAATCTACGTAATTTTGCACCTTGAAATTACGTAGATATTACGTTATCACGAAAACGTTCATGTAGTTACGTATTGTAACGTAAATGTAACGTTAATATAACTTTTGTAGATAGGGTTAAATTAACATCTGCCCCCGGTTAGGGTTTACAAATCTTTATTCACCGAGAAACGGTAGCAACACAAAAACACAGCAATATACAAACATGAATATAAGCAAAACGAAAGCAACGACCAAGTCTGTCAACAGCAATGCCACTTTGTACTAAAGTATAAGCATAAAATATTATATATTCAACTTTATTCCCCAAGCTGTAACAGGAAATTTGACTAGGCCCCCTATACGCATTTAATTAAGTATTACAACTTGTTGCAAAATTGGCAAAAACTATTCACTGTAGAAATATGTCGTAATATAGAGTTATCGAGTTGTTTGCGGTTACGGTTGGGATTATCAGGGTTAGTGTAGGCATTATTTGGCCGCATCGCATGCACACAGTGCAAGATGCCGCCTATTGTTACCGTGGTCTGTGTGTCTATCATGGACATGACAAAGAGTTGTGTTCAAACGGATGAACAGATCGAAATGTTGTTTGTGGTGTTGACTCGGATGGACCCAACGAACCATGTAGCCTATTAGGTGGGGCCCGGATCCCCAAAGGGAAGTGGCCATTTTGGGGACAGGGGAGGACGCCCCCTGCAACGCGGCCTTTCGTCAAAATTCTTTAAACACGTGCTACAGTTAGGATTGAAACTCGCTACCGAAAACTGTTATCAATAGTGACTCTGTTGCAGTTTTTAAGTCTAGCCTAAAGACATTCCTCTTTTCCCAGGCCTTATCTTCTTTCTCTGCTCACTAACACGCTGCCTGGCCCCAGCGCCTCTGAAGTTAGGCTACGACCTTATGGAGCTATGCAAATCTGTTTATTATTATGATTAAAGTTTACTATCAGATTGGGGTTAGGGTCAGGTACGGAGGGCATATGTCCGGGGAAGGGGAACAAACATTCTACATTCGCCTCCCGAGCTCCAGTTTATGCTCTCGCCCGTCCATCGTTCCTTGCTAGGCCGATAATTTGAGGTAATTCTCGTGTCCGAAGGAAGGAAGCGAGACTGGCCGGGTGCGAGGAGCGAGTGGTGATCGATCTGGTTGCACTCTCGCTGATACTGTGCAATGCGCTGACGCCGGCAGCGCCCGATTATCATCTTTGACACTCGGCACAGCTAACGTCATAAACCGACAGAGTACAGACGACTTACGCAGCTGCAGGCGCCAACCACGGCCGTAAAAGCTGGGAGGAAGAAGATACTGTAGTAGTAGTAGTAGTAGCAGTAGTAGCAGTAGTAGTAACTTTCTTTAATCACAACTTTGTCAACTGCGAAGCTACATTAATTTTGGCGATTCGAAATCTACTAAATGAAATACAGTATAAGCCCGAATGATTTACACAGCAATAATTGAAACAGATAAAAGGATAAACGTCTCTAAAATAGCAAACACAAGCACAGTGGGTGACAACAGTAGGCCTACTGTACTGTAGGTTCATGGGGAGACGCAGACCTGACGAGTAGGAAATCTGCAAGTTTCAACCTTTTGTATAAAAGTCCGCTTTGCACCAAGATGTTACGCCTATAACATATACTGATATACCATATTTCTCCATTCAGTCTGCAAGGTCATGCTCGAACGTCCTGTTAGTAAGTGTTCGTTAGCTTGGTCTAGTAAAACACTCTCCCACCTTCTATCACCGTCTAAAGCGCTCCTGAAACAAAACAAGGCCGGTGATAAATTGACAAGTTTAGTGAAATTGCGTTGCTGTTTTTCACAGGAAATCATTGTCATATTTAAATCGCACATCACCTGCTTCTGGCAGACTTCGTTTCCGCAACCCCTATACAGGGGTCGTGTCGTTATATAATGACCGAGTAGATATACACCGTGAGGCAGAAAAAAGGAACCAATTTTGCTTTGTGTGCATCTAAATAATACTTGACAGAAACTGGTGGATTTTTTCACATACATTAAGGAAAGTATAAGCTACAATTCCGTGCATTTCATTTTGGCATGATTGAGAATTTCGCAGTGACAGTGACATTAAACATTTTATGTTTACCAGTCAAGTACTGAAATTGATGATTATCGGCTTGTGTTTATAGTTTCAATTTCATTATTACGCAAAATCTTAACGCATACCAAAATCAAACATACGAAATTGTAGCTTATACTTTATTTGATGTAGGCCTACGTAAGTCACTAGTTTCTGTAAAGTATTAAAAAAGATGCACACAAACGAAACTTGGTCCTTTTTTTCTGCCTCACGGTGTGGAGGGACTTCTTTCTCAAAACACCCTTGCCGAACCCCTTTCCTGACTCCTGCAGCATGGATCGGCTTGTGATAACCCTATAGTAACAACATACGTCAGCCTATCACTGACGAGACAGCAAATCACAGAGATGCCGGCGGGTGACGATGTATAGAGACGGATCACGGAAGACACCCGAAGGTCGTGAGTGAAGGACGAGAGATCGCAGATGACTGACTGTTTCGTACTGATGCAAACTGCGTTAGTGCGTCTCACCAAGAGCGCTTCTTTTGCCCGGCATTACGCTCTTTTCATTGCTATTTTATCTATTATCATTCCTTACATGGATCGTCTTTTGTTCGCCGTTATTTTGTCTCTACCAGAGAGAACCTCAAACCTTGTGGACTGTATGACTTCGTCATCAGAATGTTATATCTGAACGCAGACTGACTAAATATCGGACGACGTTACAAGTATGTTATTTTTTTAACTGTAAGCTTACGTCGTAGCTAGGCCTATATCTCTCATTGTGTGTCAAAATGCGTTGTCATTTTGTCTATTAAACGATTATTGATTGACGTTCAGCAGGTTGTAGGCCTATCCAGGTTGCGGTTTGACAACCATTATTAGCCATATTTGATTTGATTTGTAACTACGGCGCATTCCACGGACTACAGTAGGCGCGTTTCTTCTGAGCCATGTCGGTTTTTGATATCAGTTTCTTGTTTACTCCGCCGCTGATATAGGGGAGCGGAGTATTGTAATGAGTGCACGTGTCTGTCTGTGTTGGGAACTACACGTCCGATCTGCGTCAAATTTTTTGTGCGTGCTATCTATGGCCGCGGCTCAGTACTCATCTGGCGGCGTAGTGATATGTTACGTACTTCCGGTTTTATGGATTGCGTCATACTGCTCATAAGCCTAAAAGGTTGCTCGACGTCGCCGCCCAGCTGAAGCGCAGTGCACATGCAGCCTTGGACTTGGCTATAAACTGTGCGCAGTATTACCAGTTGCAGGCCAACGGATGCCCGGGACTACTTGTCTGGCGCTTAAAGTAACTTCCCAGGTGGCAACACCGGGGGCGGATTCTGCGGTCTATGACTGTCTTGTTTTTTTCTGTTTCTGATTCAATGCGGTAGTCTAAATTGAGTTGACTGTCCGTTAACATTTCAGCGCAGTGTAAATATTTCCTTTCGTATCCTGTTGTATTCGATAAAACAGTTACGTAGGCCTATGCCTAATTTCATAGCCTGCTTTCTTCTGCATGTAAAGACACAAAATAGAATCACATGCCTGATCGTGTACATGTTTAGTCACTGGCTTATAGCATAGTCAGACTTTTCAGATCAGGTGTTTGGAGAATCACTTCAATAGTGCGATAGTCACAGCCATGCTTAATGCTTATACGGTCTTTATCTGCCAATAGTCATACTTACTATTATTTGGTATTCCAGCACCCACTCACTCTTTCATTCCAGGCTTAAAACCTTTCTTCTCTGCAAATCCTTCCCACTGCAGCCCTTCCTTTCTTCTATTTAAATATTCACTACGTGGATTCCCCAGACTGTTTACTGTTATTTCTGAGCATATCTGTTTTCTACTTTCAGTTTTTTTCCTGTTTTTACACTTTTTAGTTGTCGGTTCCGTGCGGTAGATTAAGCTGACTCATGTTGGCTTTAGAGCGCAAGTTAAAATAGCATCTCGTATCGTATCGTATTAAGATACGATTCGCCGACGCGTGCGTTCTAGCACGTGGTGAAGCGTCTACGCGTCGCCATCCATTAGCAGCTTGTGACGCACCGCACGCCTCGCTTCATTAATTATCACACGGTGTGCCTGCCTTCCTGCATGCGCGCGGCAGTAATTCACGTACGTGACGTAACATAAAGCAGGTGCTCGACGGAGTCGTCACAATGAAGGCGGTCTAGGTACAGTGTATAGAGCGCATGTTGCTCGTTAACTACCTGTACAGTTCTAGCTCTGTAGCCTAATTACCTTCATCACATAGCGCCACCGTGCGCTGCGCGTGCCAGCGCAAGTTGGGATTACCGCTACGCGTGTCTGTATAGTGTAGACTGATTAATCTGCAGCGATGGCATCACCAGGATCGACCGGACACGGCTAGTGGCGTATCCAGAAGTGACATGGGTGACTGTCACCTCCTGTGGTTCGTGGAACATATTCTATGAATTAAAATTGAATGCAGATGCAGCACCAGCACAAAATACACCAGCTCGTTAACATTTCGTTATTTGTAGGCTTATATTTACCATGTTATTTCGCATTTGGCTTGACCCCCAGGGGCGTCCACTCCATTGACAGTTGGAAGCAGGATGCTTCCTGGAAAATGGGGGGGGGGGTAATTTTTTTCTGGTGGCGAATTTTAAACGATTAAAATGCACCAAATTCGATTTCGCCGCTGGGGGAGCTTACGGTGCCCCACCCCCGGCACCCTAGCTGGATTTAAGGGGGCATAGGCCTACGTCTAAGGGAACGGCAAGGACAGGAAACAAGGAAATGGAGGGGACCTACTTCTAAGGCGACGGTAAGTGGAAGGAAAGGGAGAAAAGTTGCTTCCTGGCGCTGAGAGGGACGGGCGCCCCTGTTCACCCCAAAACACCCCATCGAAGACCTGCCTCCAGTCTAGACACGCTGGGAACTTCCAGACTTTTGTTCTCCGTATAGTAGAATTCTGGTGCGATAAGATGATTAACTGTTGAATACTCTCCTATTTCGGCAATCAGGTCAGGTGTACGCCGACAATACTAACACAACATCTGTAGCCATAGACTCATAGCTATTTTACGGCACCGTTTACGTACAACTGCACAATCGTGGCTAAATTGCAGTCACCATCCATAAACATAATTCTATCGACGAAGGTGACCGGAAATTTTACACGTAGCCTACACAAAACACACACACACACACCCGTTTAACGGCCTTTTGTCGGGACTACCCGGGTGGGCCGGTACCAGAAAGGTAAAACCAATCTGGATTTTACTGAAGCAAGAGACAGTGAGTGGCAGTGGCATCAGCTGGACCATATGCAAGTCTGCACATCGCTCCAGACAGATAACCACGCCAGCACCCCACCACTCAGTTTTTACAGGCCGGATGCCCTTCCTGCCGCCCAACCAACAGCGTCAAAGCACTGTAGCTTACACAAAACACAATATAATATTCTAATATTCTTGGACGCAAGCATTCACAGTAACGCGATGAAACATAAGCCTGTTTTAAATATGCACGTGAAGCGAGTGAAAAAGTGAAAATAAACTTTTAAAAGTGCACCAAACCGTAAGATAAGATGAGGCAATCTGCCGTCTGGCGTGCGCAATATTAACTCGACGACGGTGACACGTCAAAAACGTTCAACACAGCACATCAACTACACAACATCGCCATTTAGACAAGCAGCATCGTGATCAACCAGTAACAAAACGTTCTGGCTCACTGAAGCCTTCAACAATCACTGTTCTTTTCGTCTTTCGTAACAGCGCGCTAACAAACACATTAACATTAAACATAGTCAGTGACTCATGATAGTTAGTTACTGACAGTGCCCACACAGCAGGCAAAGTGGGGGTCTACGAAACGGTCAAGCGTCCGTCAGTCTGTCCCGTCGACAGCGGTGCTGCCACCTTTCAATTCATGTCTGCCACCGGCGCCCGAGTGCAGCAGCAGCTTTGCCACAGTCCGGGCGCCGGCGCCTGAGATAACTGCAGGCGCCCCGAGCTGCGGCTGCGGGTAGCGTCATGTTCAGAGCCGACGGAGGAGGCTCAACACAGATCTGTTAGTGTTAGTTCAACGTGTTAGTGAGACCGCATATAGCGTGATGACAGTCAGTCGAAAAACAATCGCGCGAACTAAATACTCACTAGACGGCGCCACGCGAGTCGTCCACACCGTGTACTACTCAGTAGGGAGCATTCACATCACCAGAACCACCGTCACATTAGAACAGTGGTTCCCAAGCATTTCAGACAACGGGCCAAAAGCAATATCTAGGGAAGTTTGTGGGGCCACTTCGGAAAATTTTTTAAAAAGCCATCGAAACTGAATAGACCAGTTTCAATACCAGTAAGTACATAAGCAATTCTCTATTATAAAC